>Ga0321338_1000002_pt1 | contig 18944 bp, 15 predicted proteins | sample G5R1MT_2_FD_206156 | JGI IMG/M metagenome (GOLD analysis project Ga0321338, IMG submission 206156) | Metatranscriptome of phyllosphere microbial comminities from switchgrass, GLBRC, Michigan, United States - G5R1_MAIN_12SEP2016_LR1... | ecosystem: Host-associated > Plants > Phyllosphere >...
AAAAAAAAATTTGAATTTTATCTAAATCAGTATCCTAAATTTACAATATATGTAAACAGGCAAAAATTTGGCGAGTATAATCAAAATGCTTTTTTTTTAAATAACGAATTGGATAAAATTTTGATGCCAAATATAATATTTTTTAATGATAATTATAGTGTTTTAAAAAACTATTCTGTAATATTATCATATACAAGATCATATTTAAATAATTTTTTTTTATTTAATTTATCAGTTAAGTTATCAAAAAAATTTATTTTTTTGAAAAAAAAAAAGTTATTTTTTTTAGTTTTAAAAAAATTTAAAAATTTAAAAATAAAAAATATAAATATTTTTATAGAATCTTTATTTTGCATAAGAAACAAAAAATATTTTTATAAAAACATATTATGAGGTCTTGATTTAAATTAAATAGAAATAAATTATATAGGCGTTTTATGTTTGACCCCCACAATATAATCTTAAAATCCATAAAATTAGACAAATCTTTTAAAAATTTAATGGCTTTGCGTAAATTAAAAAAATATAAAAAAAAATTAAAAATTAAAAAACTTTATTTAAAAAAGATAAAAAAGAAAGCGCGTAAATTTTTTTATTTAAAAAATTATAAAAAAAAATTACTAATTTCAAGAAAAAGATTTATTAAAGCAAACTCTAATTTAAAAAAAAAATGATATGAAAATTTTTGATCAAAAATTAGATTAAGTTATTTTTTTAAAAAAAAAAGAAAAACTTGTAGAAAAAAAAAAGAAAATTGATTAAGATACAAAAAACGAAGAGCTTTTTTAGCCTTGAAATTTAGGGTACGTAAAAAATTTTTAAATAAAATAGAGCTAAAAAGAAAACCAAATATAACTAAAGGTAAAAATATGCATAAAATAAACGTTAGAAGAAGAATGGCTAAATTTGTTTGATTGCGCGTTAAAAAATCTATAAAAAGACAAAAAACTTGATGATTATTGCGAATAATTCTTAGAAAAACCGTTATTTATTATGGTTTGAAAAACTTAAAAAAATTAAGATTTATAAATAAATTTAATGATTCCGCTATGAAATTAAAGTTTTTTAATAATAACAAGTTAGAATTTATGTTAAATATATTTCTTTTAAGAATAAATATGTTTGACAATATATATGTCTCGAATAATTTCATTAAATTTTCTAATATAGTACAAATTGATTTTAAAAGAGTGTATGATCCTTTTAAATGTGTTAAACAAAAACAAATTATTAGTTTTTTAAATTTAAAAAGAATGCAGAGTATTTTCAAAAACAGAATATTATTTAGTAAATATTTTTTTATTAAAAAATATAAATTTAAAAAAAAATCTTTATTTAATAGAAAACTTATATCAGTAATATCTAATGTACCTTTGCATATTCATTATGATTATCAAATAATGTGCTTTAGTATTTATAGATTACCTAATAAAAAAGAGCTTTTAAATAATAAAAAAGGTATAAATGACTCTTGAGCTTTAGACACGAAGCTGCAGTATAATTAAAATGTTTGTTTGTGTTGATTATACAAATGAATATCAATTTTATTTTACGAATCCTCAGACATGGATTTTATGGGCTGTAGTAGATCTTCATGATTATCTTATGTATTTTTTGATAAATGTATTTGTTATAGTTATAGTTTTTACAATAGTTTGTTTATTTTTTCAGCAAACTTGATTTAAATTGGGAGGTTTGAAAATTAAATGATGAAAGTCAAAAAGTTATGAAAAAGAAAACTATTTAAAAAGAAGTAGATTCGTTGTATTTTTATATAATAAATTTAAATTATATAGCTTTAATCATGCACCCTTATTAGAATTTTTTTGAACAATAACCCCTACATTAATGCTTATAGCTATGGGTTGACCGTCTTTTAGAGTTTTGTACGCTATGGAACAGTTAATAGATCCGATACATACAATTATAATTATAGGAAACCAATGATATTGAACTTATAATTATTCTGACTTTGATGTAGTTTCTGATTTAGTACAGCAGTTAGATTCAAATAATTTAACAGATATGTATATAGAAGAAATTTTATTAATGCACGAATTAGTTATAGGTAAAGAACATGTAAAAAAAAAAAAATTATTGCAAGCTATGTCTAAATATTTAAGAAAATTTGAAGAAAGTAAAATTATGTATGATTGTGTTATTATATCGGATGAAAATTTACCTAAAGGTTATCCCCGTCTTTTATCAACAGATCAAGTTTTAATATTGCCAACATATGTTTCCATAAGATTGCTTGTTACATCTGTTGATGTTATTCACAGTTGAGCTTTACCCAGTCACGGTATAAAAATGGATGCTATACCTGGTAGAGTTAATCAAATAAATTTTTTGGCCCAAACTTCTGGTACTTATTGAGGCCAGTGTTCGGAACTTTGCGGTATAAATCATGGTTTTATGCCTATAGAAGTTAGAGTTTTACCTTTAGATGATTATTTATCTTATATATCTTTAAATATATCTTATAGACAAGATAAATTGCTATTAATAGTTGAAAAATTTTTTGAAGCTTTTATGCTTAGAGAAAACAAAAAGTTTGTTGAAAAGGTTATATTAGGCAGCATTGATAGTAATATAAATGATTATGATTTAATTTTTGAAGACTCCGTTTCAAATGATTTGGATACTGTAATTTCAAGCCCTATTGTTGATACTTTGTTAGAGAGTTTCAAATGAATTGAAGATGAAAAAAATTTAAACGATTTGTTCGGAGTTAAAGAATTTATACTTTCTAAAAATATAGTTGAACAGTGTTTGTTAGAAGCAAATAAAAAAAGATTTTCACGAAATATTAATATTTTTTGTAGAGCGAATACTGATTTACAGTTGTTAGAAATTTTTAAATTTAATCCAAACCGTTTTATTGCTGGTAAGCGTGCAAGTCTATATGATTTAATACAACCTAGTTATTTTAAAATAAAAAGTGTTTCTGATGATGTGAGTGAAAAACAAAGTAATGAAGTTTAAAAAATATTTCGCGTTTTTTGTGTGTATTAAAAGTTTTTGTCGGAAATTATTCAAATTAAATAGTATCAATATAAAGTTTTAATATGCAAAAATTATATGTTTACATTTGCAAAGTTAGAGAAAATTTAAAATCAAAGATTTTAACGTTTCACTGAGGTGAAAAAAAGCTTGACAATTTAAAATATTATTATAATTTTTTATGTTTTAAAAGCGAAGGTGTGTTTGAATTTTTTATAAATGTTCAAAATTTTTTAAATAAATCGTATTTATATATCAGTATTAAAGAAAAAATCATTAATTTTGATAAAAAATATTTAAAAGTAGATAAAGTTGAAAATACATATAATAATTTTTCAAAAAACAGTTTAGTAAAACAAAATAAAGCTTTAACTAAGTATGAATTTTTATCTTATGCGATTACAAGCGGTTCTAATAGGTCTTATTTTTATAGTCCTTTACATAGTTTTTTACCTTTGTTTATATCAGGTGTAATGTTATCCTTGTTAATAATAATGGTGGCTTTGTTTTTTAGGGATATTAAAATAGAAAATAAAACTTTTATATTTTTTATTTTTATTTTTAGTTTGGCTGTAAGTTTAAGTTTTTGATTTTCTAAATTTTATATAGAAAAAAAAACAGGTAGACATATAGATTTTATTAGACAAAATATAGTTTTCGGTTTTTATTTGTTTATAATGACAGAAGGTCTTTGTTTTTTAGCGTTATTCTGAACATTCTTGCATAGTACTCTAGCTGCTAGTATTCATATAGGTGTTTTTAATCCTGGCGAAGGTGTTGTAAATTTCTATGTTTCTGAAGCTTATAGAATAGGTAAAAATTGAAATATTTATTATTATAATACTTTCGGAACCCCTGGTTTTTATAACGTAAGTACTATCTGTTATTCTTTTGATCCAGAACTTTTTAGTTATGGTAAAGTTAAAACACATGTAAATTTGTTTGATTCTGGTTCTTTAATAAATCCTTGAAAGTTACCTTTCATTAACACATTAATATTGTTATCATCTGCAGCTTCTTTAAATGCAAGCCATTGCTATATTTTATTGTCTAGATATTTTAGTTGTTTAGTAGCTCTATGTGTAACTATTATTTTTGGTATTTTATTTGTTTTTATGCAGTTTAAAGAATACAAGAATTGTTCTTTAAACTATAATGATGGTATATACCCTTCTTGTTTTTTTGGTATAACAGGTTTACATGGTATTCATGTTATATTAGGTATTTTAGCATTAACAGTTTGTTTATTTAATATTTTTTTTAAAAATTTTTCACCCAATTTTCATCAAACATTCTACTTTTCTATATTTTATTGACATTTTGTTGATATTATTTGAATAGCTGTTTGACTAATAATATATTTGTGACCAGGTTCATATTTTTTTACCAGTCAATATTTGAGTTGCTACAGCGAAGATTTTTTTATTTATAATATGAATACAGGTTTTTTTTTAAATTTAGTTGATTACAACGCTTGAGAAGTATTTTATGCGTTTGATATGTTAATTTACGAAAACAGCTATGAATACAAAACATCAGATTTAGCGTTTAGCGATTTAGATTTTAAAGCAAATGTAGACTACAATGATATGTGTTTATTTGAATTTAATGCACAAACTGAAAAATTTAATAAAGAGTCTTTAAATTTATTTTTCAATATTGAAGCTAATCATAATGTTTTATTTGAAAAGTATGATATAGAGTTTGATTATGGATATTTTTTAGAAAATAGTATATATTTTAATTTTAATTTATTAAAAAAAAGTATATTATATTATTGCTGATTTATGACTGAAATTCACGACGAAATGGTGTTGTCTGTATATTGTCCTGTATGTAATGATATTGAAAATAAGTATATTAGATGAACTATTTATTTGTTTATGCATTTATTTTTACCACGTTATCTACGTAATATTTATTTAAATTTTTTTTTCTCCCCTTGATACATGTATAATATTGATTAATGCTTTATTTACTAATATTTGCAGCGCATATAGTATGTTTGTTACCTACTTTGGCCTTTTTTGCTATAATTTTATGAACAATTTTTGTAAGTTTGTTGGCATTTATTTTTAAAAAAATGAATTAAGGTAAAATTGAATATAAAATATTTTACTTTAAATTTTGGGCCTCAGCACCCCGCTGCTCATGGTGTGTTGAGGCTAATATTATTTATGAGCGGTGAAACAATAAAGTACGCCGATCCACATATTGGTCTCTTGCACAGAGGTACTGAAAAACTCTTGGAATATAAAACATTTAATCAGGGTATACCTTATTTTGCCCGTTTAGATTATGTTTCTACTGTATCCCAGGAACATGTTTATTGTATGGCGATTGAAAAATTATTAAACATAAAAGTAGGCTTAAAAATGTCATACTATAGAATGATATTTTTAGAGTTGACACGTATATTAAATCACATTTTAGCTATAACAACTCATGCGTTGGATGTAGGGGCTATGACGCCGTTTTTATGATCTTTTGAAGAAAGGGAAAAAATTATGGAGTTTTATGAAAGAGTTTCAGGGGCTAGACTACATACTACGTTTTTTAGGCCTGGAGGAATAAACGTTAATGTAGATAAACAGCTTTTAATAGATATAAATTATTTTAACAAAAATTTTAAAAAAAGAATAAATGAAATTTATAATTTATTGAATTATAGTTTAATTTGAAAATACAGATTATCAGATATAGGGGTTATAGATAAAAATACTGCGCTAACTTATTGTATGACGGGCCCTTTAGTTAGATCTACTGGCTTTTTATGAGATTTGCGTAAAATTTTAGGTTATGAAAATTATCGTAAAGTTAAATTTAATATAATTACAGGTATAAAAGGTGATTGTTATGACAGATTTATGGTTAGGATAGAGGAAATGCGTGAAAGTGTTTTTATAATAGAGCAATGTATAAATAATATATTTAAAAAAACTAATAAAAAAGATAAATCAGACTTAAAAATAAAAAATAATAACAAGGAAAATATAAAAAAATCAATGGAGTACGTCATAAATCATTTTAAATTTTATTCGGAAGGGTATTTTGTAGAAGAAGAAGATTCTTATATAGCTTCAGAAACTCCAAAAGGAGAATTTGGAGTCCATGTAGAGTCTGCAAATTCAAATAAACCTTATAGAGTAAAAATAAGATCCACAGGATTTTATCATTTACAAGCATTAAATCATATAGTTAAAAACAGTTTGCTAGCGGATCTGGTTACTATTATTGGTACTTTAGATTTAGTTTTTGGAGAAATTGATAGATAATAACAAATATATAAAGTATTTTAATAAATATACGTATATTGCTGTAAATATAAATAATTACAATTATTTATACACAAACATTATAACTTTGTATCAAGCTTTATTACAAAAAGGTTGATATTTACCTAGATTTTGTTTTCATGTTAAATTATCTATATCGGGTAATTGTAGAATGTGTTTTATAGAGATTAAAAATGTTAATAAACCTGTTATATCCTGTGCTACAAACATATCCGAAAACGCTGTGGTTTTTACAAATAGTATATTAGCTTTTAAGTCTAGAGAAAACATCTTAGAATTCATATTAATAAACCACCCTTTAGATTGTCCGGTTTGTGATCAAGGTGGTGAATGTGATTTACAAGATCAGTATACAGTGATGGGTTCTTTAAATTCTAGATTTTATGAAAAATTCAAAAAATCTGTTAGTTCCAAAAATATAAATTTTTTAGTTAAATTAAGTTTAAACAAGTGTATTAATTGCTCTAGATGCGTTAGATTTTCAAATCAAATTTTAGGTGATTATTCTTTTTCATTACTAGGGCGCGGAGAATATTCAAACATATCAAATTATACAAAAAAATTTTATAATTCAGAAATAAGCTTAAATGTTGTAGATTTATGCCCAGTTGGCGCTTTAACATCTAAAATTATTTCTTACGATTTTAGAATTTGAGAACTTATTGACGTTAAGTTTTTAGATATAAATGATATAATTATGCCATTCATAAGAATAGATTTTAGAGGTTTAAGCATACAAAGGATTTTACCTTTAAATAATCCTGATACGCAAGAAGAATGAATAGCAGATCATACTAGAATTAGTTTTAAAAATATATTTAAAAACAGATTTTTTATACCTAAAATAAAATATGTTTTTAAGTTTGTGTCTATTTCTTGATTTAATTTGTCTATTTTAGTAAAAAATATTTTCGTTAAATTGTCAAAATTTTTTTATAGAAAAAAAAATTATTTTATTAGCTGTGCAATAAATAGCAAAAAAGAAACAGATGTTTACAATTATCATTTTTTTTCTTTTTATTTTAAAAAATTAAATGTAAATTTTTTAGATAAAAATTTTAGTTACAAAAATAATGTTTATAGAAGCTCATTTTTATTAAAAAATAAAGATATAGATTTCTTGAATATTGATACTGTATACATTTATAACTTAAATTTTAGATACAATTTTCCTCTTATATCTTACAAGCTAAGAGAAAAGATAATTTTTGATTATATAAGTATTTACGTGACTGGTTGTGTTTTAAATTTAAATTATTTTTTTATATTTATTGGTAATTGTTTAAAAAGTTTTTTAAAGTTTTTTAAAAAAAATATTTATAAAAGTTTAAGTCTAATTTTTTATAGTAATTGTGATAAATATTTTTTTAATTCTTTAAAAAAAAAAAATCTAAAATTTATCAATTTAAATAAATACAGCTCTAATATAATTGAACACGAGATTGGCTTTTTTAAAAATTTTAATTTTAACAATTTCAAAAATTTTTTTAGTTTAAAATTTATTTATACTGATATTTTAAACAAAAAAAGTATAAAAAAGTGTTTTGATATTATGTTTAGCCAAAAGTTTACGAGTGCTAAGAATTATAATGTATTTATTCCAAAAAAATACAATTTTGAACAAAATAGTATATTTATAAATTTTTTTGGAGTGTTTAATGATTTTACGTTTATTTCTTATAAAAGTGATCACAAAACTTTGAAAAGCGATTGAAATATTCTTAAAATTATATTTTTAAAACTAAATTTAAAAGATAATTTAAAATTAAGTTCAATAAAATCTAAATTTGTATCAAAAAAATGAGTGTATACTTATTATAATTTTTTGATACTAGAATCATTTATTTTTTATAGTTTTAAATTTATTAGAAATTTTAATAATTTTTTAAGCAATAATTACAAAATACTAAAAAATATTAATGTTTTTAATTTTAAAAATAAATACAGCGGTCTTTTAGATGTAAATAAAATAACATGATTGTTTTAATTTTTAAGTCGACAATAAAAGAGGTTTATTTTTTCGATATATTATTGTTTTTTTTTTTAAATATTATTGTTATGAATACTGTTTTAAGTTTTTTTGTAAAAAATCCAATTTATAGTTTATTGTTTTTGATTTTTAATTATATTGTAGCTGGATTTTTGTTTTTATCTAACAATTTTATATTTTTAGGTTTAATTTTTATGCTCATATACGTGGGCGCCGTTTCTATACTTTTTTTATTTACTTTTATGCTTATAGATTTAAAGATAATATTTTACAACAAATTTAATGATAATTACTTTAATTTTGTACTTGTAATTTTAGTTTTTTTTGAATTAATGTATTTATTTGTCTACATTAAATATTTTAATTCTTTTGTTTTAAACTATGAATATACTTTTTATATTGATTGGTTTAGAGCTTTAAGTATAAAAGACGATTTAATATCTATATCTTACGAATTGTATTTTAAAAATTCAGTATTAATTTTTATATCTGCATTATTTTTATTAATGGCTTTAATAGCTTCTGTAAATATTGTAAACAGTCTTAAAAATTCTAAAAAACAAAATGCATATATGCAGTTAAAAAATTATACAAAAAATTATGTATCATAACATTATTTTTTAAAATATATAGATAAATTTTGTAAACAAATATTGGTTATATAATCTATATAAAATAACAGGTTATTATGTGTATTTATTTTATGTTTTATAAGGGCAGGAGCCTGTCAGTTGTTTTGTTAAACTAAATCAATTTTTAAATTTATTTTGAAATAATTATATTTTTAACTTGTTTTTAAATGACTATAAATAATTTTGATTTAAAAAAATATAGTAATAAAGATAAGTACATCAAAAGATGATTTATGAGCACCAACCACAGATTTATTGGAACTTTGTATTTTTTATTCGGAGCTCTGGCGGGTGTTATAGGTATTACTTACTCTATAATTATAAGAATGGAATTGTCCTCGCCAGATTTTTCTATATTAAATTTTAATAACCAAATATATAATTCCGTTGTAACAAGTCATGCTATAATAATGATTTTTTATTTTATAATGCCAATGATGATTGGCGGCTTTGGAAATTGATTTATACCTATAATGATAGGTGCTAATGATATGGCTTTTGCGAGAATAAACAATTTAAGTTTTTGATTATTAATACCTTCGTTTTTTTTTATATGTGCATCCTCTATTAGTGATTTGGGTTCAGGTACAGGTTGAACAATGTATCCCCCTCTTAGTGATATAACTTATCATCCAGGTTTATCTGTAGATTTATCTATTTTCGCTTTGCATTTAGCAGGTATATCATCTATAGGAGGTTCTATAAATTATATATTAACTATTTATAATATGAGAAGTGAAAGGATGAGTTTTATGAAAATGCCGCTTTTTATATGAGCAACATTAATAACGTCATTTTTATTAGTAGCTTCTTTGCCAGTGTTAGCTGTTGCATTAACTTTATTATTATCGGATAGACATTTTAACAGCTCTTTTTTTGATTCAAACGGTGGCGGGGATCCTGTTTTATATCAGCATTTATTTTGATTTTTTGGTCATCCTGAGGTTTATATTCTAATATTACCTGCATTTGGTATTGTTAGTCATGTGTTGTCTGTATTTTCAAATAAAAAAATATTTGGTTATAGAGGTATGGTTGGTGCTATTATGTTAATAGGTATTCTGGGTTTTATAGTTTGAGGTCATCACATGTATACAATAGGCTTAGATGTTGATTCAAGAGGTTATTTTATGGGCGCAACTATGGGTATAGCTGTACCTACAGGTATAAAAGTTTTTAGTTGATTAGGTACTATTTGAGGGGGTATTATTAATTATAAAACACCTTTTTTATTTTCTATTGGTTTTATAATACTTTTTACTATAGGAGGTTTAACCGGTATAATATTATCTAACGCCGCGATAGATGTTTTAATGCATGACACATATTATGTTATAGCACATTTTCATTATGTTTTATCTATGGGAGCAGTTTTTGGTTTTTTTGCCGCGTTTTATTTTTGATTTTGAAAGGTAATAGGTTTAAATTATTCTGAAAAAAAAGCAAAAATACATTTTTGAGCTACTATAATAGGTGTAAACGTAACGTTTTTCCCAATGCATTTTTTGGGTTTAAATGGTATGCCTAGAAGAATTCCTGATTTCCCAGATGTTTTTTATTACTGAAACGCAATAGCTTCATATAGTTCAATATTTACTTTTATTTCAACTTTATTTTTTATACAAGTTATAGTTTCAAGTTTTTATTTAAATGAGTTTTACAAAACAGTAGGCTTGTTTAATTTTTTGGAGGTCTTTTTTACGAGTAAAAAAAAAAAACCCAAATGGATAGAGGAAAGAAAAAAAATAGTTTTTTTGATTTTTGTCGTGATTTATTTATGGGCAAACCTAAAAGTCCTAAATGAATAGCTGCTTATGAGCAAGCAACTGGTTGTAAATATAAGTGATATTTACCAACTAGACCATACACTTGAAATGAATATAGAGTTTATGTTGACGCTTTTGTTATGAAGACTTGCGAAATCTTCTATTATGAAGGTTTTTTAAAAGGTATATATAGCCATTTTATTGTAATGTATTCATTTTGTTTTATAATTGTTTGAATAATTGTGATATGAGTCGCAGCGGTGTTAACTTTAGATGAAAGGAAGCTAATAGCGACGATACAACACAGACATGGACCTGCTAGGGTTGGATATAACGGTTTACTTCAACCAATATCTGATGCTTTTAAAATGATATTAAAAGAATTTATAGAGCCTAGACATGTTAAAGATATGGTTTTTAGACACTCTGCCTTTTTATCATTTTTTTTTGCAAGTTTTTTTTGAATGGCATTGCCTTACAATGGGGAGTTTACTATAATAAATACACATTTTACTTTTTTATTCATTATATTAATATCTTTGTTGCACGCTTATGCTATATTAACTGCAGGTTGATCTTCTAATTCTAAATATAGTTTTTTAGGAGGTGTTAGAACTGTTTGCCAATTAATTTCTTATGATATAGTCGTAATATTTGTTTTTTTAAACTTGTATATTCATTTTAAAACCATGGATTTAGACTTAATTATAAAAGATCAAACTGAAAAAGGAACTTTTATTAAATTTTCTGTTAGTTTAGGAGTTATATTTTTAATAGCATTTTTAGCTGAATCAAACAGACATCCATATGATTTACCAGAAGCAGAAGCAGAATTAGTTTCAGGGTATAACGTAGAATATAGCGCTATAAAATTCGCTATGTTTTTTTTAGCAGAGTATGCTTCCACTGTTTATACTGCTATATTATTTGCACTAATTTTTTTAAACCCAACAAATTCGATTTTTTTAGACTTAATATCTGAGTCTTTAAGATTATTAATAGCTTGTTACTTGACTGTTTGGGTTAGGTCGTTATTACCACGATATAGATATGATCAGTTGATGAGATCTTGTTGAAAAAGTCATATACCTATATGTTGTGCTATGTTTTTTTTAAACGTTGTAATTTATATTTGTATTTAAAATGCCTCAATTTGATTTTAATTCTAATAAATTTTTAATTTTTGTTTTTTGTTTATTATTTTTTGTATTTGTATATTTTTTTTTGATCATATTTAATATGGTTATAAAATTTGTTAATTTTAATAAGTTTTATGTATTAAATATTGATAAGTTTAATAGTTTTTCAAACAAATTAATTTTTATGTACAGCTTAGATCAAGAAATAATATTTAACAATATTAATATTACTAATTTAAATGATTAAAAAGTTTTTACCTCATTGACCTTTTGCTTGAATTATACCAATGTATATATCATGAATAATAGTTAATAAATTAATAGATAAATGAGAATTACAACAAAAAGGAAAACTCGAAATTATGTTAGTAGAAGGTAATCACGATGACAAAGTTTGAGCTCAAAGAGAGATAGATAAAGGTATGTTTGCTAAGAAAAAGTTACAAATAGAGTATTGAATTTGAGAGCGAGGTTTTTATAATGATGCAAAACTTAAAAAGTATTATTGACAGGGAGTAGAGGCAGGCCTTATTAAAGAAGATGAAATTAGCTCTTGAGATTGAATAGATTTACGTAGAAATCAATTAACTGAAGAAGCTAGAATAAAATTTGGTTATGATGACGATTATTATTTTAATTTTCAACAAAAATTAGATCCAGATATATTTAGCCGTAGCGACTATGATAAACCAACTCTTCCATTTGGCCACAGTTTATATTATCCTGTAAAAGACGAAAATGGCAACATAATATTTAATGAAGATGGAAAAGTAGCAAACTGAATATTTTCAGTTTGAAAGACAGATCATTGTGATAATTCTATGAGTGGAGCTTTCACAGATACAGAAGGTGAAATGGATGCTAAATTTTTTACTTTTGGTAATGCCTATTTTCATGATGAATTTGCTGAAGAGTGCGATTGCCAATGCTGTAAAAGTGCCCAGTTGTCTGATGAAAAAACGAGAGCTTGAGAAGCATACTTAAAAAAAGAAGATGAAGACCATGAAGCTTGATTAAGAGGAGAGTTAGTTGTACCTTTTTATTGCCAAGTATACTATGAAGAAGAGAAAAAAAATGCACCTTACTATGATGATCCTAATAATCTATCACCTTTAGATTCTTTTTTAGTTTTGAATGATAATTCAAATTATATTTTCAATAATCTGTTGATAGATTTGTTAGTTTTTTCCTTTTCCCCTATATTTTTTTTAATAATAATTTTTTCAAATAACATAAAATTTTTAAATTTTAATATAATAATTTTGGCTAGTTTAAATTTTTTGAAAATTTTTTATAACATTTTTAAAAATTTAGTATCTTCTTTAAGATCTGAAAGGTTTTTTAATTTCGTATTAGCTGTTTTTGTTTTTATTATTTTTTCAAATTTGGCTGGATTTTTTATGCTAGAACTCCCAATAACTTCTCATGCTGTAGTGACTTTATTTTTAAGTTTTATAATGTTTTTCAATTATTTTATAACATCGATTATTGTTAATAACGAAAATTTCTATAAACATTTTTTATTAAAAAAATTAAATATTTTTTTAAAAATAATTTTATTTGTTATAGAACTAGTTTCATATTTTGTAAGACCTTTTAGTTTAGGTGTTAGATTGTTTTCAAATATATTATCTGGACATATTTTAATACATATTTTTTTCGGTGCATTTTTATACGCATATAAGCTTTCTTTTTGGTTATCCATTATAGCTTTTATAATGGTTTTATTTATTTTAACAATGGAACTTTTCGTTTCTTTTGTTCAATCATACATATTTTTTATATTAAACATTATATATATGAACGATATTTTTATAAAACATTAATAAAAAATCAAAATGCTTTATAAAGCTTATTTATATTTTTGTGATTTTTTTATCAATTACATTATTTTAATTAATTTATTTAAAGTTTTTAGTAAAATTATTATAATTTTTTACCCCACAATTAAAATTGCATTAGGTATTATATTTTTTGCATATTATACACTTACTGAGAAATTGTATTTTGTTTTTGTTAAATTTATTAAAAACGTTTATTTATTTTGATTGTTTAGATACAGCTTAGATCAAGAAATAAATTTTAATAAAATTAATAAGCTGTTTTTAAATGTTTAAAAATATTAAAGAACGTATTAATAAATTTATGATCAAATATAGAAAATTCGCGCATAAAAAAGGAAATCCAATAGGAGCTGTACTTAGGTGGGGCAAAAACGCAGAATTGGAAGAATTTATGGAACCTGTGATTATAGAAAAGGATAAGCGTTTTCAAGATGTAGTTACGGCTCATGGTTTTTATAGCGTAAAAATGCTATATGAAGAATTTTTATACAATAAAGAAAAAGGTATTATCCCATCTAACGCTGAATTTAATTGTGCTTATGTGTATTGAGCTAGATCTAGTATTGCAGAAATTGGTAGGCTTGATGTAAATTGAATTTATTCTCAAGCTCAAAAAGGTTACACTAATTGAGGTTGTAAAACTATTGAAGAGTATTCAATAAATAAAGAAAGGAGGATCAAGGACTATAACAAGTTAATTTTAGAAGAAAGTGAACTTAATACTAAACTTATGTTTATTGAAATACGTGATGAAAAAACTGGCGAACTTTTAAGGTATCAGTATAATTTTGAAGCAGATGACTTTGATATTTTAAAATCTAAAGATGCACAACTTATTGTTGATAATCCATACAATGTTAAAAAAGAATCTAAAATTGATCTTGAAAAAGATAAAAAAGAAATCAAAAAAAAAGAATCTGAAATTAATTCCAAAAAAAATATTAAAGGATCTATTAAAAAAAACAACAAAGTTAACAAAAAAGAATAGCGTATGCTCTATAAAACTTATTTATATTTTTATAATTTTTTTATAAATTACCCTACTCCGGCTAATTTAACTAATGTTTGAAATTTTGGTATTTTATCTTTTTTTTTTTTGATAGTTCAAATTGTATCTGGTATTGGGCTTTCTATGTATTATGTACCTACTGAGGAATTTTCTTTTGTTTTTGTAGAATATATTATGAGAGATACTTATTTTGGTTGATTTTTTAGATACATACATTCAAATGGTGCTTCGATGTTTTTTTTTGTTGTTTATTTACATTTTTTAAGGGGTATTTTTTATTTATCTTATGTTAACCCCAAAACTTTAATATGAAATACTGGCGTTATAATACTGTTATTGATGATAATTACAGCTTTTACAGGTTATGTTTTGCCTTGAGGTCAAATGAGTTTTTGAGCTTGTACTGTAATAACTAATTTAGCTAGCGCTTTTCCTGAAATAGGTGAAGAGTTGGTTAAAAGTATATGAGGATCTTACGGAGTTTCTACTATAACTTTAAATAGATTTTATACTATTCATTTTATTTTACCATTTGTAATTTTGTTTATAATGATTGTGCATTTTTATTATTTACATAAAGTGGGTTCTTCAAATGGAACTAAAATTTTTGATATAGAGGATAAAAAAAGATTCCATCCATATTATACTTGAAAAGACGTTTTTGTTGTTGTAGGCGTTGTATCAGGTTATATATTTTTAATATTATCGACTCCAAATTATTTGAGCCATACTGATAATTATATACCTGCAGATCCTATGGTTACACCTGAACATATAGTACCCGAATGATATTTTTTACCTTTCTATGCGATGTTAAGAGCTGTACCTACTAAAATAGGTGGAATTATAGTTTTATCTTGTAGTATATTAGTTTTATTTATTCTTCCAAATCAAATTAAAAATTTGTATCACTATGACTTTTGACATAAAGCTAAATGTGATGGTTTACATAGTTATAGCGTTAGATTTTTTTCAATAGTAACAAAAAGAACAAATCCTTTAATCATGGATTATCTTTTTTGAATATTTGCAGCAAATTTTGTATTTTTAGGTTATTTAGGAATGCAACCTATAGAAGAACCTTATATTTATGCTGGAAAAATGTCTACATATTTATATTTTTTATATTTCTTTTCAGCATCGTATATACATTCCTATAGTTCTCTTTTAGCTCAAATAAAGGGGGTATATATACAAGACGCTTTAATATTATTTGAAATGATTAAAAATACTTTATTATTTTTTAGTAGAGTACTAAAAAATTTAATTAAAAAGTATTTTCCTGGTATATATGTTAAGCTTTTTAACTTTTATATAATGACAAAAAAATTTATTAATAATAATTTAATTTCAGAAAATACTTTTGAGACATTATATAAAAAATGTGAAGATTTTGCTAAGAAAACGGAAAAATGACAGGCAGACTACGAAAAAAATAGAAAAGCTTATAAAGAAGCTTGCAGAATAGCATCTGAAGAAGCAAAAGCGGCAAAAAAAGCATCTAAAAAATAAAATTATTTATTTTTAAAAATATAGAAAGAATATTCAAGTTACATAAACAAATAAATACATAATTTATGGATAAAAATTATGTCTTGTTATTAAAAGGTTTAAAATCTATAGGCGCAGGATCCGCCTGTATAGGTTTGTTGGGATCAGGTATTGGTATCGGTATAGTTTTTGCAGGTTTAATTAAAGCTTATGCTATAAACCCTAAGTTAAAGGATGAGTTATTTAATTACGCATTGTTAGGTTTTGCTTTATCAGAAGCTGTAGGATTATTTGCTTTAGTTATGGCTGTTTTAATTTTATATACATAATATTTTTAAGTAAATAAGAGTAGTTTAATGGTAGAATTTTGGTTTGTGGCACTAAAGGAATGAGTTCGATTCTCATCTCTTCCATCGATGTAGTTTAATGATAGAATTTGTATTTTGCAAATACAAGGTCTCGGTTTGATTCCGAGCATCTCTGAGAATAGGGTATCCAAGCGGTTAAAGGGGGCGAGCTGTAAACTCGTTGTATTATTACTTCGAGGGTTCGAATCCCTCCCCTACCATTTCTTAGTTTAGTGGTAGAACTTTAGATTTTCATTCTAAAAGCGCGAGTTCGATTCTCGCAGAAGCCAACCCGCCTGGTGGAATTGGTAGACACGATGAACTTAAAATTCATTTTTTGCGGGTTCAAGTCCCGCGGCGGGTAGGTTCGCGGATAGCTCAGATAGTAGAGTATCAGTCTGAAAAACTGAGGGTCGTTGGTGCAATTCCAACTCTGCCCATGTGTAGCTCAATGGTAGAGCACCAGTCTTTTAAACTGGGGGTTCAGGGTTCGAGTCCCTGCACATCCAAAAAAGCGTCGTTCAACTGGTAGGACTTCGGATTTTGAATCCGAAAATGTGGGTTCAAGTCCCGCCGCTGCAAGGGAGTGGTAGTAATTGGTAACTCACTTGGTTCATGCCCATGGGTTCTTGGTTCGAATCCAAGCTCCCCCAAAATGTTGTAGTTTAAAGGTTAGAATGTTGGTCTTCAAAACCGAAGATGTTGGTTCAATTCCAGCCAACTTCGTTTATAAAGTTAAAAATACGAATACGAATTTAAATTCGTTTTGAATATTATATGAGTTTATTTCTGGCTCTGAAGGAATGCTGGCGATAGCCATGGCAGACACATGCATATCAAATCAAAAAAAGATTTTTTTTTTTTGGAAGGCGGTGAAAAGGTGTAAATGGTTTAGGAACTTAATCAGCAATCTAGTTTAATTGACTTGATAAATAATTAAGAAATTTATTATAAAAATTTATATTGTTGCTGAACGGCCTAGATTAAATCAGGTAGTTAATAGTTTAAAAAACTATTAAGCCAACGACTTATAACTAATTCGAGAGAATGCTTAGTCACAACGGGGTTAATATAGAACCCGTTTTCCTGCGGGATGCTGCAGTGAGGAATTTTGGGCAATGAACGGAAGTTTGACCCTAGTATATCGCGCAAGTGAGTGTAACACAAGTTATAGAACTTGTAGACAATTTGATTTGTAAAACTTATTTTCCAACTTAAAATAATGATTTAAATTGGAAGTTTTATTTTTTTGTAATTACTAAAATTTAAAATGCATTTATGCGTATGTTTACATATGTATAGATGCAAAGGTGCCAACAAAATTAATAAACTTAATATGAAGCTCCGACTAATTTCGTGCCAGCAGTCGCGGTGATACGGGAGGAGCAGGTGTTTTTTGTATTGACTGGGCGTAAAGCGCGCGCAGAAGGTTAAATAGATTTAAATTTAAATTTTTAATTTTAAAATTAAAATCTTTTTGAAGAACGTTTAACTAGAGTTATTTGGAAGAAAGCATATTTTTAAGCGTAAGGGTGAAATCTAATAATGTTTAAAGGTGTACCAACGGCGAATGCAGCTTTCTATTTATAACTGACTTTTAGGCGCAAAAGCGTGGGTATCGAATGGGATTAGAGACCCCAGTAGTCCACGCCCTGACCTATGGATATTAATTTTGGAAATTTCTGGAATTAAGTTAACGCGAAAATATCCCGCCTGAGTACTACGGTCGCAAGGCTAAAACTCAAAGTAGTTGGCGGAAGATCGTAAAAGCGGTGGAGTGTGTGGTTTAATTCGATATAAAACGAAAAATCTTACCAATGGCGGCAGACAATTAATAATTTTTATTAAAAATTTATAGTTTATTTGAATTGTTTCAGGCTTGCATGGCTGTCCTAAGCCCGTGCTGATTGAGTATTAGCTTAACTGCAATAACGGGCGCAATCCTTATACAAAATTTTTTAAATTTTTGTAAATAGTTTTGTAAATCATAACTTAAAAAAGGGAACACGTCAAGTTGTATGAGCCAAGTATATTGGGCTACACACGCACTACAATGTTAATAACAATAGGTGGCTATACAGTGATGTAAAGCAAAACTTTAAACGTTAACTTAGTACGGATTTTTTTTTTCTGAAATTTGAAAGAATGAAGTTGTAATCGCTAGTAATCGTGAATAAGTAAGTTACGGTGAATAATAAACCCGATCTTTGTACAGACCGCCCGTCACGCCATGGGAGTGGTTTATATTTAAAATAAACAAGTTTAAAATTCTAAAAAAAATTTTTGTAAATTTATATTTATGAATAATAGTTTTTAAAAATTTATGTCAATATACTCTGTTACTGGGGTGAAGTCGTAACACGGTAGTGGTAGGGGAACCTGTTGCTGGATGAAAGAAAATTAATCAGTTAAAAAAAAATTAATTAA
>Ga0321338_1000004_pt1 | contig 18476 bp, 32 predicted proteins | sample G5R1MT_2_FD_206156 | JGI IMG/M metagenome (GOLD analysis project Ga0321338, IMG submission 206156) | Metatranscriptome of phyllosphere microbial comminities from switchgrass, GLBRC, Michigan, United States - G5R1_MAIN_12SEP2016_LR1... | ecosystem: Host-associated > Plants > Phyllosphere >...
CGGGGGGGGTATAGTAGGATTTAATATTCACCGTGATGTTTAAAGTGGTTATTCCACCAACATATTTTGTTCCATGAACCAGGGCTAAAAGCTCGGGCTCATTTGTGCTTTTCCAAACACCTGTTTTATATTCTAGTCGGTTCCGTGGATGGTGTACCACGTTCTTCCGATGGGTGGGTGCTAAGGCTATCCAGAACTTATTCCACAATCTATGATTGAAATGTGGAATAAATTTTGGTTTTTTACTGTGGATTTTGCCCACACGTCTCATTATTTCTTGTACGTACAGTGTTTTTTAACAATCGCTGTTCTTTTCATAATGCTTTTCATAGATTCCGTTAATATAGGACGATATTTTAAATTCGTTAGTTGATATATTTTTGTAGAATTTTATGCCATATTTGCTTTTAACGGGCACGATTTGCAAACAACATTTTTGTTTCATTGTATTTTAATATCGGTTGCGTTCAGTGTATACGTGACGACGTTGGAACATTTAAGGTGCTTTTACATTTTTATAGGTTCGTGTTTAATCGTGTTCTTTTTGCTAATTCTAAATGATTTATGATGATATTCTTTTACTGAGTTATTGTGAACCATCCATCACAACGGTTTGTCTGTTATTCTGGCTCATAGACGCTTGTCTATAAATCTTGTATTGTACCTGTTCCTAGCTTCGATTGCATCAATAACTTTATTCCTATTACATTTTAGTAAAGATGCTTGTTATGAATATGTAGCTAGATTGGTGGTCATTTTACTGTTTATTCTTCTGGGTACCATTTTACTTGTAGGCGCAGAAGACCTTGTTTTTGCCTTTTTAGCAATAGAATTGCAAAGTCTAGGTTTATACATTTTAGTAGCATTACGTCGTTCATCCAATATTTCTTTAGAAGGCGCATTGAAATATTTTATTCTAGGTTCTTTGGCTTCCTCTCTGCTGGCGCTGGGTTTCAGTCTTATATATGCATTTACAGGTACAACAGATATTGCTAAATTGGCTATGTTATTTTCCAATACACCAAGGGATGAGCTATTGCTCGCGCCCGCGATTGGTATTGTACTCTTCATGGCCGGACTGTTCTTCAAAATGGGTATTGCACCTTTTCATTTCTGAGTAGCTGATGTTTATGGAGCTTCTTCTTGAATTGTAATTTATGTTCTAGGCTCTTTGCCAAAAATATCCATTATAATATTTATGTTACGTTTCGTATCTATTTTACACCAAAATATTGTAATAGTTGGAGGCCTTTGGAGTATGCTTTTAAATCTATCTTTCATTCTAGGTATGTTATCAGTCATTGTGGGCACGGTAGGTGCCCTGTACCAGGAGAAACTTCAACGTCTCATAGCATTTAGTGGTATTGTCAATATGGGATTCATAATGATAGGTTTTGGTTGTGGTACTGTGACCGGTTTTGCGGCGGCTTTATATTATCTTGTAACATATATTGTAAGTTTTACGTTGTTTGTAGCATCTATTGTTACTGTACAGGGACTGCATACTGAAATAAAAACTATTACTAGATTAGTTACAGTGGCTAGTTCACATGGGCCAATAGCTATCATTATGACAATAGCACTTTTTTCATTAGCAGGTATTCCCCCGCTCGCCGGGTTTTATGCCAAACTGTGAATTTTTGTAGTCCTGGCTGAGAGAGGTTATTATTTAGCCCTATTTTTTTTACTGGTGTTGAGTGTTATAATTAGTGTTTATTATATCAGGTTGGTTCGTTTCAGCTTTTTCTCGGCAAGAAAAATTAAACTTTATGGCAATATTTCCATGCCCTTGGCAATGCTTTTAAGCATATTTACTTTGGTTATAATACTTTACCCTTTGATAGAATATTCGCAAATGCCTTTTATCTTCGAGCTTGTCATCAACTCGATGCACCCAGCTGCCGTGATTGGAGGGGATGCTGCTGCGTTTTATGGAGACCCTAATTCTGTTAATTATATAATTGACCCCTTGCTACTGAAAGGTCTGGATCCAATGCAAATACCTATGCCTTACCCACCTACTGTAGGTAATTCTTCCGCAGCATCTGCTTTGGGCAGTGGATGCGAAGAGGCTATTATTAAGCGGCACCGTTTCCACACGTCTAGTCCCCCTACAGGAGAGGATTATCTTGTATATTCATATTATAACATTAAAACTTCGGATGATTATAAGTCTTTATTGGACGTTTTGATTGTGATGTGGGATGACAAAAATACAGTATATTTTCCAGATCTTCTTGTACATAAAGCTTATATCGCGCGTTGTCAATGGTCTATACACATTATGACTGTTATTGAAAACAACGATCCCTCTTTAGTAGATCCGTTAATATTCAATAATTTTTTAACGTATGGACTTTATCCGAGGACGGGTAACACATACGTAGCACCGTGGGATTTTGTTCTGTACGAAAAAATGGCGATATGATTTCATTCCTACGGGATAGAAGTGTGGGATCAGGAAGTTTATAATCATTTAAATGTATGTAAAATATGAGGTGATCATATGCGTATGTTAGTTGTTACAAATGATCCTACGAAAATTGATTGGAAAATCATTAGTCCATTTCTCGAACAATGAGTTGAGCTTTCCCGTTCACCGCAACCTATATCTACCTGGCGTATGAAATTGTACGAGGGGTTGAAAGAATTTTTGACAAACAATGATATGTGAGAGGAACCAAAGATATTATTAAAAAAACATGCTATACCAGACAGTATTCTTATGCGTTATCTTGTTGAATGTATTGGTCTATATCTTCTTTATAAATTAGATGAAAAGGGTAGGTCATAAATCAAACTATAATATGATTATTGTCCATCGCGGTCACGCGGGTAAGCATGATGTGGACATTGTGATTAAAAAGGGTTCTGCATTCGTGGAAAAGATTGGTTGAGGCCGATGGTTTGAACAAGTATATCTATACTTCTTGAAAAAAGAACGCATTATTTTTTGGTTGCTCAGAAATATTGTGTTATCAAACGCGGTGCAGATGCTTCTTGTAAAATTTATGTATAATGTTTCTCTTTAATTATGGAAAAGTTTTCACTTAATGATTTATCTTTACACAATTCGTACGATGCAGAGTTAGGGATGATGAATTTGTCCGCGGGTCCAGAAGGATTTAGTTTTATTCCGCAGAGGGTTGTAGAAGATTCTAATCCTCGATGGAACATGCACGTTGGTGATGTTGTTAATTTTTCTTACACTAAAAATTCTATAACTTATGGTTTTGAGGGTATATGTCTCCATACCAGGCGTAAGAATAAAGTTGGATCAGAGTTTAATTTTTTACTGCGTAATATATTAGACGGGATAGGTGTGGAAATAACGGTTTCTCTTTTACCCGCACGGGTGTATGATTATACCTTACCCGATTATAAGAGGAAAAGTGGGAAATATAGAAGGGCTAAGTTATACTATTTGAGGCGCTCGTTAAACAGGGCCAGTCGGGTGAAGTAAGCATATTTAGATATACGTTGTTAATCGGTATTATAGCGTAAATATTACGGGTTAGGGGCATAGTAACGGGGCAGTGCGTGTTGATTGTTATAATATTGCAATAGTTACGTGTAAATAGAACGTAGGCAAATGTTAATGTATGTGATTTAAACGATTCATAAAATGTATGGAATTGCGTATAAATAATGTATTATACAAAACCGATGCTGACTATACCGTATTCCAATTTTGTTCCAAACTTGGTATTAATATTCCCTGTTTTTGCTACCATGAAAAACTTTCCATTGCAGGTAATTGTCGCATGTGCCTAGTTCAAACTAATCCGGATGCTAATCTTACGCTGGCATGTACAACTCGTTTGGCTCCTGGTTTTAATATTTTTACAGAAAATCTGCGTGTGCGTCGTGCCCGTGAAAGCGTTATGGAATTTCTTCTTATTAATCATCCACTTGATTGTCCCGTTTGTGACCAGGGTGGTGAATGTGATCTCCAAGATTTATGTTTTACTAATGGTAGTGATATGGGTCGTACTGTAAAATACTCTAAGCGGGCTATAGATAATTTGAATTCCGTAGGACCTCTTGTCAAAACACTTATGACAAGATGTATTCATTGTACAAGATGTATAAGGTATCTTAATTTAGTTTGTGGTGATGATGATTTTGTTTTAGGTGGTCGTGGCCGTGCCACTGAAATTTCTGCCTATATTCATAAGCATTATCAGAATGAAATGTCTGCGAATATAATTGATTTGTGTCCTGTTGGTGCATTGACCTCAATGGCTTATACTTTCGAGGGAAGGCCTTGAGAATCACGGTCTCATTACGGGGTCGATATATTAGATTCTGTGATGGCATCTATACGTATAGATGTTGTTAACAATTCAATTATGCGTATTTTGCCTATAGCTAATGAGTCCATTAACGAAGAATGACTTACTAATAAATCGCGTTTCGCCTATGATTCTCTGTCAGTGCAGCGTTACTCGACTCCTTTACTAAACCTTCATAATAGGTATTTATCAACAAGTTGAAAAATAGCCCTGATTCTTACGTCTTCCTATTTATATCTATTCAGAAAATATTTGACTGAAGTTATTTGCGGTGATTATATTAATGTTGAGACTGTAGTTTATTTACGCGATTCTATTAATACTTTAGGTTATGGTAATTTTATACATCCCGGCTTCAAGGGTATTTCTAACGATCATAGATGTTTTTATATAATGAATGATACGTTAGATGTTCTCGAGTGTAAATTCAATTTCATCTTTGTAGGTTTAAATCCTAGGATGGAATTACCCTTACTGAATTGACGCATTAGGAAAGCGTTTCTTCATTCCACGAAATTCAATGCGTATTCTCTAGGTTTATCGTTAAACCATACAACTTTCCCTATTCACAATGTGGGTTCAACTATTTTTAAAACTATTAATTTTTGGAGTGGTAAGACGTATTTACAGAAACTATTTTTGCATAATGATTTTTTGAACACTTGTTTTTTTAATGTTAATACACAGGAATTATATGTTTTATCTGGTGTTAATTGTTTACCACACGGTTCAAATTTCCACACATCCTCATTATCGTTTATGCCCAAGTTTAAATTAAATGTTGTTAATGTTAGTCCTAGTATTGTCAACTATGCCGAAACTGTTTCTTGTCAACCCTTAAAGCTCCAGTCCTACGGTAAAAGGGTACCTAAAAAACTTCTTTATGTTTTGGGTGCGGATTACGATGCCAAGTCACGGTTCTCAGACTTTGTCGTCGCTCAGTCTAATTTCATACCAGGTTCCTCTAATTCACCTAATATATTACTGCCTTCTTCTGCCTATACCGAAACATTATCTAATTATATTAATTTGGAGGGGCGTGTTAGAACAACATCTCGCGCCATAGTGCCGGCTAGAGGAATTCGTACGGATTTTGCCATTGCACGAGCGATTTCACTCTACCACAAATTGTTGGTTAAGCCTTTCCATACCGATTATAGAAAATTATACGATTTTCTATTTCGTGCAGAAAATATGGGGTGAAAACATTTCTATTCCTTTCATAATGCTTTCTCCGGTACCTTAAGGAGCGGGATTGATTGCCCACGTGTAATTGCAAATATTCCATACAATAGCAAAAGTCGTGATTATTATAGTTCAGATATTTTTTCTCGAAATTCGAGAATAATGGCATTATGTTCAATGAGGGTTAAGCTTTCTAATTTATTTGTTTCGTAGCATTAATCCACGGGGGGAAATTGTTTCTCGCGCAAATGCTTGTTACTTTATCAGCGTATCAGAAACTATACTTATGGTATTTTTTTACTGAGCATTTTTAATAACTCTGTGATCAATACCTACTGTTCTATTTGTATCCAAAGCATATGCTCGTTTATCCACCTATTATTTTTTTGGGATAATTTTTCTTTCATCTATTTTTTTGTTTACTGTTTACAATAAATCTATATTTTGGTATCAATTAGCGTTCAGTATCAGTTGTTTCAAATCAGTTAATATACAAAATATTATTGGTATTGATGGTTTTTCCGTAGCTCTTATTCTACTCTGCGTCTTCTTATTAACATATTGTTGTTTCGTGTACAGACATTTACGTTACAAAGCTAATCTATATTTTTTTCTACTGCTAGTTATTTTATGACTCCTATTAAATTTATTCTCCACGCTAGATCTAATTCTTTTCTATATATATTTTGAGGGAATCGCTATACCAATGTTTTTAATCATTGGTATATGAGGAAGCCGTTCTAGAAAAATATACGCTGCCTACCAGTTTTTTCTCTATACATTATTAGGTTCAACAATGGTTTTAGTAGCTATAGCGTGTACTCTTTATGGTAAAGGTAGTACATCCTTCGATATATTTTTGAATTCGTATTTTTTCACCAACAGACAATTAATTCTATGGTCTTTAATGTTTTTAGGATTTTCTGTTAAAATACCAATTATACCTTTACACATTTGATTGCCCGAAGCTCATGTTGAAGCACCTACTCCCGGTTCCGTCATTCTGGCAGGTATTTTGTTAAAACTAGGTTCTTACGCCATCATCCGCTTACTATTATTTTCCATTAATGATCTTCCCTACGATTATATATTCATACTTCTTAATATCGCTTTGATCGGCTGCATTCATTCTTCGTTCGCAGCCTATGGTCAAGTGGATGCTAAAAAGATAATAGCATATTCTTCGGTGGCTCATATGAATTTTTCTTTATTAGGGCTTTTTAGTAATACTTTATATGGTCTGGTTGGATTCTATTATTTAATGTTCGGCCATGCCATTACGTCAGGTGCTTTGTTTTTAGCAATTGGTGTGTTTTATGACAGGTATAAAACGCGGTTAATTTTTTATTATGGTTCTTTGGTAGTATTCATGCCACTTTTCTCTCTATTGTTCTTTATTTTAACTTTGTCTAATATAGGGTTTCCTGGTACAGTAAATTTTGTAGGTGAGTTTTTCATATTATCAGGCATGTGCGATTATGCTATAGTATTAATAATTCTTTCGACAGTTGCTGTAGTGTATACACTCATTTTTTCATTATCTTTGTATAATAGGCTCTTTTTCGGCCCTGTTCCCAAAATGTTCATTCGTTTTTACAGTGATTGTACTAGGTTGGAGTTTTATCTCTTGGTAACGTTATGTGCAGTAGTTTTAATTCTAGGTTTATATCCTAGTTCATTCTTACAGTATTCAATACCTGTTCTAGTGAAAGCATCGATTATTTATTATTAAAATAATGTTTTTTGGCTTAAAATCAATAATTATAGTAACTTTATATTTAATTCGTGATTATGATAATTAGAAATAAATACCTATAATTTTGCCTTTGATTTTATCCATAGCCTTTTTCACACTATTGGAGCGTAAAATATTAGCTTCTACACAACGTAGAAGGGGACCGAATACGGTTGGTTTGTACGGTCTATTACAACCTTTCGCTGATGGTTTAAAATTATTGTTCAAGGAAACTGTTCTACCCAGTACCTCTAATTATTTGCTGTTTATTCTAGCCCCAGTATTTACTTTTGCCTTAAGTTTAATAAGTTGGGCGGTGATTCCTTTCGCATCCCATTTGGTAATAGCGGATATAAATCTTGGGATTATTCTTGTATTCGCTATATCTTCTCTTAATGTTTATGGTATTATAATGTCAGGATGATCTAGTAACTCTAAATATGCTTTTCTAGGCTCCCTACGTTCAGCCGCGCAGATGATTAGTTACGAAGTTTCTCTAGGTTTACTGATAATGCCGCCAATTTTATTGGCTAATAGTTTTAACTTGAGTGCTATAGTTCAAGCACAGAGTAATATATTCTTCATTATACCTTTATTCCCTTCTTTTATTATGTTTTTTGTAAGCGCTCTTGCGGAGACGAACAGATTACCTTTTGATTTGCCTGAAGCAGAGTCAGAACTAGTCTCTGGTTATAATGTAGAGTATTCATCTATGACTTTTGCACTCTTCTTTCTAGCTGAATACTGTTCCATAATATTAATGTCTGCGTTAACTGTAATACTTTTCATTGGTGGATGGTTGTCCCCAATTGTTATTTGGCCTTTTACAATCATCCCTGAATGGATTTGATTTTCCTTCAAGGTTTTTATGTTAATGTTCCTTTTCGTTTGAGTTCGTGCTACACTACCCCGTTACAGGTATGATCAATTAATGTCACTGGGATGAAAAGTGATTCTTCCTTTATCATTATCAGCCCTACTTTGGAGTAGTGCTTTAATCCTAATTTATTCTTAATGGGTATAAAATAGTCAATTGACAAGTTTTAGTGGTGAGTGGACCACCAAACATTTTTTCTTCAAAAAATGTTTGGTGAATATATATTTATATATAAATATTTATTTTTTTGTTTTTTCGTAAGTTTTATCCTATTCGGATTATCTGTTTCTCTAGTGTATCAAAAGCCTGATGCTGAAAAAATATCTTCGTATGAATGCGGTTTTAACCCTTTCAGCGATGCTCGTAGTAAATTCGAAGTAAGGTTCTATCTTGTGGGCATTTTATTCATCATATTCGATTTGGAAATTGTTTATTTGTATCCGTGAATAGCTTCTATTCATGAATGTACTTTATTGGGGCATTTGACTATTTTATTTTTTCTTTTCGTTTTAACTGTTGGTTTTTTCTACGAGTGGTTAATGGGTGCATTAGATTGAGATTAAGCTGTTTATGCTTTGGCACACTATAGAGGGTAATGCAAAATTGACTCATCTATTGGTTTTCTGTTACTTCGTTCTTTTTGGAAGAGTGTGTGGATATTTGATCAAAAAAAACTTATTCGCTATTTTTATTGACCATTTCAATATTTTATCTTCTTTGACCGTTTTGAAATATAATAGTGTTATGGCTTGCACAGTTTTAACTGATATAGTAGTGGTAGATTATTTGAAAAGACAACGCATTAGGTTCGAGTTGAATTATGTTTTATGGAATTTTGTGTACCAGTGCAGAGTAATAGTAAAAACTTTCATTGGAATGTTTTCACCCGTACCTTCAGTAACTCTTCTCTACAACTCAGCAGATTGGTTGGAACGTGAGGCGTGGGATATGTACGGTATTAAAATATCGATGCATCCTAATCTACGTAGAATTTTAACGGATTATGGGTTCAAAGGTCATCCTCAACGAAAAGATTTTCCACTTACTGGTTATATTGAAATTGCATACGATGATTCTTTGCGGGCCATTAAATCTTCTTATGTGGAAACAGCTCAGACTTTTAGATTTTATCGTTTCGATGGCCCTTGAAAAACGTATCGTTAAAATGATTTCAAACAATTTTTTTAGGAAAGTTAAAAATCTGACATTAAATTTTGGTCCCCAGCATCCTGCCGCTCATGGAGTTTTACGTTTAGTAGTTCAGTTGGAAGGTGAAACTGTAGTTAATTGTGATCCCCACATTGGTCTTTTACATCGTGGTACGGAAAAGTTGATAGAGTATAAGAATTATATACAAGCATTACCTTATTTTGATCGTTTAGATTACGTGAGCATGATGGCTCAAGAACATGCTTACGCCTTGGCCGTAGAAAATCTGCTTCAGTGTAATGTTCCATCCAGGGCTAAAGTAATACGTGTATTGTATATTGAAATTACTCGTTTACTTAACCATTTATTAGCCCTAACGACACACGCTCTGGATGTGGGTGCAATGACTCCATTTTTTTGAGCTTTTGAGGAAAGGGAAAAACTAATGGAATTTTATGAACGCGTATGTGGTGCTAGAATGCATGCTAATTATATTAGACCCGGGGGTGTCGCGCAGGATCTACCCGAGGGATTGGTTGATGATATTGTTTTATTTATGGAGCAGTTTCGTCAACGTATTGACGAGTTGGACACACTTTTGACTACTAATCGTATTTGAAGCCAGCGTTTGATGGACGTTGGAATTGTGACTAAACAGAACGCGTTGGATTGGGCTTTTTCTGGTGTTATGTTGAGAGGATCAGGTATACCATGAGATCTTCGTTTGGTTGATCCTTATGATGATTATAATCAATATGATTTTTCTGTACCAGTAGGTCAATATGGTGATTGTTATGATAGATATTTAATAAGATTAGACGAGATGAGGGAGAGTTTATTCATAATGTCTCAATGTGTGGATAAATTGATTTGATTCGACGCTAACGGTGATGCTAGTTATTGCGTTGATGATAATAAATTTGCACCTCCGGGAAGAGCTTTTATGAAAGATTCTATGGAGTCTTTGATCCACCATTTCAAATTTTATTCCGAAGGTATTATTCCTTTTGCCGAAGAAACATATACAGCAGTTGAAGCTCCTAAAGGTGAATTTGGTATATTCCTGCTTTCAGATAATACGAGTAGGCCTTACCGTTGCCGTATAAAAGCACCTGGTTTTTTACATTTGCAGGGTTTAGATTTTATGGCTCGTGGATCGTATCTGGCTGATTTAGTCACGATTATAGGTACCCAAGATCTTGTTTTTGGTGAAATAGATAGGTAATAAATGAGACGGTTTTTATCGCACAATATAATTTATTCGGCAAATAATTATATATCCCCCTAACTTGACGTAAAATAAAATACATGCGTTTTTGATCCCGCAGTATTTTATTCTACATCCTGAAAATCACTGGTCTTTTTTACAAAACACCTATTAATTTAAGCTATTGATGAAATTTTGGATTCCTTGCTCTGTTTTTCCTCATTTCACAAATGCTTACGGGTGTATTTTTGGCAATGTTTTACGTAGCTACTCCAGAGATGGCTTTTACGCTCGTTTATAATTTGACCAACGAAACTTTTTATGGTTGATGATTACGTTATATACATGCTAATGGTTCATCCTTTTTTTTCTTTGTAGTATATTTACACATGGCTAAAGGGTTTTATTACGGCTCATATATCCACCCCCGTCAGTCGTTGTGGGTTTCTGGTGTTATAATATGATTATTAATGGTGGCTACGGCTTTTTTAGGCTATATTTTACCATGAGGCCAAATGAGTTTTTGAGCCGCTATGGTTATAACAAGTTTATTAGGTTCCATTCCATTGGTAGGTCCGGATCTGATCTTTTTATTATGAGGTAGTTTTTCTGTAAACGGTGCTACTCTCAGTAGATTTTACAGTCTACACTTTGCCCTGCCTTTTGTCATACTAATGGTAACGATCATTCATTTATCTTTACTGCATGAATTTGGTTCGAGTAACCCCTTGGGGATACCTAGTGTTTTAGACAATATTCCTTTCGTACCTTATTATACGGTAAAAGATGTTTTCAGTTTAGTTTGGGTATTGTTGATTTTCATTTATATCATAGTTTTAGTACCGGATCTTTTGGGTCATAGTGATAATTTCATTTTGGCCAATCCTTTGGTAACACCGATTCACATCGTGCCTGAATGGTATTTTTTACCCCTGTACGCTGTTTTGAGATCTGTACCGAATAAATCTTTGGGTCTATTAGCCATTCTAGCTTTTGTTCTGGTAATACTAGTGCTACCTTTTATAAATAAAGGCGCTATATTCAAATCTTCTATGCACCGTCCAATATTTGCTATATTGAATTTTAGTTTTTTCGCAGTGGTTCTTTTACTAGGGTGAATAGGAAGCTTACCTATTCTCTCTCCCTTTTACGAAATAGGTCAAATATTAACGTTTTTATATTTCTTAATATTAACGGTGCTTTTACCATTCTCTAATTTCTTCGAACGTGTTCTTTACGTTGTATATGTAAGCAGATTCGATTTAGCGAAATTGTGAGGGGTTCTACCAGGTTACGGGCCTACTCTGTTCTGACTGCGAATAACAACTGCAAGAATGGGTGACATTAAATACATAAGCAGTCGTGTATGATGCATGTCCATGTATTTGTACCACCACAAAATGCCGCGAAATAGACTTACGGATTTTGTTGGGATAACAGGACCTGTTGGTAAAAAATAGATACTATGTTTCTCCTCATCTGTCTTTCGTGTACTTTGTGAATAATAGGCGTTTATGGCATGATGTTACCCCGTCGACACGTTATAATTGTATTGGTGTCGCTAGAAATAATGCTTCTAGCAGTCAATATTAATTTAATCGTTTCATCCGTGTATCTGGATGATTTTACAGGGCAGTTATACGCCCTATTGGTCTTAACCGCAGCGGCAGCAGAAATCGCTATCGGTTTAGCTATATGTATAGCTTATTATCGTCTACGGGGAGGTATTTCATTAGATTATGTTAATCTCTTGAAAGGATAGGTTAGGTTATAGTATACTATTCCAATACATTTTTTATGGAATACTTTATTGCTAAATTATTAAACAATGACATTATATCTTCGTTCTTGGTAAGCACAAATGAATACGCTAGTTTCGCAGATCCAGCTAGTTTGTATATGATACACTTAATCGCATTCCATAGCCAGATAATGACCTATTTGATCATAGTTTTCACTGTAATGTGTGTATTCTTGTTAAATCTGTTTACACCGTTAATGCAGCAGCATTTGAGTAGGCGTAGTCTCTACACTGCTGTATTGAACCATTATTATTTATTACCACTTAAATCAATAGGTATTTTCTCTTTATACAAATGTATCGCGCTAATTGATTCTTTTATACTGACATATTTTGACAAAGACCCTTTACAGAGACAAGGGCTCTTTTTCAAAGTTTATAGATCTTTATTCGGCCTGGTGGTGACAGATGATTATAACAGTAGCCATCGCACTTACGGCGTTATAGCTTCTGTAGCTCGTGTGCATAAAGGTTATGATGATAATTTAATTATGTATCTTATGAAAGATTGTAGTGAGTGGAATCTGGATCTCGCTGATATAGAAGAATGTTTGGTTCAAAAACAAGCGGGTTCTATCATAGATATTGTGGGTATGTCACGTGGTTATTATTGGAGTAGAAACGTTTATTCCGCAAAAGATTATATTCGTACATCCTTCATAGGGACTGTGAATGACCCGTCCAATATAAAACCTGTTCTGGGTATAGCTGATGGTAACTATACCGAAAATGTACGTCTTATTTCGCCGAGAATATCTCTCTTGGCGCAAAAACACCTAGCACAAGTTTCACAGTTTCTTCACAGTAAAAAATTGGAATGATTTTTCTTCGGTTGACCGCTTTTGATAGTGCTAAAAATAATTATTCCTTCAATTGCGCTTCTGGAAGAAACTGATACAGAAGAAATTGAACCTGGAGTGTTAGTTAAAGTTGTAGGATCGCAATGGTATTGATCGTATGAATCTTTAGAAAGCATGAATGTCAAAGATCTTTCTTACACGCAATATTTAGTGCGTGAGCCTATGAATGATCTTTTGGCTTATGTTGACTCTCGAGAAAATCCTTATACTCCGTTGGAAATGGCCAAATCGCTGAAAGAGGATCGTTTCCATTTCCATAATATGGATTTTGTATTAGACGTTTTAAATACGGGCAAAATCAATTATTCTGATTACATCAAGGAGCGGCTCTTTATCCTAGAGTGGGCGGGAGCTCGTAACGAATACGTGTATGATTGGGCCAATAAATTCCAAGTTGAGTATGCAAAACGCCTTAGCAGAGTAGTCGAAAATTCTATAAACCCTTTTAATGAAGGATCAGAAGAACCTTGTCACGTTAAAGAGCAATTAGCACATGTGTTAAAAAGACTGGTAGAAATAGATCAACAAAATCGTCTTAAGAAGGGTCATACATTCCTAGATTCTACGATAAAAGCGCAAGGTATGGATTTATATTTTAATCCAGATAGTGTTAAAAGCTTGGATCGTATTAACGTTGTTATAAATCTTATCCTTACTGTGTGGCAAAAAAATACAAATAACATAGAGGAGATTAGAACGGAAGAGCTCCTTAAATGATTATTCAGTGCAGAATACCTACGACGTTGAGATTTTATAAACTTTGATGTGGACGATGATTTAAATGTGATTGTGACTATTAGAGAAGCATTACTCGCATTTTTACCTATCAACCTCTTGTTCAAGTTGACAGAAGGATCCACATTTTCTTTCTACGAAGGTGGTTATACCATGCATATGAATGAGAATAATGATCTCCGCATTGTAATGACTAAAGATTTCATGAAAAAGCATCATTACGGTGCCAAAGCGTTGGAGGAAGGAGTAACGCTTGGTACATTACCTAACACATCTGATTTTCACATATCGGCCATGATAGATTATGCAGAGCGGATGCGCCGCGGTACTGGGTGTAACCAAAGGCCTCGTGATATGGATACAGACAGATGAGTATTAGAGGGAAACGTGGGTGCGGCATGTTCTATGCTTCAGCGCGTTATGGAGGATTATAAAATGGGTGAGAATGACTTTAATTCCGTTGTTGATACCATACGCAGTGTATTTTTTATAAATCATAAAGATGGTCCATTCTCCTTCTTGCGTAATAATTTATTGAAAAAATCGCCATACGATGATGATTGAATTTACAAACGTGATATGAATATTGCTAGTAGTGCTGTGGATGAGAATAGTTTGTTAAATAGATCCTTGGAACGTATTGTTGATACGGATAAATTTAATTCTTTCAATCGCGAGTACTTGATTAATGCTCTTTCAATATCTGGTATTACATCAACTCTATCACGGTGGGCCTATGGTGTTGTGAATGAAGAGCGTTCGAGAGAATTTATTATAAGTAATCCACGTTTATTGTCAGCCACTAATACTTTAGTGATACCTACTAATGTTTTTATAAAATTTCTTGTGACATCAACAGATGTTTTGCATTCTTGAGCGGTGCCTAATATGGGTATAAAAATGGATGCTGCGCCCGGACGTTTGAACGCTGTTATGGCTTACGCTACAGCTCCGGGTGAATTTGTAGGTCAATGTTCTGAACTATGTGGGCCGAGTCACTATGCGATGCCTATAAACGTGCGTGCAGTGTCTCCTGATGAATATCGTAAGTACATAGCTATTGTTAGAGGAGGGTCCCTTTAATCCATCTTATGCCTACGCCTAATCAATTAGCGTGTGGGGTTCGTTGCGGAAAAACTAGGAGGCCAACTGCAGCGGCATTAGCTGGTGGTCCTCAGCGTAAAGCTGCCGTATATAGGATTGCGGTCATGTCGCCCAGGAAACCTAATTCGGCGAGACGAACTTTTGCAAAGGTTCGCATACTTTTAACAGGTAAACGTATATTCGCAAAAATACCAGGTATAGGTGAACATTTTTTGCAAGGTCATGCTACAGTTTGGGTGAGGGGCCATGGCCCTAAAGATTCACCCGGCATAAATTATCATTTAATCCGTGGTTTGGCCGATTTTCACAAAATAGAATTGTATGGACGGCGGAATCGTAGGTCCAAATATGGGATCAAAAAGTTGACGAGAGAGCATAGAATATTTTAAAATATGCTGAAACGTGTATTAATAAAAAAAAACACTAAATTCAATGCTTTACTTTTTGATAAATATTCTTACATATGATTCCGTTATCATAGACTAATGTTTGGAGCTTTGATAAGGAGGGGTAAAAAACTATGGGCTTTCAAATTCATTTGTAACTTGCGTTACAAGTTAAAAATTGATGAAAACGTTGATCCGTTTTGAATATTCATTGTAGCAATGGCCAAAATAACACCGAGTGTGATTTTGTTCCCGCTCAAAATAAGTGGTGGTGTCATGGGTGTACCTATGCCGATCATCGAACGTAAACGTTACACTTTCGCCGTGAAATGGGTACTTAAAGCTATTAGGGCCAAACACCGTATAGTTACTGTAGACTCGGTTGCGGAAACAATAACCAGTGCAGTATACGGTCGCGGTTTGGCGATTGAGCAAAAAGAAGCTGTTAATCGGACTGCGAGCGCCAATAGATATTTAACACGTTTCTTGCGTTACTAGTACTTATTGTGTCCCACACAAACTTAATTCCGTTACATCTAGGTGTTGGAAAAGCTGCGTCAGAAAGTATTCTGCCGGCATGCTTTTTCACTCCCATGTTTTTCATAGCGCTATGGGGTTTTGTTTTTTTCACATTGCAAGCAGTTTCTGTAAATAATTCAGTAACCATTTTTAACGAAGATTTGGTTATAAACTGGAGTCTATATATTCTCCTATTGATGATAGCGTTCTCTAAAAATGAGTTTTTATCGACTCTTTATTACGTAGGGATATGGTCGCGTTATTATAAACTACGTTTAATACTTTATATTATTAAATTATTAGTTCATACTGCTGATTCAACTAAAACGTACATTAGTCCATCAAAACATGATGTTATAGTTATAATAAAAAATAATTTATTGCGTTTACCTTTATTCACTGTTTTAGTGATTAAACCGTTTATTTTGTATTCCTACCACCACCTCAATTTCCTACGTACGGGCGTTAAGAAAAGCCGTTCAACATTCACGTACCGGTCTAGATACATGAAACTAAATTATGTTGGCAAAAAAAGTAGTTAAATTCGAGCGTACTAAACCTCATTGTAATATAGGTACAATAGGTCACGTTGACCACGGTAAAACTACGCTAACAGCGGCTATAACTAAATGTTTGCGCGGTATAGGCGCAACGGTTTTCCGTGGCTATTCTGACATAGATAATTGTACGGAAGAACGGGAGCGTGGTATTACTATTAATGCTGCACACATAGAATATGAGACTGAAAAGCGCCATTACTCGCACATTGATTGTCCCGGGCACCAACAGTACGTTAAAAACATGTTGACAGGTGCAGCACAAATGGAAGGTGCTATTTTAGTTGTTGCTGTTAATGATGGTCCTCAAGTACAGACACGGGAACATATTATTCTGTCCAAAGAAATTGGTATTACTTATATTGTAGTTTATATAAACAAATTAGATTTTCGTGTGAGTGGTGATATGCACGAATTAGTGAAACTAGAGGTCTTCGAAATGTTAGACAATTATGGTTTTAGTGCTGAAAAAACACCTTTCATGGGGGGGTCTGCACGTATGGCTTTGGAGGAAGAAGAGCCTACAGAATTAGGTACTGATTCTGTTGTGGCGTTAATGAACACAGTGGATGAATACATACCACAACCTTCAAGATTAGTAGATGCTTCTTTAATCCTTTCAATAGAGGGGGTTTTGGTAGCCAAAGGTCGTGGTACAGTGATTACGGGAAAAGTGGAACAGGGAAAAATCCTTGTTAATGATGAATTAGAAGTAGTAGGTACTGACACTAAAGCCACACAATGTTTAGGCCTGGAAATGTTTCGTCGGTCATTGGATTATGCGGAAGTGGGTGAGAATGTTGGAGTTTTAATAAGGGGTATTAAAAAAGATGAAATTTCACGTGGTTTTGTTCTAGCCACACCAGGCACTATAAAACCCTGAAGTGCTTTCGTTGCAAGAGTTTATTTATTAACGCATAAAGAAGGTGGAAGAAAAAATGGGTTTGGTAATAATTACAAACCGCAATTTTTTTTTAGAACTGCTAATGTTACAGGTGCCATTAGTATTGTGAATGATCAAGTAACTTTTTTAATGCCAGGAGATTCTGAGGAAATTAACGTTCATCTTGTAAATAAAGCGCCTTTAACTTTAGCGCAGAAATTTATTATGCGTGAAGGTAATATTACAATAGGCGCTGGGCGTATAATTAAATTGGTGCATTAAAATGGCGGTACATGTTAAAAGAGTGTATATCAGATCGCAATCCGCGGATCCTGCTCCTCCCCTGGGAACCATTTTGGGTAATCTAGGCGTAAATACAGTAAATTTTTGCAACGCCTTTAATAGTTTCACCGTAGGATTACCTAACTATTACGTTCTCCCAGTCACTATAACTATAGCAGAAAATAGGTCAGTCACTTTCTCTGTAGAGGAACCTTGCACCACCTCCATCTTGGGTTTGTTACGTTTCGAGCGCGCGTTCAAGATTAGAATAAGTGATAGGTGAGTGGAGAAAACTGTTGCTTGTGTACACTTCCACGAAGTGTTGATGTTGGCCAAGTTTAAATTCGGTGCCTGTAATGCAGCAAGCGTTTCGCGAATAATGAGTGTAGTACGTTCTCTCGGTCTAATCGCCGTTATGGACAAAGGAGCGCAATCTTCGTTCACGGTTAATCCAAAGTTTTATTTGCGCAAGGAGAAATTAATATCTATATAAATTATTATGGTTTCTTTACGCGCTATCAACAAAATGAAAACATTATATAACCTAAAACGTATTTGTAAACATGATGTTTTAATATCGTGCTCAGAACATCTTAATCCCTCCTACTATTTCGTTAATTCTCCCAAATTACGTGCTAATAACATTTTCGCTATAGGGGCGGGCGCAGTACCTGTAGAAAGTGTTTCAATACTTGTTTTAAAAAACCGTGTAATAATTAATAAGAATTTAATACCTTTTGCTAATGCGCAGGATCGGTTCATCGGACTGCCTTTTACCATAATATTTTATACCTATAATATTTTATTTCTAATCATCGGGTTATTGAATAAATTATTATTCGTTTTACACAATGTTCGCTCAATCTAAGCGTTACTAGACCAAAAAATTCTTTGTAAGAAC
>Ga0321338_1000005_pt1 | contig 18121 bp, 15 predicted proteins | sample G5R1MT_2_FD_206156 | JGI IMG/M metagenome (GOLD analysis project Ga0321338, IMG submission 206156) | Metatranscriptome of phyllosphere microbial comminities from switchgrass, GLBRC, Michigan, United States - G5R1_MAIN_12SEP2016_LR1... | ecosystem: Host-associated > Plants > Phyllosphere >...
TCGGTGTTTTGGGCCTTCCGGGGGGCGACCTACCGGGCGTACCTCATCCTCGGTGGCCCGACGTCGCCGCCGCCCCGGGGGGGGGCGCCGACGACGGGGTCCGCGCCCACGCCGAAAAAGAAACTGTTTCACCGTGGTGGCAGGCCAGTGGTGCCGACAACGAAGCTTGTAGTACACCCCGTACATCCGGCGCAGACGAAGCCGGCGCCGTCGGTACGGGGTGGGCATTCGTCGAAAACGAACGGTAAACCCGTGAATCGGGTTGTACGTTGCGTTGGGTCGCCGACGACGACCCAACGGGTATTCCCCGCGAATTGCAAGGTACCGACGGCGAGGACGAATCTTTCGTCGCCACTTGTAATGAGGTTTTGGAACCCAAAACCGGCGGGGCCGCCGAGGATTAGCCGATGGGGTTCCTCGAAGATGACGCCACCGGTATAGGGCTGCCGCGGCGTAAACTTTCCACCCTCGAGGCGGGTTCATCACCTTACGATAAATCTCCCATGGAATCCACGGACGACGGCGTTGGGGAGCCCCCCGAGGACGGGGGTGATCCGAATAGGCAAGGCGACGCCACCATTCCCAGGAACCCGGCTGGGGAGGTCGGGCCGGCCGAGCCGGCCGAACAGGAACCCACTTCTCCTGGTAGGCTTCCACCGTGTCTTGAATACGACCACGGTAGCGACCCCATCGGGTGATTCCCCACGGGTGGCCGGGCAACCCACGAATAGCCGTTGTCAACTGGGATAACATCTCCTCACGAAGACGGTACTGGTTAAGAGCCCCCCCCCGGAGAGGTCGATCTTCCGGTCGGTACCACCGTCGAACGTTAGCTCTTTGATATTCAAACCCAGATCGAACGGTACGGGCCACTCGAAGTAGAATTCCCTGGCGAAGATGATTTTGACCTGACTTATGACGAAGCCACCGTGTGGGAGCGCCCCCCCACTGGGGGGCAACCCGGGCCGGTCGTCGATGGTGGGTGGGACTCGCCTTGGTAATGAGTTGTTTTTCGGGTCCATTCCAAATGGGTTGGTAACTGAGTACGAGTAACTCGACGGGTCGAGCGAGAACTCCCCTTTAAGGAAGTCCACACAGTAGGAAATGCTACTCCCACCCGGGTGAGTCCCACCCCTACTTGGAGGGCGGCCCCCACCGTGGTGTTCCACCGGTGAACCCAACGGCGAGGTACCGCCCGGTGCCGGGCGGTACCTCGCCACCACCGGGGTACCCCGGTGGTGGCTCGAACCCCGTGGCGATCCCACACACAAGAAATTCCTCGGCGCCACCACCACCGGGGTCGGCGACGAACAGGGTTCGCGGTTGGGGTAAACCCCTTACAAATTCGGCGCCACCCAGGAGAACTAACCAACGGGGGAACCCCGGCGGACCATACCACCCGGGTGGGACCGCCCGGCAGGGTGGTTCCTCTCCATTTGGAACGTTGTCGACTCCATCGAAGGTAACGACGGGTTGGCCGAAGGTAGGAGTACCACCCCCGAGGGATGGGACCTCCATCCGGAACGGTAGGGGCTCCTCGCCAGCGACGGGGGGGGACTCCCCGCCGACCACCAGGCGTTCGAAGATAAGTAAATTCACAGTCTGGAAAGGTAACCCCCATCCGCCAGCGGCGGGTGTGAACTTTAGTGATTTCAAAATCTCGAGCGGGGTCGGGCACCCATGTTTCACGAGGGATCCAGTAGGTTTCTAAGTTAAAGCCCCAACCACGAACTCGGCGATACCCCCCGGGGGTTCGCCAACCCGGTACCGTCCAAACTCGACGCCGACGCCAACGTGTTGCTAAATAGGTTTTTCGCGCCGGGTGGGTCACCCCCACCCACGGGGTAAGTCGACCCACCCGGGTGGTTACTCGGCCTACCCGGGTGGGAGTCCACCGAGGGTGACGGCCTCGAAACCAACAGGGCACCCCGGTGGAGATCCACCCTCGCTGAGTGGTGTCCACCGGGGTGAACCCTCGAAGAAAGCCGGCCCCTGTTCGACCACCCCGATGAGCTGCCACCATAGTGGTCCATACCAACAAGGTGTTAGGCAACCGCCGAGGGTGTTCCACCCCCGCGTCCGGCGGAGGAAGATCAACCACGAGCCGACGGTGGTGACGCCGAGGTCGAGCTAGAACCACCCGGGTGGGTCCGGCCGGGTAGGCCGGCATTAAACGAGGACCGCCACGAGGGATAGGTCGTCCCAAAAACACTCCGGTAGACCACACCGGTGAAGGAGGAAACACCGGGTTACTTAGGTTCCGGGATTGCACGGGGGTTAAGCTTAAATTTTCCTCGTTCCCACGTTTGGGGTAACCCCCATTCAGCCTGAGCCATCTGACGGCGTGACCGAAGAGAAGAAACAACTTGAAGAGGCTCACCCGTTGGGGTTCTGATAAGGTAAACCCAGTTCACTACCCCAAATTTAGACCGACGCTGTTGACGTTGAAACCCGTGGGGTGGACCTAGATCGTATTTATTTCGAACCAACCGATAGTGAACTCCTGGAATGTCACGTACTCGTCCAGCCCGAACTAGTACGGTGTTATGTTCCATAAGGTCAAAACCAGCTCCCGGGATTACCGCTCGAACGTTATGCCCAGTGGGAAGACGAACCTTTGCAATTTTACGAACGGCAGAGTTTGGTTTTTTAGGTTTAGTAGTACCAACTTTAAGACAGATTCCTGTTTTTTGGGGACAACCCTCCATCTTGGGACTTCGGTTGTACCGGCGAGGGCGTCGTCGACCCTGGCGGAGCACCTGATTAAGGGTGGGCATAGCTTAAGGTTTGGGCCAACCGCCATAGCCACCCCGCCGGGGTAAACCACCCCGCCGGGCGAAGAACATCCCACCCCGTGGGGGTGGCCACCCACAGAGCAGAACCCACCCGAGTTAAACTAGTTCCCCAACCAAATTTAGGTGAACACAAGCCGGTTGTTCTGGAGTGGCCGTGGAAAAAGTTTTCTCGAAGAGTGGTCCCCGGTTGAATACGAACCGGAACTACCAGGGTGGACCATCTAGACCAACCGCCCGCTTGAGTTAGTTGAGACGAAATCCGAGTGACTTTAGAGTTCCAAGTAAGGTGGCCACCCCCGTGGGGGTGGCCATCGCCCGGTAGTGAGCAAGATGGTAAACATCCTCTCGGGTTACAACTCGGCCGGTTGCAGCCGAAGTAAAAAGAGTAGTCCAAGTGGGGGGGGCCACCCGAAGGGTGAACTTGTTGGCTCCAGTTTTATAAATTCGACATCCAAGAGGTACTCCAGGGGTATACCCCACCGACAGTCGGTGAAACTCTGCAATAAAGTCGGCCGGTTTAATTTGTTGTTGACCTAGGATTGGAGTAAGTGGCGCTCCCGGACGGGCTTCACCAGCGGGGGCGGTTAACCGGGTTAAGCCCATGGACCAAGATGTACTACAATCCAGATCCAGATTTTGTAGGCGCCCCCCCACGTTGGGCGAAAGTTATCGTCGTACGGATATTGCAAACACACTAAAACAAACAGGTTAACCCACGTCCAACAAGTAACCCATGTAACACGTTGGTTCCAAGTTCTTCGGTCGATCTCGTGAAGAGTAGCAAACATGTAAATCGAGCTAACTAGAAACCAACTCAAAAAGAGTGCTGCCGCTAGTAAGCGCACTTCGTTAACAGGAAATTCCAAAGCCACAGCTGCGATAGCAAGCTCAAGAACAATCCAAGAAAGCCACCGTCGAGGAAGAAATGTCGGATCGATACGTTTTGGTCGAGGTTTTCTAGAAGGCATTAAATAGGTTATTTTAAAAAACAAATTCGTTGGGGACTCACCGTGCGAACTGCACACCAAAGAGGGGAGTTGAACCCCTATCGACGGTTTTGGAGACCGTTGTTCTACCTTTGAACTACTTTACTAGAAGAAAAAAACCTCACGCTTTACAGAAGGGTATCACACACCACTCGCATTAGGGTGGTGTCCACGTCGGCGGCCCCCATCTGGGTTAGCAGCCCCCGCCAGAAAGGTCGGCCAGTTACCTCTCGTAGGTAACGTTCTACCCCGCCTACCTCGGCCACTGGATATCCGTCAAAATATCCATTAGTTCCAGCAAAAATGGTTACCATTTGATCGGCTACAGGCAGCGGCTGATACTGAGGTTGCTTTAACATCTCGGTCAAGCGCACCCCTCGGTTTAGTAGCCGGGTAGTTGACTCATCAAGGTCCGATCCAAACTGGCTGAACGCCGCAATCTCACGATATTGGGCTAGATCTAGCTTCAATGATCCTGAAACCCGTTTCATCGATTTTACCTGGGCGGCAGATCCCACCCGGCTAACTGAAAGACCCGGGTTAATTGCAGGGCGAATTCCTCGGTAGAAGATCTCGGTTTCAAGAAAAACCTGACCGTCAGTAATCGAGATTACGTTGGTTGGAATGTAAGCGGAAACGTCCCCGGCTTGGGTTTCTACCACGGGTAACGCAGTAAGCGACCCAGCTCCTAACGCGTCGGACAATTTAGCTGCTCTTTCCAACAACCGAGAGTGAAGATAAAACACGTCCCCGGGGTAAGCTTCCCGGCCAGGTGGCCGTCGTAGAAGTAGAGACATCTCCCGGTAGGCAACCGCCTGCTTAGAAAGATCATCGTACACGATTACCGCGTGGCGCCCGTTATCTCGGTACCACTCTGCTACCGCCGCCCCCGCATAAGGCGCCAAATACAAGAGTGAGGCCGCCTCCGACGCGGTGGCGGCCACCACGGTGGTATACTCAAGGGCACGCGCCCCACGTAGGGCCTCAACAATTTGAACTAGGGTAGAACGTTTTTGTCCTACCGAAACGTACACACACCACAACGCTGATGTATGTCCAGCGTCGTGATCACCCCGTTGGTTAATGATAGTGTCCACCGCAAGAGCGGTTTTTCCGGTTTGGCGATCCCCAATAATTAGTTCACGCTGACCCTTACCAATCGGAGTCAAACTGTCAATAGCTTTGATTCCGGTTTGACAAGGTTGGTGCACTGATTTTCGCTGAAGAATACCGGGCGCCTTAGTCTCTACCGGGGCGGTGGCGGCCGACTGAATCGGGCCGGCCCCATCAAGAGGGCGTCCAAGTGGATCAATTACCCGACCCGCAAGGGCGGGTCCCACCGGAACGGAAAGTAGAGCTCCTGATCGACGAACCGGGTCATCTTGAGCAATTTCTGCGTCTTTTCCCAACACTACCGCTCCAACTGAATCTTTTTCAAGGTTAAGAGCCATCGCACTTACCACCCCGGTTCGGGTGTCAATGTGAAGTAGCTCCCCCGAGCGAACTCCAGCTACACCGGCTACTCGAACAATTCCGTCTCCCACGGAAACTACTCGTCCAACATCGGCTTTTTCCCAACCTTCAAAAAGCTGAGTTACTTCTTTTTCGAAAAGTTTGCTAAATTTATTTTTCATGTGTGGGTAAACCCAAACCAAGTAGTAACCTAAACAACCCTGGAGGTGACGAGACTTGAACTCGTTTCTACTGACTGCAAATCAACCGTTTTACCAGGTAAACTACACCCCCCATACATGTACACCGTGATTAACGATGACGACCTAGAAAGTTTTCTAAACGGTCTAGTCCAGGCTGAACTACTAGTAGATACCCGAAATACACCAACACCGCAACAATAAGGGTTGGCGCAAGAACCGCCTTCGCTGGAAGTCCACCAATAAGTCCTAGAAATAAAAAGTTTCCAACCCACAGCCAGAATACCACCCGAGACAAAGGACGAAACTGCATGCTTCGAAGATCTGCCACCGAAAGGTAAGGCAACGCCAAAAGAACTAGGATTCCCCCCGCCATCGCAAGTACACCCCCAAACTTGTCGGGAACCGCTCGTAGAATAGCGTAAAAGGGTAAAAAATACCACTCCGGCACAATATGTGCTGGAGTCACCATCGGGTTAGCTAAAATGTAGTTGTCCGGGTGACCTAACAAGTTAGGGGCAAAAAAAACAAAGAAGCCATAGAAAAATCCAAACAAAACAAACCCCCACACATCTTTTACCAAGTAGTACGGAGTAAACGGAATAGAGTCCACCATAAAGGGAACCCCTAACGGATTATTTGAACTAAAATGTTGAACTAAAACAATGTGAACGGCAGCCACCCCAGCAATAACAAAGGGTAACGCAAAATGAAGAGCAAAAAATCTAGTTAGGGCGGCGTTACCTAGGGAAAAACCACCCCACAACCAAATTAAAATATCACCCCCCAACACGGGAACCGCTCCCACTAAGTTAGTAATTACGGTTGCCCCCCAAAAAGACATCTGACCCCACGGTAGAACGTACCCCAAAAAGGCGGTAACAATCATTAGTAAGAATAAAATTACTCCTAACGCCCAAGCCCCTTGTCGAGGCCACACGTACGAGGTGTAGTACAATCCACGTCCGATATGGGCGTACACAATAATAAAAAACATTGACGCCCCGTTAGAGTGCATGTAACGAACAAGCCACCCTCCTGGAACGTCCCGCATAATGTGTTCAACCGAGGCAAACGCTAGGTCCACATCAGGGGTATAATGCATTGCAAGGGAAACCCCTGTTACAATTTGAAACACCAAACACAACACCGCAAGAGAGCCGAAGTTCCACGCGTAGGTTAGGTTTGCCGGAGTGGTATGGTTTACTCCGGCGTAGTACAACGCCCGAGTTAAAAATCCGTTTTTAATACGCACCTACCGGAATAGAATCAAAAACGCCATCATCAACGCAAGTAGTCCAACCGCTTCGGTAAGGGCAAACCCTAGAATAGCCAAGCGAAATAGTTCTGCCCGAAGAGACGGATTTCGTGAAGTTGCCAAAATCAAAGATCCAAAAACAATACCTACCCCTGCTCCTGCTCCAACAAGGCCGATGGTGGCCAGTCCTGCTCCAACTAATTTTCCTAATTCTGCCATATACTCGTGTGTGTGTACGTCGTGACCGTGCCGGCCAGGGACTTCCCCGGACCGTCCGGATTCGTCGCCGTCGGACTTGAACCGACACCAGTAAGTCTGAATGGATTTTAAGTCCATCGCGTCTACCATTTCGCCAGGCGCACTACTCCGGTGAGAAAGACCCCACGCTTAGGCGGCGAACGGCAGCCCCCACTAGGGCAGCTCCTCGAAACCACCCCCAAACGAGGGTTAACCACCGAGCTAGCCCGTCTAACCGGGTGGCCGGCCATGCCACCGCCCACGGAGTTAGTCCGGGGGCCACCCCGGTGGCCCACAACACCGTGGGCAATCCCACCGCGTGAGCTTCCTCCATCAAAACAGAAGTTACCCCAGTCGCGGTAGTGGCTACCACCCCGGGAAAAAAGCTAGGCCATTGTTGAAACCGTGACAACCACCGAGTAGTTCGAGATGTTCGCCGACGGTGGCGACGAGCCGGCCGACGCGGACGATAAGTCGGTCGAGTCCACCCCACCGGGGTACCCCACCGGTGAACCCCACCAGGGGGGGTCCACCCACGACGTCGACGATGGCGTTGGACCACCCGGGTGGTCCAAATTCGAACCCACCCGGGTGTTAGCCCAGCTGGGCCCACCACCGGGAAACCTCCCCAACGACGTCGGTACAACGGGGTTGATTCAACAGGGTGGTCCCACCCGGGTTGACGCACACGTTGACGCCACCATCGGGTCAACGCTTGAACCACGGGGGTCGCCCGGTAACACCCACGAGGTAATCGCCCCCCCCGGCGAAGGCGAGCCCACCGTCGAGTTAGGCGAGGTCGCCGTCGACTTCGCCGGCGGCGGACCACCCGACGATACGGGTAGGGTCGACCTAGTCGTACAGCCGCTCGATCTGTTCGGGATCGACGCCAACGAATATAGACCGAGTTACTTAATTGGCCGGACCACCACAACGCCCAAGATCGTCCCCAACAAAACTCGTTAGGATGGTCTTGGTAGTCAGACTCCCGACGAGGTCGTTCTCCCATGTTGATCTGAGCCACTCCGTACAACCACAAGGTTGCCCCACCAACAAATAACCCTCCCAAAAGATGTGCCACCCGTTTAAACTGGTGCACCTGGTGCACCGGAGCGGCAACAAGCCAACCCGTACGGGTTCCCCCCACTCGTTGATGTGGGTACCATTGGTGTCGCTGACCTAGAAGATACCCGCGCCACCCGGTGATAAAACGTGTTAATTCGGTTGAGTTCATTCCAAAACGACAGGAATTGAACCTGTGCCACCGGCGTAGCAAGCCGATGCTCTTGGAGCCATTGAGCTACGTTACAAAAACGGTTACACTAGCAACAAGAGCGGTCCCCCCAAGGGTAAGAGCCACCCCCGTCAGGGGAGACCACCGCCCAGGTCGGCCGGGTCGGCCCCCCTCAAAGAGGGCGGCCACCGCTAGCCCCACGTAGTATACCGCCGGTAAGATAGAAGCCGCTACTACTACAACTACTAGACCCCACCCCAGGGTAACCCCCCAGGTAACAAGCCAGATTTTACCAAAAAATCCGGGCCACACCGGAAGCCCACCCAGGTTAAGTACCCCGTAGTACAAAAGTAGTGGGGTGGCCGCTCCAAGAGCGACCCACCCCGACAGGTGGGCCACCCCGGTCGCCACCATAGGGGAGGCAACCGCCACCACAAGGGCGGTTCCTACCAGGTACACCCCCAAGTAGTACGCAACCCCCCAGGGGGTGCCCGCCCAAGTTAAAACTAAAAGATACCCCGCGTTGATCACCCCGGAATACGCTAGAACTCCCGCCGCAGTCACCTGAAAGTATCCTCCAACCGCGCCAACCACCACCGAGCCCACCGCGGCGACGGCTACCGTAGTGGTCCCCACTACCGGAGCTAACCCCACCGTGGCCAGCCACCAAAGGTTAACCTTTGCCGGGCCTACCACTAGGGCAAGAGTTCCCCAGTCAAGGGGGTCATACACCGGAGGTGTCCAAAACCAAAATGGAAAAGCTCCTAACTTAAACAGAACCATCGCGGTAATCCAAGGACTTTCCGGTGGGGTTCCCTCCCCAAGGGTAAACCCACCGGTGTGGAGGTACACCCCAACAAATCCGTACAGGGTAAACCCAGAAACTAACGACCCCGCCAGTAGGTATCGAAGAGCCGCGTCCATGGCGGGGGTGTGGTGACGGTGATACCCAACAAGGGTGTACAACGCAAGCGCTTGCAACTCGAGGTTAAGATACAACACTACAAGATGGTCCGTGTGGAGGGTGGCCCAGCCCGCCCCCACCGCGATCCCACCAAGAAGTAGTTGTTCTACCCCGTGGGGACGCCCCTGGAGAACTACCCCGGCCACCCCGGCGGTGGCAACTACTAACAAAAAAGTAAAATCGGCCAGGGTAGTCCCCCCGTGGGGGGCCCCCCAGTACACCGTGGGGGTGTCCACCCCCACGGTGGTTCCCCAGTTCCCGGTGGGAACCACCACGGTGGCCCACACCACTAGGGTGACCCCCCATAACGGCCACACCCCAGGACCCCCCCACAGGGCGGCCCCAAACAACCCGGCTAATAACCCACCCAAAAGAGACAACTCAATCATCCCACCAAGGTGGTGTAGACCACCTCATCATAGTTTGCGTATACCCCCCAATACCCTCCGGTCCACCCAAGTAGAATTACCCCTACGGTACACCAACCTAGTACCGCTAGCTCAATTGAAGTTAAGTCCTGATGGACCACCACGGTGGGGTTCACCACCCCGTAAAAAACTCGGTTATACAACCAAACCGAATAGGCCAAACTTAACAACACAGTGGACCCCCCCGCTAGGGCAACTCCCAGGTTGTACTGGGCAATTCCCGACAACAAAAGAAATTCACCGGTAAACCCCGCGGTAAAGGGAAAACTAAAATTACCCAAGGTACAAACAAAAAATAAAACCCCAAAAACGGGCATCACCCCGGCTAACCCCCCAAGATACCGAATGGTTCGGGTGTGGTAACGATCGTACAACACCCCAATCCCGGCGAACAACCCCGCGGAAATCCAACCATGCGCCAACATAAGGTACACCCCACCCGCGGTGGCGGCCGGTCCGGATAGCAGCCCCACAAAAACAAGGCTCATGTGCGCCACCGAGGCGTACGCAATCATACGTTTGGTGTCCACCTGGACTAGAGCGTAAACGGACCCCCACAAAACGGACAACACCCCCACCGTGGTGGCGGCCGGACCCCACACGTAAGCCCCCCACGGCCAGACCGGAACTAAAAATCGAACAAACGCGTACCCACCGGTTTTAAGTAGTAACGCCGCTAACACCATGGACACCGGAGTTGGCGCTTCAACATGGGCTTCAGGAAGCCACAGGTGAACCGGCATCACCGGAATCTTAACCGCAAAGGGTAACGCCCCTAGCCCAAAAAACAGGGTTTGTTCTAAGTCGGTAAACTGGTATCGAACTAGATGGGATACCTCGGTGGTACCCACCCGGGTGTACAAGTACACCAACACGGGCAACACCGCGGCGGACCCAACAAACGTGTAGATAAAAAACTTATACGCCGCGTCTACCCGCTGGGTACGGGGACCGTACACCCCAACTAGTAAAAACATTGGAAATCCTAGTACCTCAAACAAAACGTAAAACACCAGAAAATGAGTAACACAAAAAACCGGAACAAGTAACCCCAGTAGCACAAGTAGCAACCCATAGTACCAGTGTTGGTTACCTCGAACTCCGTCCAATGACGCTAGCACCACCACGGGGGCTAACCCCACCGTTAAAAGTACAAACGGGGTAGAAACCTCGTCTAGAACCCAGCCGGAACCCACCACCGTGGTGGACCATACCACCTGGGTGACTCCGGCGGTCCCCACTAGTAGGGTGGTAACCAAGGTTAACCACAGGGCTACCACCCCAGGAGCGGAACGAGGAGTCCATCCCCCAAGTACGGCAGGAGTAAAAATACCAACATACACTAGGGCGGCCCCCACCGGAAAGTAAACCACCCCCGTGGGGATCCACCACACCCCCGCCCACGCGGCAACGGCCACCCCCAGGTAGACCCATCCCACGTGGTAAAACCAAAAACCATACCCCCGCCGATAGCGGGTACCCAAGTTGTTCCCCAAGGGGGAAAACCAGTTCTCCCAAAAAGTTAACCGTTCCATTTTGGTATCCCATCCAAAAAGGTTACTCATACGTAGTTGTTTCGCTGGTGTTTGCTTCGTGTTGGGTGGTTCGATTACGTGCGTTCATATAGTAGGTCGGCCAAGTATAACTGGGGGACCCTAAATCCGTCACGTAGTCCACATCGTAAAAATTGTTTCGTCGGCGGCTCGGATGGCGCAGGGCCATGTCCTGCGCCCAACGCCCCCCAATAAAACGGGGGTACTCCGGAGTTTCCTCCTCCTCCCGGTCGACTAGGTGGGGAACCGTTTGAAATCGGTACCCCCCGTCATCGGCGTCAAGCTCCCAAGGTGTTTGATTGTATCCCACCACCGCGGCGGGAACCACCCGGGCCGAGTCAACCCGGGCGTACGGTAACACTCCGGTTCCGGGACGGTCGGCCTCCTCCGGAACGTACGCCACCTTAAAGTACATACCAAGGGTTCGGTTGTTCAATCCAGAACGAACCACGGTGGCGGCCCGGTGAGGATAATAGTCTTCAGGGTACACGAGAGAGGACCCCCCCACTAGTAGGTAAACAAGGTTTCCCCAGCCTAACCCCTCTAGATAGCGACGCCACCCCCGGGGACCTAGAACGGCCATCGAGGTTAAAAGCCAACCCACCACCCATCCCCAGTAGTATTCTTCATGCCAGGGTAACCCACACGAATAAACCACCCACACCCGAAGGGTAGATGGATCTAACACCCCGGCGGCGGTGGCCCCCACCAGTAGGGCCATCCCCATGTGAAGGGTGTTTACCCCTAGTACAACCGGAACCTTCCACCACCGGCCGACTACCCGACCCGGGGTGTTCCCCCGGGAAAGAACCCGCCACCACCACCGTTGATAATCTAGTTTGGCCGCAACAGCAAGGGCAGCAACCCCGTCAAGAACCCCCCACAATGGAAGACGAAACCAAAAATCAACCCACGGCCCCCATACAAGGCGAGCCCCGTGGGGAAGGTCTTCGGTTAAAATCTCCATTGCCATCTCAAGACCCTCCTCGTAGAACTCGTCAAAATCTTTGTACCACCACCACTCCCACGGAACGTTGGGGTCCTCCCGGAGTAGGCCGGCAGCCCCCGCGGCTTCGGGTGTCATCTGCTCACCCGCGGGGTCATCATCGTCGTCCGCGTAGTTGTCGTCCGCTTCCTCGTCGGGGTGGTTAACCATCAGGTCGGTTGTTTCGTCTTCCACGTTGTACGCTAGCACCCACGCGGTGTAGGTCCAACGTAGAGTTTGAAACCCGGGGGACGCCCACACCGCCCGGGCGGCCCACCCCCGCAGGGTGGACCACCCCTCCTGAAGAGTGTACCACACCAGTAACACCGGAGTGGCACCCCCCCACAGAAGAACTCGCCCTACCATCCAGGTAACCATAGTGAATAAGGTAGACCACAAAGTTGCAAACACCCAGTACACCCGCCACACCGGGGAAACCCACCGAACTAAACGACACCGAAGCGGAGCCCCCGGATGGGGGATAACTACCTCGGGTGGGTCCGGCCGCCAGGGTCGAACATACTCGTCGGGGGGGGCCACCACCGGAAACTCAACCTCCCCCAACAAGGAGTAATTCACCCCGGTCGGGCCGGTACACGCGGTCGACCATCCGGTTGCGTCATGCTCCTGGGCGTACCCGCTCTTCACCGTTTGAATCCACACATAGCGAGCTCGATCAGTAGGTCGAGTTCGCCAACGCGAGCCTCGCCCCCAAGGTTGAAGCGACCAGTAAACCGCCGCGTAGGGACCTCCCACCAACGGGGGTGTTTCCCCGTTGTACAACGGGGAAGTTTTTACCTCGGCGGCGGCGGCGGCGGCACGCTCGCCTTGGAGACCTCCCCGGTTAAACCAGCCCCACCGGTGGGTTGCCGCCTCGCGAAAGGGAACCCGAAATCGGGGGTGATCTCCTAAACGCCAGCGTCGAGCTTTATAACCTTTTCGATCACGAAACCGAAGATATCCCCACCCCGCTTTAAAAAGGTTATACTCAAGGGGTGACCCCACCCGAGGAGCTAATAAGGTTCGAACCCAGGTGTACATCTCCCCAAGGTAGGACCCTTCCGGACGGGCCGTGCTTACCCGTTCAAGAAGGGTACCTCGATAAGTCCACCGTTGGAATAGACCACGGGTAACCCGGGAGTAATACTCCAGGGAGGTAGGTTCCGCCTGGTAGCGTTCCAGCCGAGTTCGACGAAACCGACACCAGCGACGCCAACCCCGGCGGGGGCGCCACCGCCGGGTTCGCCGAGGGATTCGTTCAAAAAGATACCGACGGTGTCGGGCAGCTCGATATGCACCGTACCGCTCAGTTTGAACTCGACGGGCTCGTCGGTGAAGAGCTCGATCCACCCGGGACAGGTGGTCCACCCCGGGGTGGACCACCCCGGAGCGACCCACCGGGGTGACCCCCCGGGTGTGAAGCCACTGCCACCGTCGATGAGCGTAGTCCCATCCAGGGGCGTACTCACCCGCTGACCACCACCGTCCATAATACCCTCGAGGCAAGCTAGACCACAACCGCCAGCGACGCCAGTCCCACCAGTCACGGTGGTACCAATCCGCTCGTCGATCAAGTACTTTGTTTGGATCCTCCACCACGGGGGGGGCCACCGGTCGGTACCACCACCGTTCAAAAAGAGACCTAGTTGCTACTAGGTCGGGCCACCCCGCTCCCCAAGTTAACCACCACCCAAGCCGGTGACGGCGCCCCCCCGGTGGGGGAACCCAAACAGGAATAGTGTCCCCCACCGGGGGAACCCCATCGGTACGGACTAGGTTTCGAGTAGGGGGAGTTCGCAGGTAATAAAATCGGTTATATAGATGGCCCGGGCCTCCCTGGTAGGTAGGCTCATCTCCTGCGGCTCGGTAAGCTACCCCCGCGTGAGTAAGGGGGTGAACCCCCCGGGTGGGGACCGCCGGAATTCCACCGTTAACCCACGCGGTGGCCCATCGCCGCCACGTAAATAAACCGTCACGACGTACCCGAACGATCATCCCCGACGAGTCCACCCCCACCACGAAACTAGTAACACGGTAATCCCACCGGGAACCCCCGCGGTAGCAACAGCAAGAGCCACCCCGGCGGGTAGTAGAACAAAAAAAAGAGGAAACCACCCCCGATTTCGGGTTACCTCGTACACCCGGGCCACCCCCCAGCGAACTCCACGTGGACCTACCCACTCAAGTAGACCTCGTTCAAGGTCAACATAAAGGTAGTACCCCTGGGTTAGGGACCGTCGAGCAAGGGACCCGTCTAGAAAGTCCCACCACCAACGTTTGGCAAAAAAATAGTGAATTCCCACCACCCGGGGTAACCCATACCGTTCCACTAGGGTCACCCCCAAGGTGGCCGCCACCGCCACGGCCAAGGGTAAAAGTTTTACCCCCAGGGGAACGGCAAACTCAGCTTCCACCCCGGGGGTGGACCACCCCCGGGTGGTTCCCCACCCAACAAAAACGTCACGAGCCATCCACCCGTGAAGTACCGCGGCGGCCCCCAAGGTGGTGACCACCCCCAAAGATAGTGGATCCGCTTCGGCCGCGGCCAGGTACACCGGCTTCGGTCCACGGGGACGGCCCAAAAAAACAAGAATTACAACACGAACCGAGTAGTACACCGTAAAATACGCAGCGGCAACACACGCGGTGTACCCGTACCACTGGCCGGTAGCGTAGAGAACCTCCAGAATGTTTTCTTTGGAGTAGTAACCCGACAAAAAAGGAAACCCGCCCAACGCAAGAGAACCCACCCCAAACAGGGTATAGGTAACAGGTAACACGTTAATCAACCCACCCATTCGGCGGGTGTCTTGTTCGTCGGCTAGGGCATGAATTACTAGTCCCGCCAACAAAAAAAGTAACGCTTTAAAATAGGCGTGATTTACTAAGTGGTACAACCCAAGATCGGGGTGACCCACCCCCACCGCGGTCACCATGTACCCAAGTTGAGCACACGTGGAATACGCGATAATTCGTTTAAGATCGTACTGAAACAGAGCGACCGATCCAGCAAACACCGCGGTGGTCGCACCCAAAAAAAGAAGAATTTCTCGTACTTCACCAAGGTACGGCCCCGAACGAAGAAGTAGAAACACCCCTGCCGTTACCATGGTGGCCGCATGAATAAGGGCGGACACCGGGGTAGGTCCCTCCATGGCGTCGGGTAACCACGTATGAAGACCAAGTTGAGCCGATTTTGCCGCGGCGGCCCCCACAAGAAAAATTCCCATTGCTGGATGGCGTAGGGCTTCCCCTTCGGGAAAGTAAATTCCCCCTCCATAGTGAATTGCTACAAACAGAAAGTACAAAAGGAAAAAATCGCCCACCCGATTTACAAGCAACGCTTTAAGGGCTGACTTATTTGCGGCGGCCCGGGTATGCCAAAAGTTAACAAGTAGGTAACTTGTTAGGCCAACACCTTCCCACCCCATAAAAAGTTGAATGTAATTTGGTGAAACAAGTAGAACAACCATGAAAAAAGTAAAAAGGGTAAGATAACCCAAAAAAAGATACAATCGTGGGTCGCCCCCCATGTACACAGTTGAATACAGGTGAACAAGAAATGAAATTACAAAAACAATAAACACCATGTGCGCGGTGGTGGCGTCCATGTACACCCCCAAGGTAACTGATTCCCAACCCAACCCGGTGGGGTACACTAGAAATTGACTGGCGAGGGTTACCTGTTTTACCCCGCCACACAAAACTACCTCGTAAAGGTTTAGGCCGGCCACCCCAACGGCCACCCCCATGGACCCACCAAAAAGATAACGAGGTTCCACTCGGGCAAAACTTAGCCCAAGAGCCAACACCGGTAAAAACACTAGTAGGGTAATCACGCTTTAACTAGGGGGTACGACAGGGTTTGAACTTCACCCCGAAGTCGATAGAACTGCACCAACAAGGCTAGGCCCAGGGCGGACTCCGCCGCCGCCACCCCCAACACCACCAACAAGTACACCTGACCTTCTAGGTCGTCTACCCCCAGCGCGGTGGCCCCCCCCAGAAGGGCCACTCCTAAAAACATGTATTCTAACGCAACAAAATTTGTTAACAAGGTATACGGATTTACCAAAAAACCCCATAACCCAACAGTAAACACCACCGCGGCGGCAGCCTTAAACATTGTGGGCCCACTCTCGAAACCGCGACACTTCTAACGCTTTTACCGCGATCGGCATAAACCCGTGGTTTACTCCGCACAACTCAGAACACTGACCGTAAAAAAGACCAGGTCGATTAAAATAAAGGTTAACCTGGTTTAACCGACCGGGGATAGCATCCATTTTTACTCCCGCCGCGGGTAGCGCCCACGAGTGAATTACATCGTTCGAGGTAGTCAACACCCGAAGCCGGTGGTACACCGGAAGTACTACGGTTGTGTCGGTTTCAAGTAGACGTAACCCCCCAGTTGGTAAGTCCCCCTCCGGAATCATATACGAGTCAAACCCAAAGTATACATCGCCGTGTACCGCGTCAGTAAACGCATATTGATACTCCCAGTACCACTGGTGGCCCACCACCTTAAGGGTAAGAGCAACGTCAAATTTTTCTTCCATTGAGTATAGCAACGCAAAAGATGGAACCGCAATCGACACAAGTACCAACAATGGGGTTAACGTCCAAACAAGTTCCAACCAGGTAGAATGAACTACCCGGGCTGCCGCCATTCGTTCGGGACGGCCCCGGTACGGGGTGTTATAGTAAAATTCCTGAAGAGTAAGGCCTACCGCCACAAACACAAACACAACAATACCAACTAGGTAAAACATAATATACGTGTGGAGGTCAATAATTCCCTCCATCACGGGAGTGCACGGATCTTGAAAGGTAACGTCAAACAGGTACACGGGCAAAACCAAATAACGAGTTGTTTCTTCTAATTTGGGTGTAAAACTCTTGGGTACGGTAGTTTTCCGCGGAAACTAAACTTAAACAGATGGCGGCTACCATCGCAACAAATAGAACACCCGCCGCCACGGTGGTGACCACCACCAAGTCAGAGGTATACAGTAGGGTTCCCACCGCGGTAAGATTGTCAGGATGGTCACCCACCGGAGGAGTCATCCGGGTGGGTCCCACCACCGGGGTGGCAATCCATCCGGCTAGAACCAACCACACCACCGGAGCTTCAACAAGGGTGTACGCGTGAAGGGTAGCCCGAAGGTTAACCATCATCACCACAAAAATAAAAAGAATAGTCACCGCCCCCACGTAGACAAGCACTACGATAAAAGCGGTAAATTCCATCCCGTGGGTTAAAAGTCCACCGGCAAAACCGAGTCCCACCCCCACAAGGGTTAACACCCCGTGAACCGGGTTGGACGACCACGCAAAAAGTAGCCCGGCCGCTAACACCCCTAGCAAAAGTGTGTACACGGTATTGTTCGGGGGTACCACAAAACACACGGGTAAGCCAGCTCCTTTTTGTAACCCTTAGTAGTTGGTGGCATCGATTTTCACCGAGTTTACCCCAACCCTACCAAGATGGTGGTCTTCCATCGGTGGGGACCCGTCCGGGTTGTCTTCCCGCTTAGATGCTTTCAGCGGTTATACGTTGGTACGTGGCTACTCAGCGGTGCGGAGACAACTGAAACACTATAGGTACCGTCACCTCGATCCTCTCGTACTGGAGGTCACCCCCGGAGGGTCCAAACAACAGTAGATAGGAACCGAACCCTTGAAACCTCCTTCAGCTTCAGGATGTGATGAGCCGACATCGCGGGTTAGTTAGTGTGCCAGCCAGGAGGGGAGTTGAACCCCTGCTCCACGGAGGAGACCACGGTTTTCAAAACCGGTACGTTAACCACTCTGTCACCTGGGCACACCCCTACGTTATCGTAGTCAGGACTATACTTTTTCTGGCAACGCCAGGAACCGGGGTAGTCTCTGAGAGGGAGATTCCCTCTGCGGGTGGTACAAGTACGTTCCCGCACAAACCGGTTCGTTGTGTAAAGGTGGTGACCCCACCTTGGCACCCCGTTGAGGTGCCAAACAACCCCGTCGATAAGAGCTCTAAGGGGTTATCA
>Ga0321338_1000006_pt1 | contig 16313 bp, 1 predicted proteins | sample G5R1MT_2_FD_206156 | JGI IMG/M metagenome (GOLD analysis project Ga0321338, IMG submission 206156) | Metatranscriptome of phyllosphere microbial comminities from switchgrass, GLBRC, Michigan, United States - G5R1_MAIN_12SEP2016_LR1... | ecosystem: Host-associated > Plants > Phyllosphere >...
CAACTATAAAATGGTATAAAGAAAATCGTCAGATAACTGATTATGATCAAAGAATAGCAATAAAATTAAAAGAATTTAAGCCAAATCATTATATTGCGATTTTAGACATTAATGATGTAGTCGGTTTAGATGCCGGCTGTTATCGTATTCATGCAGTAAATAAGCAAGGCGATGTTTCAGCTTCAATCAATTTAAATTTTACACCTTCCGGTCAACCGCATGAAGAACAAATTGACGGATGTAGCCCAATATTTAGCAAAAAACCAACTATTGCTCAAGAAGAAGATGGTAGAATTTTGATATTTGAATGTAAAATACAAGCAGACCCAAAACCAAATGTTAGTTGGTATCATAATAATAATTTAATTGAACCAAAAGGAAGATATAAGGCAACATTAATAAATGAAAGCGGAAATAGTTATGTTGCTACATTACAAATTACTGATGTAGAAGTTGAAGATGCTGGTAGATATAAAGTTATCTCATCTAATCCACTTGGTGAAAGTAATGCATCAATCAGTCTTAATTTCGACAGTGATGATTCAAATATACCTGCCGGTGAGGCAAAGCCAACTTTTACAGAAAAACCAGTAATTAGGCAAGGTGATAATGGTAAAATAATATTTGAATGTAGATTAGTTGCAAATCCGAAGCCAACAATTAAATGGTTTCATAAATCAAATTTAGTTAAAGAAGATAGTAGACATAAATATAATTTAACATCAGATAAACATAATCATGTTGCTAGTTTAGAGATAAGTAATATTGCAGAGAATGAGTCTGGTGTTTATAAATTACAATGTTCCAATGCACATGGCGAAGATGAAGCAACAATTAATTTAAATTTTGATCAAGGAAAGCCAAATGTTCCACAGGGCAGTCCGCCAAGATTTCCACGCAAACCACAAATTCTTCAAGTTAAAGGTAGTCTTTTACTGCAATGCTATTTAGAAGCAAAACCATTTCCAGAAATTCAATGGTTTCATGGAACAAAAAAAATTCAAAATAGTCCTAGACATGTAATTAGTGAGAAAAGTGAAGGAAAAGATGCATATCTTTTGCAATTAGAAATAAAAAATCCAGTTAATGAGGACGGTGGCACATATAGGTGTAATGCGAGTAATGGTTTAGGCGAATCTAATGCAAATATTGCTTTAAATTTCCAAGGCAATGAAGAAAATGAAAGCGAAGGAGCTCCTAAATTCATACAAAGACCTAAAATAATTCCAAAGAGTGAAGACTTAATTGTAATGGAATGTAAAGTTAAATCAACTGAAAAAATAACAGTGATTTGGACAAAAGGTGGTCAAACAATTCGTGAATCAAGTAGAATTAAACAAGTAATTAAAACTGAAAAAGATGAGCATTTAGTTTTTATGGAAATTAATAGTCCAGCAGCTTCAGATGGAGGTGTCTATAAATGTACAATCAAAAATTCAAAAGGTGAAATTAATGCTAATTTAACATTAAATATCGAAGGTGATGATGAAGAAGAAGCTGGTGAAGCCCCATCCTTTATATCTCCTCCTAAAATTATAGCTGAAAATGATGGAAAATTAATAAAAATGGAATGTAAAATTAAATCAGTCACAAAGCCAACAATAAATTGGACATGTGATGGAGATCCTATAAATCAAGGAGGTCGTATTCAGATGGTCACAAAAGAAGAAAGCACAGGCGCTTATCATATTAAATTAGAATTAAAAAATCCAATTTTAACTGATGCTGGTTTATATAAATGTAATGTAAGGAATAATTTTGGTGAATGTAATAGCAATCTTAAATTAAATATAGAATTAGCCCCTGTTATAAGAGAAGCGCCTAAAGTTGTTAAAAACAAAACTAAACGTACAATTATAATTGAGGTACGTGTTGAATCTGGAGCACCACCAAAAGTTAATTGGACAAGAGATTCAACTGTAATTAGAGAAGATTCAAGACATATTATAATGGTTAAAGAAGTTAAGAAAGGTGAATATTCAGTTGCCTTAGAAATTGAACGTCCAGAAGCAGGTGATAAAGGTAATTATAAAGTAGATGTAAAGAATGAAAAAGGATCTTGTCAATCGATGAGCGTTAGAGTTGATGATATTGAAGAAGAGAAAAAAGAAGATGATAAAAAGAAAAAACAAGAAGCAGAAAAGAAAAAGCAAGAAGAAGAAAAGAAAAAAACAGGAAGAAGAAGCGAAAAAAATTGAGCAGAAGAAATCTGAAGAACGTAAAAAAGTAGAAGAAAAGAAGCAAAGTCTTAAACCTGAAACAAATGGTAAAGAATTCAATGACGATAAATCAAATGAAGATGAACGTAAAAATTCTTTAGTTCCGGAAGATCGCAAAGGAGTAGATAGCAAAAGATCGTCGATTGCTGATGATAAACAACAACAAGCTGTTGAAAAACGACCATCATTAAAATCTGTTAAACCAGATGCTAACAAACAAGAACTAGGACCAGGAGAACGTGTAAATGTCAAAAAATCTCCAACAGCTCCGAGAGGAATTGATCCACCTTTAATAGGTAGAGCAATCAAGTCACAAACTATTGATGAAAACAAAGATGCTAAATTTAGTTGTTCTTGGGAATCAAAAGAAAAAGTTACAATTAAATGGCTTTACAATAAAAAAGAGATTAGACAATCGTCACAATATACTATTATAAACAAAGAAACAAATGCTGAATTAATTGTTAATAAATGTGTTCACGAATCCAGTGGCGAATATTCAATTGAGATTACAAATAAAGCTGGTACTGCCGAATCATCTGCCATATTAACAGTAAAAGCACAAGTTGAACATTCCGAAATTGAACGTAAAAAGAAGCAAAGTGTTTCACAGCAAAATGTAAAAGAAGAAGAAGAAAAAAAGAAAAAATCAAATGAAGATGAACGTAAGAAATCTTCAATACCACAAATTCAATTGCCTCAAGAAGATGAAAAACCACCAGAGAATCGTCGTGGTTCTAGACGTGGCTCTTTCTTTGATGTAAATGAATTAAGTAAACGTCGAGGATCATTTAATCCAACTGAACGCCGTGATTCAAAAACTGAATTCGATCCAACAGACAAAAAATCTATTCCTTTAAAAGCAAGTGGAGAAGGAGCTCCGCGTATTTTCAATTATCAAGAGAATATGCAATGTACAGAAGGAAAAACTGCCTATATCCAGTTTGATTTAACCGGTAATCCGGTTCCAGTATTGAGATTTTACTTGAGTGGACAAGAAATCTATCCAAGTGGTCGTTACTCATTAGTAACTACTCCTTCAGAAGGTGGCAAAGATTCAAATACAGTTTACTTTTGTGTTAAGAAATCTAAACCTTCTGATGAGGGTCGTTATAAAGTAGTTGCAACAAATAGTGCGGGAACAGCAGAAGCAGAAATTGGTCTGTTCATTGGTGGCGAAGAAGGAGTTGATTTCAGAGCAATGCTTAAGAGAGGAAAAACTGCTAAATGGAACAAAAAAGATGAAGAAGTTGATTGGGGAAATTTGAAAGCAGTTGAAGACGAACGAAGAGCTTCACTACAACAACATAATAAGCCTGCAATGTTTACAAAAAAATTACAAAATCAAAGATGCAAAGAGGGCAAAGATAAAAAAGTTCGTTTAGAATGTGCATTTAGTAAAATTGGTGTAAAAGGAAAATGGTTCAAAAATAATAATGAAATATTTCCTGGTAAACGTTATTCAATAATTGTTCAGGGTGATATGCAAATTTTAGAAATTTTAGGACCAGTTACTGGTGATGAAGCAAAATATAAATGTCAATGTCTAGACGAAAAGACTGAGGCATTATTAGAGGTTGATCCACCAGATCCTGTATATAAGTTTGTAAAGAAGCTTGCAAAAGATTCAAAAGGATTTGTTGGTCATGAGACAATTTTAGAATGTACTTGTAATTCGTCTAAAGCACCAGTTAAATGGTTCCGCAATAATCAAAAATTGGAAATTGGTGAAAAATATTTCATTGAATCGGATACAAGTGGCAAAAAAATATTACGTATACAAAATTGTACAGAAGATGATTCTGGAACATATTCTTGTAAAATTGCAACAAACGAAGAAGAAGTTACTACTACTAAACTTCAAGTAGTTGAACCAAGTTACAAATTTATGCGTGTTCTTCGTTCAATTCGTATTAACGAAACTCAAAAAATAAATCTTGAATGTGAAGTAGATTATGCTGAGGCAGAAGTTTTTTGGGAAAAAGATGGTGTTCCTGTAAAGCCAAACAAGCATATTGATATTCAAGTCGACGGTAAAAAAAGACGATTAGTGATTCGTAAAAGTAAATTAGAGGATGAAGGAAAGTATATTGCTAAGACTAAAGGAGACACAACAGAGGCAGAAGTACTTGTTGAGCCGCTAAATAGATTTAAGAAAGGACTCAAAGATATTAAAACATTTGAAAATGAAAAAGTTGTTTTTGAAGTAGAATTGACCGATAATCGAGCTTCATTAATTTGGTTGCAAAATGGTAAAGAGATAAAGAGTAGTAATGATGTACAATTTAAATTCCACGACGATAAACACATGTTAATTTTAAATAGTTGTAAATTAGAAGATGCTGGAGAGATAACTTGTATGATTAACGAAAATATAAAATCAACTTGTAAATTTACTGTATTAGAAAGAGAGCATAAACCTTCAATTAAATTTGATGAAACCGATGTTATAGGTCATGCTGACAAGCCATTTACAGTTGAAATACCATATTCCGTTGCTGGAACACGTGTATCAGAAGTTCAAGCGAAATTACTTAGGAACGGACAGCCTGCCAAAGATGTTGAAGTTCAAGTGAAGCCAGATAAAGTTGTTTTATATTTCAAAAAACCAGTAAGAGAACAAAGTGATAAATATCAATTTGAATTGAGTAACGATTCTGGTAAAGAAATTAAAGAATTAAATGTTAATATTTTAGACGTTCCTAAACCACCAGAAGGACCATTAGAAATAAGTAACATATTCAAAGATCGTTGTCATTTAAAATGGAAGCCTTCCCCAGATACTGGAGGTATTCCATTATTGCCTGAAGGCTATATAATTGAAATACAAGATCCTAAATCAAAAGGTGGTTGGTCTCAAATCGCTGCTACACCTAATTGTGAATTTGACGTGACTGGACTTACCCCAAATAAGCAATGCAATTTCAGGATTAGAGCTGTAAATAAAAAGGGTTCATCCGCTCCATTAAATGCCCCTAAATCAATATTAGCTAAAGATCCATGGGATCCTCCATCTAAAGTAGAAAACGTTGAAATTACGGATTGGGATGCTGATCGTGTTGATTTGAAATGGGATCCAATTTCAAATAGTGGTGGTATACCTTTGGTTGGATATGTTGTTGAATTTAAAGACAAATTCAGCTCTGAATGGAAAAAAGGAGTTGAAGTAGGACCAAATGAAACAAGTGCAAAACAAACTGGATTAAAAGAAGGCCAAACTTACGAATTTAGAGTGCGTGGTAAAAACGAACATTTGCTCGGTGAACCAAGTGATCCAACTAAGCCAATACTTTGTAAACCAAGATTTGTCAAACCATTTATTCTTGGAGAGGGTCTTAAAAATTTGATAGTAAAAAAAGGTGCTGTTATCAAATTTGATATTAAATTTAAAGGAGAACCTCCTCCAAATGTATGTTGGATGAAAAATGGTCAAGAGATTTATGCATCTTCTAGACTTCAAATTGATAGTACAGAGACTACAACTTTATTTAATATTAAAAGTGCAGTAAGAGGAGACAGTGGAAAGTATAAATTACTTTTAACAAATTCATCCGGTCAATGTGAATCAACTGCTGACATTGTTGTGCTTGATAAGCCAACTCCACCGGAAGGTCCATTAATATTGGAAGAAGTCAGAGCAAATCATGTTAAGATAAAATGGAAAAAGCCTAAAGATAACGGAGGTCAAGAATTAAAAGGTTATTTAATTGAAAAATTCAGTGAAGATACAGGTAGATGGATACCTGTTGCTCAAGTAGATGCTGAAACAACTGATTTCAAAATAGAAGGTCTAACTAAAAATAAAAAATACAACTTCCGAGTTCGAGCAGTTAATGCTCAAGGTGAATCAGATCCTTTAGAAAACGATGGATTAGTCGAAGCTAAAAATCCATATGATGAGCCAAGTAAACCAGGAAAACCAATTATCGAAGATTATGACAATAAATCAGTAGATTTAAAATGGGATCCTCCTGCAAGCGATGGAGGCAGACCGATCCTATTTTATAAAGTACAGTGTAAATACAATAAAGGTGGTTCTCCAGATTGGACAGAAATTGCTAAGACTGATGGGCCAATTTGCTCTGCTAAAATTCAAAATTTAAAAGAGAATGCAGAAGTAGAATTTAGAGTAATAGCAATAAATAAAGCAGGTGATTCAGAGCCATCCGATTCAACAGGAAATCATATTGTCAAACATCGTAATCTTGCTCCTAAAATTGATAGAACTAATCTTAAAAATCTTACTGTTAAAGTTGGTCGTAATATTAAATTAGAAGCAAAGGTAATTGGTGAACCTCCACCGGAAGTTACTTATTATTTTAAAGATCAAAGAATTGAAAATGATCAATTTATCAAAATTACAAATGTTCCATATTATACGACATTCGAAATAAATAACGTAAAAAGAAAACATAATGGAAAATATACTATAAAAGCAGTTAATCGTAATGGTCAAGATGAAGTAACTGTTGACTTAACTGTTCTAGGAAAGCCTGAAAAACCAACTGGACCATTAGACATATCAGATATACACGCGGAAGGATGCTCAATTAAATGGGCTAAGCCAAAAGACGATGGAGGTTGTCCAATCGATCATTATGAAATTGAGAAATATGATGTTGAAACTGGAAGATGGACTAGATGTGGTAAATCAAAAGGTACTGATTTCGAAGTTAGTGGCCTAACACCTGGTAAAAAGTATAAATTCAAAGTTGTCGCTGTCAATTCCGAGGGCGATAGTGAGCCGATTGAGTCTGGTGAGATTTTAGCTAAAAATCCATTCGATGAACCTTCTGAACCAAAAGATGTGATTATTGATGATTATGACAACAAGTCTGTTAAACTCAAATGGACAAAACCTGACAACGATAATGGAGCCCCAATCACAGGTTATATTCTTGAAATGAGAAGAAAAGATTCACCTGATTGGATTGAGGGTGCGAAAACTATTGGTCCAGATTGTGAGGGAACAATCGAAGGATTGTACGAAGGAGAACAATTAGAGTTTAGAGTTAAAGCAGTTAACGCCGCTGGTCCTGGTACTCCTTCGAAACCAACAGATATGCATTTAGTGAAATACAAAAATCTTAAGCCTAAGATTGATCGGGCTGGTCTTAAAAATCTTACTTTGCAAGTTGGCAAAACGCATAAATTTGAAGTCAAGGTTGCTGGAGAACCTGCTCCTGAATTAAAATGGATTTTCTTAGGCAAAGATGACCAAGAGAAGGAATTAAAAAGCGATGATCATCATAAAATTAATAATAAAGATTACTTTACCGAATTTTCATTAACTGACGCAGTTAGAAAGCAATCTGGTAAATATAAATTATTTGCTTCTAATATAAACGGCACAGATGAAGAAATTATTACAATTAACGTGATCGGTAAACCATCGAAACCAAAAGGACCACTTAAAATTAGCAAAGTGCAAGCCGAATCTTGTAAATTATCATGGGAAGCACCAGAAGACGATGGAGGATTAATTCTTAAGGGCTATAAGGTTGAAAAAATGGACTTAAAATCTGGAAAATGGACTAGAGTTGGTAAAACAACTGAGCCTGAATTTGATGTAAGTAATCTAATTGAAGGACATCAATATTTGTTCAGAGTAACAGCACTAAATGATGAAGGCGAATCGGAACCATTAGAAGCAGATCATCCTATTGTTGCTAAAAACCCATATGAAGTTAGTAGTGCCCCAACTGATTTAGTAATAGCAGATTACGACAACAAATCATGCGACTTAAAATGGAAAGAACCTGATTTTGATGGAAATGCAGATATTACTAGTTATACAATTGAAATGAAATCAAAACTAGGCGATTGGGTTGAAGTTTGTCAAACAGATGGTCCTAAAACTGAAGTTAAAGTTGAAAACTTAATTGAAGGAGATCAAGTCAGATTCAGAGTTAAAGCGAACAATAGAGCTGGCTCTTCAAAGCCTTCTGAACCGACCGCAACTCATCTTGTAAAATACAAAAATCTCAAACCATATATCGATAGAACTCATCTTGTTAATTCAACAATGAAAGTTGGTAAAACAATTAAATTAACAGCAGATGTGAAAGGTGAACCAGCTCCTACTACAAGCTATACTTTCTCACCTGCTAAAGGTGGTAGTGTTAAAGAACTTGGCAGTGATTTAAATATTACTCTAGTTAATAAAGAGTACTATACTGAAATTGAGATTAAAGATGCCCAACGTATTCATAGTGGAATGTATACTGTAAAAGCTGTTAATAAAAACGGTGAAGATTCTGTTACATTTGAAATTTGTGTACTTGGCAAGCCAAGTAAACCATCAGATATATCAGTTAGTGATGTTCACAAAACTGGATGCAAATTAACATATGGCAAACCAATAGACGACGGAGGTTGCCCAATCGATCATTATGAAATTGAAAAACTTGATGTTGAAACTGGAAGATGGACTAAATGTGGTAGTTCAGATACAAATGAATTCAATGTTAAGAATTTAATTCCTGGAAAAGAGTACAAATTTAGAGTTTCAGCAGTTAATAAAGAAGGCGTCAGCGAACCTTTAGAAACAACTCATAGCATTATTGCAAAAGATCCATTCTCAGTACCTGATAAATGTACTACTCCTGTAATAGATGATTATGACAATAAATCTGCTAAATTATCTTGGGCAAAACCTAAAGAGAATGGAGCTCCAATTACTGGCTACATAGTTGAAATGCAAGTACAAGGAGAAAAAGATTGGAAACCAGTAGCTGAAGTTGACGGCTCAATGCCTGAAGCAAATGTTAAAGGATTAGTAGAAGGCCAGAAAGTTAAATTTAGAGTTAAAGCTGTTAACAAAGCAGGTCCTGGTGAAGCTTCTGATCCAACTGATTTACATACAGTACGATTTAAGCATCTTGCTCCGAAAATTGATAGAACTAATATTAAAGATATAACTGTGAAAGTTGGCCGTAATGTTAAATTAGAAGCTAAAGTCGCCGGTGAAGAGCCTCCTAGAGTAGAGTATACTCTAAATGGCAAAATATTGGGTAATGATAAACACATCACAATTAATAATCCTGATTATTTCACAGAATTGACAATCGAAGGAGTGCAACGTAAGCACGCAGGTCCAATAACAATTAAAGCAACTAATTCTTCAGGTGAAGATGAAGTTACATTTAATCTTAACGTAATTGGTAAGCCTAGCAAGCCAGAAGGTCCTCTTAAAGTTTCTGATGTTACTGCAGAAGGCTGTCATCTTAAATGGTCTGAACCTATAGATGATGGTGGATTACCAATTGATCATTATCAAATTGAACGTCTTGATCCAGAAACTGGTAGATGGGTTCCTTGTGGAAAATCTAAAGGTACTGAATTCGATGTTACAGGACTTACACCAGGACATGAATATAAATTTAGATGTGTTGCAGTTAATGCTGAGGGTGATTCAGAACCTTTGGAGACCCTAGGCAGTATTATTGCAAGAGATCCATTCGATGCTCCAGATCGTCCTGGAAAACCAGTGCTAACAGATTATGATTCTGACTTTGTTGAATTAGCATGGAAACCTCCAATTATAGACGGAGGCTCTCCAATAACTGGCTATATTATCGAAAAGAAAGAAAAGAATGGTACTAAATGGACTAAAGCTATTCAAACAAGAGGACCAGCTTGTGAAGCACGCGTTTCAGATCTAATTGAAAACCAAGAATATGAATTTAGAGTTGTTGCTTTAAATAAAGCTGGCGAAAGTCAGCCTTCAATTCCATCTGATATGATTAAAGTAAGAAAGAAGCATCATATTCCTAAGATTGATTTAGGTGATATAAAAGATATTGTGGTTAATGCTGGCGATCAAATCAATTTAGAAATCACTGTTTTAGCCGATCCAGTCGCAACAGTAAGTTGGTATCTTAATGATAAATTACAAGAGCCAGACGAAAGAATTTCAATTAATAATGATGAGCCTGAGAAATCAGTTTTCAAAGTTAAATCAGCTAGAAGAGATGATACTGGTAAAATTAAGATTAAAGCAAAGAATAAAAATGGTGAAGATGAGGCAGAGATCAGTCTTACAGTTTTAGATAAACCGAGCGCTCCTGAGGGTCCACTCGAAATTTCTAATCCTACAGCTACTGGTGTTAAATTGTCATTTAAACCCCCTCTTGATGATGGCGGTATTCCAATTAGTCACTATAATATAGAAAAAATGAATCCTGAAACTGGTAGATGGGTACCTTGTGGTAAAGCATTTAAGCCAGAATATGATGTGACTGGTTTAGAGCCTGGAAAACCATATGAATTTAGAGTATCAGCGGTTAACGCTTTAGGTGAAAGTGAACCTTTAAAAACTGAGAAACCAATTCAAACTGCAACACCTCCTGGAGCACCTAGCAAGCCTGATATAAAAGATGTTGATAAAAATTCAGTTGAACTAGAATGGACTCCACCAAAATCTGATCCAAATTGTCCAATAACAGGCTATATTATTGAAAAGAAAGAAAAGAATGGTACAAAATGGGTAAAAGCTTTAGAACAAACTGGCCAAGAATGTTCAGCTTTCATACCTAATTTAATTGAGAATCGTCAATACCAATTTAGGGTTAAAGCGAAGAATGCTGCAGGAGAAGGTGAACCTTCCGAAGCATCTGAAACAGTTTTAACAAAGGCTAAATTTGGTACACCAGGAAAACCAGGCACTCCAGAAATCACCGATTATGATAATAAATCTGTCAACTTAAAATGGACACCACCATACGAAACAGGTAATTTACCAATTGATTATTATGTTGTTGAGGCGTTAAGCACATCTAGTCCAACATGGATTGAAGTTGGCAAATCAAATGGTGCTCAACCAGAAGCATATGTTGATGGTTTGAGAGAGGGAGACAATATTAAATTTAGGGTGCGTGGTGTTAATAAAAAAGGTACTGGTAAACCTAGTGATTCAACAGATAAGCATACAGTTCGTCATAAAAATTTGGCCCCATACATTGATCGTACCTATTTGAAATCTGCCGAAGTAATAAAAGGAGAAGGACATGGTGTAGATGTAATGGTTGGTAAAAATCATAGATTCTTTGCTAATGTGCTCGGTGAGCCTTGTCCAACTGTTAGTTTATTTTTCGCTAAAATTACAGCAAAAGAGCCTGGAACTGATCCTGTATTGGAAGATATGAATACCAAAATTAATAATATTGAACACTTTATTGAACTTAGCTTCAATCACTTAGAAAGAAAACATAGTGGTTTGTATACAATTAGAGCAGTTAATCGTAATGGACAAGATGAAGTAACTGTCAAGTTAAATGTGCAAGATGTACCTGGCAAGCCAGAAAGTATGGAAATAAGTGGAATTTTCGCTTCAGGCTGTCATCTTGCTTGGAGTGCTCCTCGTGATGATGGAGGAGCTCCAATTGACTACTATGATATTAGTCAATATGATTTAGAAACTGCAAAATGGGTTAAATGTGGTAGAACTAAAATTTGTGAATTTGATGTTAAAACTCTTACTCCAAATCATGAGTATAAATTTAAAGTTGTCGCTGTAAATAAAATTGGCGAAAGTATTCCATTAGAATCTCCTTACAGTATTATTGCAAAGAACGCATTTGACGTTCCAGGAGCTCCAACAGATTTGGTAATAGATGATTGGGATAATCAAGGATGTTCTCTTAAATGGGTAGCACCTGTTGATAATGGTCGCTCACCTATTTTACATTATCAAGTGGAAATGAAAACAAAATATGGAACAGAATGGTTACCATGTGGAAAATCAAGTGGCTCAATACCTGAAGCCACAATTAATGGTCTTAAAGAGGGAAGTGAAGTGCAATTTAGAGTAAAAGCAGTTAACAAAGTTGGACCTGGCCCTGCAAGTTCGCCAAGTGATAACATTACAATAAAGCACAGAAATTTGAAACCTTATATAAACCGTAAGAATTTGATTAATGTGACAATTAAAGAAAACCAAAACTGGAATGTAGATGCAGATGTAAAAGGAGAACCAGCTCCAAAAGTAGAATGGTTCTTTGGTTCAGCAAATATACCTTTGTTTAATGATGCACATTATACAATTAGAAATCGTGATTATCATACATTCTTTAGCATTGACAATGCTCAAAGAAAACATTCTGGAACTTACACTGTCAAAGCTAGCAATGCATCTGGTGAAGATCAAGTTACTGTCAATGTTTTGGTTATTGGTAAACCATTACCACCAGAAGGTCCATTACATATAAGTGGTGTTCATCCAAATGGCTGTAGCTTAAGATGGGAAAAGCCTAAGGACGATGGCGGAAGTGAAATTACTCATTATGAAATTGAAATTCAAGATTGTGAAACTCCTGGACTATGGATCAAAGCTGGAATGACTGCAAAAGAGAAATTCGATGTTACTGGTCTAACTCCAAATAAAGAATACAAAGCAAGAGTTAGGGCTGTAAATGCTGAAGGAAAATCAGAACCTTTGGATGGAATGCGCTCATTTGTAGCCAAAAATGAATTTGATCCACCAAGCAAGCCTGGAAAACCAATTATTAAAGATTTCGATAAAACACATGCTGATTTGAAATGGCTACCAAGTGTTGATAATGGTGGTAGTCCTATCACAGGCTATATTATTGAAAAGAAAGAAAAGAATGGATCAAACTGGCGCAAAGCTGTTGAAATAGATGGTGATGTTTGTGAAGGTCGTGTTCCTGATCTTATTGAGAATACTGAATATGAATTTAGAATTATTGCTTTAAATAAAGCTGGTCAAAGTCCACCTTCAGATGCTTCTGAAGTATTCACTGCAAGATCCAAAAATATGCCACCTAAAATTAGTGGATCAACAGCTGAACTATTTTTAGTTGTTGGAGATAGTTTAATCTTAAACTTTAGAATATACGGCTCTCCAACACCTACAGTCAGTTGGAATTTCAATGATATTCCTATTAGAAATGATGATACTTATAATATTGATACAAATCAAGAAACTTCTATTCTGCGTATTCGTGGTGTGAAGCGTGAAGATAGTGGCACATATAATATTGTAGCTAAAAATAATAATGGTCATGATGAGTTAACAGTTAAAGTAACTGTGATTGAACCTCCTTCTCCACCAGGAAATCCTGATGTTACAGAAATTGGAGGTGATTTCGTTAATTTAAGTTGGCTTAAAAGTAAAGATGATGGAGGTGCTAGAATTCAAGGATATTGGGTTGAAAAACGTGAAAAAGGAATGGAAGCTTGGCAACGTGTTAATACTTTAGTTTGTCATGCATTACAATTAAATGCACCACATTTAATTGAAGATCGTGAATACGAATTTAGAGTATTCGCATTTACAAAGGGTCCAAATGATCGTATTTTAATGAGCAAACCATCACAAGCATCTAAAATGGTTAAAATTAAAGATCCACAAAGTCATAGAGTACCTGAATTTATTACACCTTTACGTAATGTTTATGCAATTGAAGGCAAGCCTGCTGAATTCAGCTGCACAGTTGCATATGTTAGTATGAATGATATTTCTTGGTATAAAGGAAGTCGTGAATTGACTGATGGCGGTCGCTACACATTTTTACAAGAAGGTGAAAGATTCACTCTTGCAATTAGAGATGTTTATGGAGAAGATGAGGATGAGTATACTGTTAGAGCATCAAACAAAGCAGGAACTCGATCATCAAGAGCAGATTTAAAAATTAAATCACCACCTAAATTAAATGTACCTCCAAGATTCAGAGATTTAGCATTCTTTGAACGTGGTGAAAATTGTGTCATCAAAATTCCATTTACTGGATTCCCTAAACCATCTATTAAATGGTCTAAGGAAGGTGAAGAAATTGAAGCAGGAGCCCACTTTGAATTAGAAGTTAAAGAGCGTCATGCTGTTTTAGTAATAAAAGATGCATCTAGATTAGATGATGGACCATACAGAATTTATGCTGAAAACGAATTAGGAAGTGATTCAGCAGTTATAAATGTAAAAATATCAGATAGACCAGATCCACCTAGATTACCAATGATTGAAGTAATTGGTGATACTTATTGCAATTTAAGTTGGAAACCACCAGTTTGGGATGGAGGATCAGCGATCACAAATTATGTTATTGAAAAACGTACTCCGTCTATGGATACCTGGATTAGATGTGCAAATACTAGATATTTATTACATCAAGTAACTGGTTTACAGCCTGAACGTGATTATGAATTTAGAATTTGTGCTGAAAATATTTATGGTCGTTCAGATCCATCTGAAGTAACTACTAAAATTACAACTAGACCAGCAGAAGGTGATAAGCAAAAGAAAAAACACTGGAACTTTGATGCAGATGGCAAAAAAGTACGTGGAATCGAAGATGATGTTAAAGATTATGATCGCTTTATTACACCAATCAACAAAATTCCAGCTATTCCAGTTGATATTAAAACTTCAAATGTTTACGATTATTATGAAATACTTGAGGAATTAGGTACTGGTACTTATGGTGTTGTACACAGATGTAGAGAGAAACGTACTGGTCATTTCTTTGCTGCTAAATTTATACCTGCTACTCATCCATTTGAAAAATCAGTAATTAGAAAAGAAATCGATTTAATGAATCAATTACATCACAATAATATTCTACGTTTGCACGATGCATTTGAAGATGAAGATGAAATGATTACAATACACGAATTAATAAGTGGTGAAGAAATTTTCGAAAGAGCAGCAAATGATGATTATCATATGAGTGAAGAGAAAGTAGTCAATTTTATGAGACAAATTTGTAATACAGTAAAATTCATGCACGAGCGTAATATTCTTCATTTAGATTTAAGACCAGAATGTTTTGTAACAAGTGGCTCTAAAACAGATGATATTAAGTTAGTAGATTTTAGTTTAGCATCAAAATTAGATCCACATGAAATGGTTAAAATTAGTACAAACACTGCTGAATTTGCAGCTCCAGAAATTGTAGATAAATCAACAGTTGGTTTTTACACAGATATGTGGTCTGTTGGTATTTTAGCGTACACTTTATTGTGTGGTAAAACACCATTTTCAGCTTCAAATTTCAATGATATTTTAAATAATATTCGTAATGGAACATGGAGTTTCAATACACATTCAGTTTTTAATGATGTTTCTGCTGAGGGTAAAGATTTTATAAGCAAATTACTGCAAGTTAAAAAAGATAAGCGTATGACAGCACATGAATGTTTATTACATCCATGGTTAAAACAAGATCAAGGTAAAGCAAGCACGAAAAAGATATCTACATCTACATATACATCTGCTAGAGATGCAATGCGCGCTCGTTATCCAGACTACTGGCATAGAACACGTATACCATTAGGTCATATTTCTAATTATAGTAGCTTAAGAAAATTACGTGAAGAACTTAAATTCTTACATGATGTTTATATTGATCGTCGTGAATTAGCGCCTAGATTTGTGGTTAGACCAATTTCAACATTCGTTTATGAGGGCCAATCAGCTAACTTCTATTGTAGAATTTTGTCGCCTGCTGGCCCAGCAATGGTCTCATGGAGTAGAGATAGCGCTGAATTAAGACAAAGTGTTAAATATATGAAACGTTATTCTGGTAATGAGTACACATTTGTTATAAATCGTTCTAAAACACAAGATAGAGGTGAATATATAATAAGAGCAGAAAATCATTATGGCTGGAGAGAGGAACCAGTTTTCTTGAATGTACATCCAAGACCAACAACTTTAACATTCGAACCATTACCTGAACCAAGAAAATCTAGAAGAGCACCAAAACCACCAGTATGGTTAGATGAACCTCCTAGTGCACCACAATTCACTTTCCAACTTAGACCTCGTATAATTCAAGCTAATGTTGGAGTTAAGCTTTTAGCGTGTTACAAAGCTAATCCATCATGCGATGTACAATGGAGAAAAGATGGTCGTGTTTTAAGTAAATCAGATTATAATCAAACAAGCAAAGATATGGTAGTGACGCTAGAAATAACAAGTTGTACGGTGGAAGATGCCGGTAAATATACATGTACAGTAGAAAATCATTTAGGTTCAGCTGAATCAACTTGTGTGGTTATTGTTGATAAAAAATTTTAATAAATTAAGTGGTCTTTTTTTAAAAAAAAAAAATCTACTGGACAATTGTAAATAAG
>Ga0321338_1000014_pt1 | contig 12525 bp, 6 predicted proteins | sample G5R1MT_2_FD_206156 | JGI IMG/M metagenome (GOLD analysis project Ga0321338, IMG submission 206156) | Metatranscriptome of phyllosphere microbial comminities from switchgrass, GLBRC, Michigan, United States - G5R1_MAIN_12SEP2016_LR1... | ecosystem: Host-associated > Plants > Phyllosphere >...
AGGTGATCAGAAGTGAAATGGAGCAGCACTTACTTTAAATAAGAAACCTATACTAAATATCAATAAAGCGAAATTGATATAATAAGGTTTATATCAAGAATCTACATTATCACTTATACTAGTAATAATATACAAACCATCCATACTTGTAGTACCTGAATTTGCATATAATAAACTTGTACCTAATAAAATAAAGCATGAACTTAAACCACCTAGTAAAAAATAAACTAAACCACCTGTAGTTGCTAATTCAGAATTTCTATATATTGTACTTAATAAATATAAACCGTAACTTTGTAATTCTATAGCTAAAAATATAGAAATTAAATCATTAGTAGACATTAAAAATACTGCACCACTAATTATAAATAGTAATATTAAAGGATATTCTATTATTTTAAATTGTTCACCCATTTTATTAATTATTTTAGTTCTATAATAAACTAATTTATTAAAAAATAGAGAGTTTAAAGAAGAATGTTCTTCTATTCAAACTTTTCTAGGATAAAAACTTGTTAATTGTAAGATTAATATACTAATAATAAAGACAAATACATGAAATATTTGAGTAATGTTAGTTATATGAAGTAAACCTCCATGTATTCCTATTCCTTTATTTAGTAAAGATAGACTTGCAATATCTTGCAGACAACAATAAACCAAAGCAATAATCGCTATTCTATTAAAAAGTATTGACATATCTCGTCTTAAAGTGACGGCATTCGAAAATAATAAACATAATATAGATAAAGTTATCATGATGTGATGAAATCAGGAGGGAGAATCGAACTCTCATCTTTAATGTATGAAATTAAGGTTTTAACCTATTAAACTATCCTAACAAAGGGTAAATACCAGGACTTGAACCTAGAGCCTACTGTGCCACATACAGTTACTCTACCGATTGAGTTATATTTACCTAGTAATAATATTAATAATTTAGTGGCTATAATCCCTGCACAAGCGACCCCTGGATTCAACTCGCCCTCTAACTACAATTACACTCTATCCTTAATTAATTCTCGGTTAATGATAAAAAATACTAGAACACCTAAATACAAGATATGGGGCGTGCCAAATTCGGTTACGAGAAAGGATTACGCTATAAATATTGCCATAAATATAAACTAAGACACTGCGTCTTAACATCGCTACGTAATTATGTTGGAGTGATTCGAACACTCAATAGTAAATATCAAAAATTTATGACTTACCCGATTAGTCTACAACATATTTTGGCTTAAGCTCAATTAAAAAAAACGATAATTAAATCGTGTATAACCTAATAAAATAAAGCATGAACTTAAACCACGAAATACTACTTATATTTCCCTAAATATTGAAACCTAAGTTACCTTTATTTAGGTTTAACAAATATTAAGCTTGAATTTCATTTGATAGATTTTCCATCACGTAATCTTCTTAGTACGGTTTGATGCGATACACCCAAATAAGCAGCGCAAGATTTTATGGATTCAAACTCGTTAAGTGTATTACCAATTTCATCTTTAATTATAACTCTTCTATAACTACTACTTTTTAAAAATTTACCTGAAGATTTGATCACTATTTGTCCTTCAGGCTTGTATTCATAATTTGAACCTCCTTCTAACATTGGTTTTAAATCCAATAACAATAAGTCTCTGTCTACAGAAGGACCAGGTGTTGTTGATAATCTATTATTATTCATTTGACTTATAATACGATTTATCATTCTCACTCCTTCTTCTGTATGATGTAAACCTAATTCTTTTATTTTTAAAATATATGTTCAATCGGTGAAGTCCATTTCTTTTTTACTAAATCATGTCATGTTAAAAAATAAAGGAATAATTACTTGAGATATTGCATCTGTTTTAGTTACAGTTAAATTTACCATACTAGATAAAGAACCTTCATTATAAACACCCATACTTACTATATCGTTGAACTCGCTATTTAAATTATTTAAATAATTTTTAATTGCTTTCATTAACTCTAAATCCTTAGACGACTGTGCAATTGAGAATATTAAACCATAATTTTTCTTGTCTACGATTCATGATCCATCTCCTTCTACAAAACCTAAAAGTCAATATGAATTAATATTAATTGGAAGATTACAAGTAAAATCCGTTCTATTAGTATTCATTTCAGCCTTTAGAGTCTTAATTTTACTAAAAGTAGATACCTTAGTATTTTCATCGGTATACAATTTAAATGCTTTACCTCAAGTAGATAAATTAAGTCTTTTGCTTGAAATAAGGGGGTAGTTAGTGAAAATATCTAGGATTTTTTTAATATCTGATTGTTTTGAAACAATAAATCGACAAGACTTTTCAGACTCGTAAACTTTACCTATACCTAAAGTATTGTTTATAAAATATAACACTTTTAGGTCATCTATGTGTAGTTTTATTTCAAAATTAAACCTTCAAAAATTATCTCTTAAATGTGTTATTTGGAAACAACCTTCAGCATCTGTGAATCCTCTAAATCAATCGTAAAAATTATCTAATGTAAATTCATCTTTATCTTTAAACGCAAGTTCCGCTTTAGAGTTATTTAAACTAGATGAAAGAAATGCTAAACTCCTAACCTGGTTAGTAGCTATACTCGGTGAAATGGTGCTTTTTAAATAATCCGTGAAGTTCCCTTTAATTCCTCGCGTTAAAAGGGTAATATTCGTATATATATATGGGTTAAATAATCTTTTCATTAATAACGTCAGGCATTGAACCCGAGATAAACTCTCTTTATTAAATTTTCGTTACTCTGGTTAACCTAAAGATGTCCACCTTAAATGTTGGAGTTCTATATGTCACTATAACCCGTTAGTCTACAACATACCTCAACATGATAACTAATATATAATGGGTTTTTCGAGCTTATGGAGTCCCTCAAAAGCTCGGACTAGCTGAGGAATAAAAATCTGGCTTACGCCAGGATTTTTATACGCACAACCTAAAGGATACCAGGGTACGAAGGCGAATACTGTTAATTAAAAGAGGAGGTTTTTAGCTCTTAGTTATAAATTTAGGGTTAGGGTTATTTTTATATAGGTAACAAGACTTGAACTTGCACGGATTTAACCACTCTGGCCTAAACAGAGCCTGTCTCCCATTTCAGCATACCTATTATGCGATTGCTCAAAGCAGGATTTGAACCTACAACAACACTAGCTTCAATAGTGGACTCTACCAATTGAGTTATTTGAGCTTATATAAATTAAACTAGAGTGTAAACTTTATAAAGCCCTAATCACTTCGTAATATGGAGATATTGAGAATCGAACTCAAATAAATAGCATGCAACACTACCGTAATACCAATTATACTATATCCCCTCTACATCAGTATTCCTTTATTCTCATAATTAGCAATACAGGCGTAAGCGGCCCTTGAATCAGAACTTACTGTGCTTATTACGGTGCGTATAAAAATCAGTGCTCGCGCCAGGGTTTTTATACCTCTTGGGATAAGAGATTGAGGCTTTAAATATAGGGAATATAACTATCCGAGGAAGGGGTCGAACCTCCACAACTTTCGTTAACAAAGCTTAAGCTTGTCGTGTATACCAATTTCACCACTCGGATTTTTTAGTAAAAAATATAATAATCTACGACTTATCTATTTACTTTATTATATATATATTATTTTTGGGCGCAAGCTCTCCCTGCGCAAGTGACCCCGGCAGAATAAAATCTCAGATTTTATAAGCGGGAGGCGCGTATAAAAATAAGAGCTCACGCCAGATTTATAGGTAGTCCGAGCTTTTGACGGACGGCTTCTGGCCTGAAAGACTAGCAAACTCGCCCAAGCTGTTAATCTTTGTATATTTAAGCATTAATCACCGCGTGATACAATTGCGCCATAAGTGATAATATTTAATTTAGAGCTTACGCCTATAAAATTAAAACCTGAGGCTAGCGTACCTCATAAAATAAAATATCCGATTTTATTAGCCGTATTTTAGTTTTAATTAAGGTTTAAGGCTAAAGTGACTTGAACACTTATAACGACCGTTATGAGCAGTATGCTTTACCAATTAAGCTATAGCCTCATAATGCGGACAAAGGATTTGCACCTCTATCAGTCGGTCATGAGCCAAATATGTTACTATTACACTAATCCGCAGTCGGTTATTTGGGTATTTTGTATCTATTACTAGTCCGTCTAAGCCCCCTGCGCAAGTGACCCCGGCAGAATAAAATCTCAGATTTTATAAGCGGGAAGCGCGTATAAAAATAAGAGCTCACGCCAGATTTATAGGTAGTCCGAGCTTTTTACGGACGGCTTCTGGTCTGAAAGACTAGTAAGCTCGGGATTAAAGAATTAGGGGGGGCTTCTGGTCCTGGTCCGAAGGACTTGGACTAGCAAGCGACCTATGAACTCAGCACGTCCCTAAATAAAAGGTGAAAGGTCTCCCATATTCCAGCTCAAGCGACCCAAACCCTAAAGGATTTGAGTTAAGTTATTAGAAATACAGTTAAATCGTGAAATATTTTAAAATATTATAATGCTCTTGATACCTAGAATAGACTAGACGGGGATCGAACCCGCGAGCCTAGCATCGAAAATGCTATGTCGTAACCACTTGACTACTAGTCCTAAAAGCCCAATACAAGTATCGCACTTGTTTCTATTGATTACAAGACAATTGCATTACTTTTATGCTAATTAGGCATAATATAAATAAATGTAAGATATATATAAAATATTCAGTGTATTATAAAATTAGTACTTAATTCCTTAAAATCTCGTGATTCTTACAGATAAAGCCTATTTATGTTCGTAATATTATATTACGTATATTTAAGAAATATCTTAAGGTAAGCTTCGTGCCTATATGCTTTCAGCACTTATCTTTGACTAACATAGCTTTCCTGCCGTGCTTATACTATAATAACTATTTAAGTGAAAATAGGATAGCCTACTAATTAGGTACATATAAACAACAGGTAAACCAGAGATTAATAATTATGTTATCTCAATATTAATAAATTAATATTCCAAGTTCCTTACGTACATAGGTTAATCCTTATTATATTCTAATTTCCTCTAGAAGATAGAAACCATACTGTCTCACGACGTATTTAACCCAGCTCATGTAACTTTTTAATCGACGAACAGTCGTACCCTACATAGTTTCTGCGTCCATGAGGATAAGTTAAGCCGACATCGAGGTGCCAAACCGCGCACTCATTTTGCACACTCTTGCGCAAATTAGCCTGTTCAACTTGTTATCATAACAATACTATATATTAGTATATTATTTCCATTTTTTACAAAATGGTTCAGACTATTTCTTCATTTTTTTCTTTGCCTTAGGTTAAGGCTAGTATATTTCAGCGATAAATATATAAAGTAACTTTAACTAGTTTAAATTATTTTCTAGATAATCAACCTTTTACTGCGAAAGATCCTATACGACGTTTTGATACAAATATTGATTTTTCTACATTAGCATCCATATATCCTCTATATACAACAGTACGTAACCCTTTAAAAGCAGAATCTATATTTTTTAATCCTCCTTTTCATTTAAATTTATATATAGCTCTATCCGCTCTATAACGTTTAGTTAATCTACCTTTCATTTCTAATTTAACTCCTCCTGTCTCTTTATATTTAATATTTGCTAATATTATACGACGAATTGTTAAACTATCTGTAGCCATACTTATATCCATATCTTTACCGCTCACGCTTATAAAATCTGAGATTTTATTCTGCGCTGCAGAATTAGATTCTAAAGCGTTATTTCTATTAAAATCTTTAGATTGGTCATTTAGCATTATTTGAGAGCTTGCTGACAAAGTCCGTCCTCCGGACTCTTCAGAGTTTAAATAAAAATCGTTTAGTACTTTATTTATACCGTCTGTAGTCCCTAATCCCGAGCTAACGCCAGAGACACTAGGATTCGCGCTAGCTCCAAAAGCGTTACTTTGGTGCAAGTATAAAATATTACTTAAAGTTTTATTTTTGAACTTATTTTCAACAAGATCAAAATTTACTACATTTTGTACTCTACCTCTTTCTAATAAACGATTTTTTACTTGTTTTATTTTAATTTTATTTAACAACTGTCTCATTACCATAAGAGGTACTCTTTTACTACTTTTAACTTTTAACATAAATATTTCAGTAAATATATCCACATTATTACTAATATGTTTAAGATTTATTATGTTAAATTCTACTTTTTTACCATAGTATTTACTTATGTAGTTACTTAATTTAAATAAAAATTTTTCTTCAAATTTAGATTTATTTAAATGTAACTTTAACATACATTTTCTAAGAAGAGCTAATGTAATAGAAATTTCTCTAGTTATTAATTTTTTAGAATAGTTTTCGATTCTTCTAGAAAATCTAGTTTTCATTTTATATTTGTTTAATAAATGATCTATTAATTTAGTATTATCTTTAACACCTAAACGAGAAATTAATTTAGTTTGAATTAAAATAAATTTAGTTAAAATTAACTTCAATAATTTAATTTTTTTTAATAATATTAATTTTTCTCTATTATAAACATATATTGTTATAATAGCTTTAGAATTAGTATGCTTAACTTCAGCTTTACTTACAAATATTCTATTTAAAGAAATACCTTTATTTCTAAATCTTTTTCCTTTAAATTCTTTATAATTAAAATACATTGAAAAATATCCTTTTATTAAAGTATTTATATTTAGATTATGAACAGGATAATTTTTTACGTTATTTAAATTATAGTTATATACATTATTAGTTCATTCTCTAGAAGCAGGAGGTAAATATTTACTTTCACCTACAGTATCCTTCAATATGTTGAAGGGTGTTAATTTAAAGTTAGTATTAACTTTTTTAGAAAAAATAAAAGAATTTAATTTATTATTTTTAATATATTATTTTGGATGATTATTATTTATACAAAAATTATTTTATTATTATACTGGCACATTATTAATAATGTAGCCTGAAAAAAATGTTGGGCATTTAATTAGGGTTATTGTTAGCATTACTCACCTAATAGTCGTTGAACGGTTTTATCTTGTTTAGTAACCGAAGGTGCCTTCGTAACCGAAGGTTCGGCACGCCTTTATGCTAAGATAAATTTCGCTTCAAATTTACTTATAAATACAAGTAATTTTTGAAATTAACCCAATTTAATATCAATTATTTAAACGAGCTTGCTTATTTTTTTTAGCTTGGGCGCCTTAAGGCGCCAGCCTCAAAAAAAAAAACGAGTGTTATATTTAAATATTGAAGGACAAACATCCCTAGCGTAGCTTTTCCAATAATCCAAGACCTTTCCTTTTTGTGTCTTGTGATCCTATGCCCCGCTTACGCGACTGTAAGACTTGTTGGTGGTCAAACAGTAAGGCAAGATTTAGCCATTAAACTTGGTAAGTATTATACATAACCGTCAAAAGCTAGAGGTATAAAAATCAAAGCTCGCGCCAAGATTTTTATACGCGCCAGCCGACAGCTGTTTAATTATTAGAATAACTCCGTAATAATTAAAATACAACTATTTCCCCAATAATCAAAATCCTACCTGACAAAAAAAAATTGATTCCTCATTAAAATTTTGCTAGCTAGTACCCCGGTTTAACCCAAGATACTAAAATGCAAAAAAGCTAAAATATAATTAAATACAATAAAAATTGTATTTAGGCTTGTACATTTATACATATATATGATAGAATATAGCAATGCTATCTACTATTACAAACAAATAAATAATTAAAGTAAACGTGCGAAGCTCGTTTAACCATAAAAATTTAATTTAGTTTTACCTTTATTAAATATATAATAAACATAAAACATAATTGGACACTCCCATTTACTCTTTGTGGGGTCTGTGCCCCGCATAAACTGTCTCCTAACAATTTTTCCTTTCTAAGGTAACTTTCTTCAAGTTGGATTAATTAATCCATACAATATGGTCCCCAAATAAAGGTATTACATTTTTATCTTATCAATTACCTTATTTACTGAAAACTGTCCCCAACCATACCTAGTAATTAGTAACAGTAAAGCTGCATAGGGTCTTCTCGTCTAACTAGAGGTAAACTGTATCTGCACAGTTATGCCAATTTCACTGAGTCAATCATAGAGACAGCTGTTGTATCGTTACATCATTCATGCAAAGACTGCATTTAACAGTCAAGGTATTCCGCTACCTTAGGACCCTCACGTTAAGGCCGCCATTAACCGGGGGTTCCTACGTTACCAAACCTTTTAAAGTTAGTTATTTTCGTTAACCAGCCGGCACCGGGCAGAAATCACACTCTATACTTTGACTTTAAGTCTTATGCAAAGTGCTTTGTTTTAATTAAACAGTCGTACAACACAATTTCATGCTTCTTCCTTCTTACCATATGTAACTATTAGTTACATATGGACAAATGAGACCTACTTCTCCCTAAGTTACGTAGTTAGTTTGCCGAGTTCCTTTATGATTGTTAGCTCATTTACGCCTTCGTATTTTCTACTAGCTTACCTGGCACAGTTGTTAGGTACGGTTTTTTTTCGTCAAATTATATTTGATATATTACTTCTTTTTCCAGTACATTTTCCACTAAAAAAATGTCGTCGTTTAAGTAAAAAGATTTTCTCATCGTTTAAACCCTTGGGACTGTAAACTTAGAGGCCGTTACTTTATATATCCATAAGCTTTAGGCGAGATGATAATAAAATAGGTTTTTTAATTTCTATTTTATTTCTGATCTTTTTTGTTACTCATGTCACCATTCTCTCTTGAGTTTACTGTATACATATTCTACATTTAGAGGTATAAAAATCAGAGCTCGCGCCAGAATTTTTATACGCGCCCGTAAAATAGTAATTCTAGTTATATTATAAAATAATACAAATTCCAGGTTTACTCAATGTTCTGCTACCCCAGTACTAAACAATAAATATTATTATTCAATATGGACAAGATTTCGGTATATTATTTAGATCCGTTGAATTTTCGATGCCTTTAAAAAACTTAACAAGCGCTCTGTTACGAAATCATTGAATTATGGCTGCTTCTAAGCCCATCTCCTTGTCGACATAAATAAAGACCTTCTTATTTTCACTTAATAATAATTTCGGAACCTTAACTCTTGTTCTGGGCTGTTTCCCTTTTGACATACAACCTTATCACTCTATGTCTGATAATTCAAGATTCATCGTTGCCATTCCGAGTCTACAAACTCACCGGTAAAGCCTTTACGACTCCCCGATATATACAAAATAAAACGTATTTTATATAATAAATTATTATATAAATTTTACATCTTGCCTGAGATGAAGTTCTGTACCTGCGAAGATGTTACTTAAATTGCCTACTATTATAGGTTTCGCAGAAAACCAGCTATCTAGGTCAGTTTTGTCTTTCACTATACTTACCACAGTTCTTCGGATATTTTTGCCACAATAACCCGTTCGGACCTTTATAGTCCTGACCATGGTAAGATCACCTAGCTTCGGGTCTAACTTTAGACACTAATTCATTTTTTCGATCATCGGTTTAACTACGCGGTTTTGCTCGCATCTAATGTTAACTTGGTGACCCATTATGCAAAAGGTACGCTCTTACTTTTAACTCGAGCTGCTTATAAAACTACTATTTTCGCTTCTCCTTTCCCTTACGGTACTATACTCTGACGCTTATGATATCATATTTAGCCTTAGAGGAAGGTTCCCCTTAATATTTAAACAGATTTTAGTCTATTTTACTTATTTAGATATACTTATACCTAGGCTACTCTACTTTCGCTCACACTATTCGTAGAATCTCGTTTGATTTCTTTTCCTGAAGATACTAAGATATTTCAATTCTCTTCGTTTATTATTGAATTTCTCTAAGAGTTAAAAACCCATTTGCGGGGTAATTCTCTGCGCTCTTTGATTCATAGCTAGGTCTCCCTAATAGTTTCTTTGTATACTTATTTATATTATATATAAATATTTTTCTATATCTAGTACAATTATTCACTATAAATTTTTAACTTATATAATTCGGATTATTACGAGTCGAACGTAACAAATTCTCAACCCAAATGAGACGCTTAACCGCCCAGCCCTAATCCGTATAATTTAAATGCTAATTAGCACTACACAGAGAATATCCGATTCGAACGGATGTGACATTATTGCCAAATAAGTCTCAAGCTTACCATCTTAAACCACTCGATCAATTCTCTTTAGGAGATATTATCAATATAAGAGCTTGCGCCTTAATAATATCTCACTATAAAATTTTTATTATGTCTATTGCTCGGACTAGTATATATTAAGAACCTCAATAATATACACTTACGTATAAGAAAAGTCATACTACGTCTACAAAATGTCAATATAAAATTCCACCTTCAAAACCAACATGATGATGGTTTGTTAAATGGTATGCATATATTCTTCATAATGCTACACCTAAGAAAAGTGTACCTATTATAACGTGTAAGCCGTGGAAACCAGTACCAAAGTAAAAACAAGTACCGTAAGCTCCATCACTAATAGTGAAAGAAGATACAGAATATTCTACACCTTGGAAACCTGTAAATATTATAGCTAATACTACAGTAGCAATTGAACCATATAAGGCCCCACTTCTTTTTCCTTGAATTAAAGAGTGATGACCGTATGTAATTGTTGCACCACTTGATAATAAAATTACTGTGTTAAGTAAAGGTAATTCAAAAGGATTAACAGGTTCTATACCCATAGGAGGTCATTGACCTCCTAATTCTATAGTAGGAGTTAAAGCACTATGAAAAAATGCTCAGAAAATAGCTACAAAGAATAAACCTTCAGATACTATAAATAATATAACACCTAGATTTAATCCTTTTTGAACAGCCAATGTATGGTTACCTAAAAAAGTACCCTCTGCGATTATATCACGAAATCAAAATGACATTGAGGCAATTACTGTTATTAAGGCTATAAAGAATACATTATATGCTTCACTGAAATTATGCATAGATAATGCTCCACTTGTAGTTAAAGTGAATAAACTTAAACTAGTGTAGAAAGGTCAAGGAGATGGAGATACTAAATGAAAAGGATGATCTTGAAAATTACTCCTTATTACTTGAGTCATAATAAATTATCCTACTTTTGCATGATTAACATATAATTATATTAAAGGGTTAAATAACCCTGTTTCCTTGAAGGATGGGAGATGAGGGAGTCGAACCCTCACAATTCTGCGTGTAAAACAGATGCTATACCATTAAGCCAACCTCCCTATATATATATAACTTTAAAAATAGATGACCTACCCCTAAGTTTGATAGCTTGCTGATCCTAGAGCTTGCTGAGTCCTCCGGATTTCCGGAGGATATGGATAAAGCCTTATAATTAATTTTTTTATTAATTAATAAGATTACATGTTACACCCTTTACTATATATTATTGTTTATAGCTCCTTTGAGACTTGAACTCAAACACTAGTCCTATCAAAACTAAGGTCTAACCAATTAACCTAAAGAGCCTTTTTTATATAAAACAAGAGGAATAAAAAATCTCCGATTTTTTATACGCGCCTCTTATATAAAATAAGTTAAAAACCTCGTATTCTTAATCACGAGGAATAAAAATCCTGCACTGTAGAATAAAATAAAAGACGAGCGGTAAATTTTTATATCCGTTAACCTACACCACCTTATATTTCTCCTCTTCGAGCCCAAGTTAATATATCTTTTAGATCATCATCTATCATAGCATCTATTTGATCTAAACCTCTCAAGAAATTATTTTGGTTACCATTCTCTAGAGCTACAGGTAGTCTGAAAGACCCCGCAGGACTATCAAAAAATGAAGGATATAATCTCTGAATACTATTTATAGCATCAAAATTCATATTTCTAGCACTTTGTATTAATGCATGCCGCTGTCTAAGACTAACAACCTCAGGTCTTCACGCAGAAGAATTGTTATCACCTGTATTATTAACTGGATTATTATTAGCGGGAGAATTATTAGCGGGTAAAAATTTTAGATTGTAAAGATTTACCTACAGGTTTATAATCTTTAACTTCATCTATATGATTAGGCTTTATTATGATTATTATAGCACCTACCATTGCTAACAATAATATTAAACTAATTAAAATTAATCATGCATTATAATTAGTATACATAATATTACCTATAGTTGTAATATGACTATTATCTATAACAGAACCTTCTCAACCTTCTCCTGTAACATGTGCAATATCATTTAAAAAGCTTAATATACTTTCAAAAAAAGATTCTTTATTTAAAGAGAAAAAATATAAATTACTACTTATATTAAAATAATTATTGATCATAGCTACAGTAAAAGGTAGTATTTGAAAAATTGGATAGTTAAAAGCTATACCCGTAAATATAGCTAAATATATACTATTACTTGTGTTACTTTGTAATTCACTAGTTCTAATATTAATTAACATTAAAATAAATAAAAAAAGTATAGATACGGCACCTATATAAACAATTAAATAAGATAAACCTAAAAAACTTAAACCTATAGCAATTAAATAAGAAGAAATACTAGCAAATAAACCAATTAAAAATA
>Ga0321338_1000015_pt1 | contig 12327 bp, 10 predicted proteins | sample G5R1MT_2_FD_206156 | JGI IMG/M metagenome (GOLD analysis project Ga0321338, IMG submission 206156) | Metatranscriptome of phyllosphere microbial comminities from switchgrass, GLBRC, Michigan, United States - G5R1_MAIN_12SEP2016_LR1... | ecosystem: Host-associated > Plants > Phyllosphere >...
GGTTATATCTCGCTGGACGGAGCAGCCGCCACATTCGCGGCGGTCGCAGATGCGACGTTGGCCGCCGGCCGCCCTGCACCACGTCCTGGGCGTAAGGTCTCGATCGTGTCGCAATCCGGCGGCCTGGGGTTCGCCTTGTTCGGCCGCGGTGTCAGCGAGAACCTCGATTTCCATGCGGTGGTGACGACAGGGAACGAGGGCGATCTCGAAAGCCTGGACTTCGTCGATCATCTTCTGGACCAGGGCGAGACCGGCGTCATCGTCATGTTCATCGAAGGCCTGAAGTCGCCGGGCCGCTTCGCCGAAGTGGCCGGCAAGGCGGCCGACAAGGGCGTGCCCATCGTCATGATGAAGATCGGCCGCTCCGAGGCAGGGCAGCGCGCGGCCGTCTCGCACACGGCGCACCTTACCGGCGCCGATACCGCCTACGACGCCATCTTTGAGCGCTATGGCATTATCCGCGTGTTCGACCAAGAAGAGCTGCTTTCCGTGGCAGCAGCCTTGGCCCGGTTCCCGCACGTGCCGGTGAAGAAGGTGGCCATTGTCTCCACCTCGGGCGGCGCTGGAGGCTGGGCTGCGGATCTTTGCGGGATGTCGGGGCTTGATGTCCCGGTGCTCAGCGACGGTTTGCAGAGGGATTTGTCGGAGTGGATCCCGGAGTTCGGCTCCACCGCCAATCCGGTGGATGTTACCGCCAACGCCGTGGAGGCGGGCGGCGTACCGCTGGTTCATGTTCTGGAACGCTTGCAGGACAGCGACGAAGTGGACGCCTTCATCGTGAACATCGGCCTACATGCGCCAGGTCGCATCAGCAAGCTTGCCGACATCCTGGGGCAGGTCTTTGCCAATGCGAAGAAGCCGATCCTGTTCACCTCGCACATCCTCCCCATTGCGGAGAATATGGCCGCCCTGGCGAAGCTCGGAGGGCAGGGCTTCCACAGCTACACCGGCTGCGCCGCCGCGTTGAATGGCATCGGGCGCTATGCGGCGTTCCAGACATCATGGAACGGCCGGGAAACGGTAGCGCCGGCAACCGCGCCCAAGCTGCCAGACCTCAAGCCCGGTGTGCTGGACGAAGCGGATACCAGTGCGCTGATCAAGGCTTATGACATCCCGACGCCCCCGACAGCTCTTGCCGCAAGCCGCGATGTCGCCGCCCATGAAGCAGCGGCGATGGGCTTTCCGGTCGTGCTCAAGATCCAGTCGCCTGACATTTCGCACAAGACGGAGGCCGGCGGCGTGAAGTTAGGGGTCGCCGCCGGTGAAGTGGAAGCTGCCTTCGACGAGATCATGGCAAACGCCAAAGCCTACGATCCTCAAGCACGTCTGGAAGGCGTGCTGATCCAGAAGATGATGCCCAAGGGTCATGAAATGGTGATCGGCGTCATCCGCGATCCCGACTTCGGTCCATTGGTGATGTTGGGATCGGGCGGTATCTACCTCGAAGTGTTGAAAGATGTCGTCTTCGCGCCGCCGCCGATCTCGCCCCAAGAAGCCAAGCGTATGATCCTCAGCCTCAAGACGGCGGCGATCCTGCAGGGTGTCCGTGGTCAGAAGCCCGCCGACATCGATGCGCTTGCAGCGCTGGTCTCCCGCGTGTCCGAGGTGGCGCGTACCGAGACTTCGATCGAGCAGATCGACTTCAACCCTTTGTTCGTCTACCCCGAAGGCGAAGGCGTCGTTGCCGTCGATGCGCTGGCAGTGGCAATCGATCCTAACGCGCCCAGCAACATCGGTGGGCACCACTGAGCGGCCTGAAAGCATCCGGGAGGTAGCGGTGTCAGCACCCATTCTATCCATCCATCCCGAAGCGGAATACGCTGCCTTCCTGGCGGACGGGCGTTTCATGCTACAGCGGGTGATCTCCACCGGCGAAACGGTGTTCTTTCCGCGCGTGGCACAGCCCCGAACGGGCAAGGACGATCTGGAGTGGGTTGAAGCGGCAGGGGCGGCGACACTCTATTCGTTCACCATAACCCGTAACCGGCCGCCCGCTGCAGACTACGTCATCGCGCTTGTCGATCTTGCCGAGGGCGTGAGGATGATGAGCCGTATCGTCGACTGCGATCCTGCCCGGCTATCCATCGGCATGTCCTTGCGCGCACGTGTCGGCGAAGTGGACGGGGCTCCCGTCATACTATTCGAGCCTGAGGAGACGCAGTCTTGACAGGTTTCCCCAGAGGTCAGGCCGCCGTCGTCGGTGCAGCAACTTACGGCATGGACTCCAAGCCCGGTTTCTCCGCGATAGAACTTCTGGCCAAGGCCTCGTTCGCAGCGATCGCCGACGCAGGGCTCGTGCCGACCGAGATCGATGCCGTATTCTCCACCCTTCCCGAAGATCCGTTCAGTGCCATGAGCGTGCCGGAGTACCTTGGCATCAGGCCCAAGCTGGTCGAGAACTCGCGCACGGGCGGTTCGGCTTTCCAGATCTACGCGATGTGGGCTGCACTGGCGCTGGAAGCGGGTCTCTGCAATGCGGTGCTCATCTGCTACGGCAGCAACCAGCGTTCCGGGGCAGGCGGACTGGTGCGCAGCGCAGCCCTACCGTTCCCGTACGAAGCGCCCTACAAACCACGCAATCCCACCGCGTCCTACGCGCTGGCTGCGAAGCGGCACATGCACCAATTTGGCACGACCCGGGAGCATCTTGCCGAAGTCGCGGTCGCGGCGAGGAAGTGGGCGCAGCTCAATCCCGATGCCAACATGCGTGATCCGCTCAGCATAGAGGATGTGTTGAACGCTCGGATGGTGTCCGATCCACTGACCGTGCGGGACTGCTGCCTGGTGACCGACGGCGCCGCGGCCGTGGTCATGACGCGCGCCGATCGTGCCAGGGATTTGCCGAACAAGCCAGCCTATTTGCTTAGCGCAGCAGATGCGACTTGGCATCGCAATATCTCAACCTCAGCCGACATCACCATCACGGCGGCCAGCGAAGCGGCGCCTCGCGCCTACGCTCAGGCCGGGATCGGACCGGCGGACATCGATGTCGTCGAACTGTACGACGCGTTCACGATCAACACGATCCTCTTTCTGGAAGACTTTGGCTTCTGCGCTAAAGGTGAAGGCGGTCCCTTTGTCGCCGACGGCGCTATTGCTCCAGGCGGTCGACTGCCGGTCAACACGAATGGCGGCGGTCTTTCCTGTGTGCATCCCGGCATGTACGGGCTGTTCACCATGGTTGAGGCGGTGACGCAACTGCGCGGTATAGCGGGTGAGCGGCAGGTGAAGGATGCCCGCATCGCGCTCTCGCACGGCAATGGCGGCGTCCTATCCAGCCAAGCGGTGACGATCTGGGGGACAGCTGAGACATTGTAGGATCAAAAGTCATGATTGCTCGCGTTCGCCAGGCCAGACGAGCAACATGGACGTGACAGGAGAAGGAAGGCTGTGGCAGAGAGGCTGCCGGAAACATCGATCCTGCTGGGCAAGCCCCACGACGATCTTCGCTTTGTGGTGCGGGCCCAGCAGCAGACCTCGATAGCCGGGGTCGAACTGCACGACATCCAACATGCCACGCCGGTTCTGCTGGACGATCATAGTGGCCAGGCCTTCATGGATCTATCGATCGGTGCGCGACCTGGCCAGCCCACCGGTTGCTATCCCGACATCGCGGGGCACCAAGTGCATCGCATAGGCGAGATGATGTTCATTCCCGCTCACCAGCGCCTAAGGAGCAGCTGGCAGGGTGGGCGGCAGCGCTCGGTCTGTATTCTGTTCAATCGCGCGAATGACTGGATGGATCGTGACTGGACTGCGCGTGAGCTCGACAGCATGCTGGATATGCGGGACGGGACCATGCGGGCCGTCATGCTGCGCATTGCCGAAGAGCTGTTGCAGCCCGGCTTCGAATCGTCGCTGATGATCGAGGCTCTCTGCATGCAGATGGCGGTTCTTTTGCGCCGGCAATGGCAACGTATAGGCGTCGAGTCGTTGGATGACGGCGCGACTCTGGCCAGCCGGCAACTGTCCTCGATCAAAGAGCGGCTGGACTGTCCCGGGCCATCGCCCTCCCTCGTTGAGCTTGCACGCTCTTGTGGGCTATCCACGCGGCATTTCGGTCGGCTGTTCCGTCAAACGACCGGGCGGTCGTTTACAGACTTCGCGGTAGAGCGCCGGATTGAACGTGCCAAGGCGCTGCTGACGGATAGCAGCGTGCCGATCAAGCAAATTGCCTGGCAATGTGGATTTCAAACAGCGGCGGCCTTCTCGGTGGCGTTCCGTAGCATGGCGGGCATGCCACCGAGCGCGTTTCGCGCGACCAGGCGTCACTAGTCTTTCGAAAGGAACCGAACCCTCGTTCGAAAGCCGAAGCGTCGTAGTTTGCCTGCCATGTAGGCATGTGCAACAAGGTTCAGGAGATCAGCTCGTGTCGCTTTCGCCTGTCTAAGGTTCAGCGACCCCGGATGTCCTCAAACAAAAAGCCTTGGCGTCTGGCGGCATGTTTATCGCGCGGCCGTACAAGCTCGAGAGCGCTATGACGCTCGGCAGAACAATAAGCTGGAGAAGGATGTTGATGCAAATTCCCCGTCTTGCCAATATCATGCAGCTTGCCTGGATAACGCCGGATCTCGATCGCAGCCTGGCACAGTTTCGCCAGCAATATCGCGTGCCCGAGTTCTTCGTGATGGAGGCCAAATTTCCTGCCGAGGTTTTCGGCCAGAAGGGCGACATGAACCTGCGTATCGCGCTGGCTAATGTCGATGACATGCAGTTGGAACTGATTCAGCCAATCGGTGGCGGCGTCAACTTCCTGTATAGCGATGTTCTTCCAAAGGACGGCTCTCACGCCAATGTATTCCACCATGTCTGTGTGAAGGTGCACGGCACTTTGGAGGACTGGGACAAGCACGTCGCCGGCTTGGCGCCGGACATGCCTATTGCTTACACGGGGGATCTGGGGCCGGAGGCGCGTGTCGTCTACACGGACCAACGCAATACCCTGGGCATCTACGTCGAGCATGTGTGGTTCTCAGAGGCGACCACAGCCAACATGGCCGCTGCCGTTCCCACATACCGCTCGCGCTAATTTCTCGGAGGCTCTGCCATGACCAAGTATCGCACTTTGGATCATATCGTTCTGCCGATCATCACATGGGATCCGGACCGTCCGGCCGAACGGATCAACGATCACATCCTGATGGCTTATGCGACGTCCAATGCTTACGTCGTCACCGGTGATGAAGGCGATGTCATCATCAATACGACTGCATCTGCCCAGGCCCCGCACACGCGTCGGAACCTGGAGGCACTGCTCGGCCGTCCACTGAAGCCCGCTAAGATCATCTTCACGCAAAGTCACCCCGATCATATCGGCGGTTGGCAGACCTTCGCGGATCCGGGCTCCGAGATCATTGGTCAGCAAATGTTCCGCCAGATCTGCAAAGAACGAAAGATGCTCGGCGGTTTCTTCACGCCGCGTAACCGCAACGTGCTTTCCGCGATGATGCCGCCTGACAAGCCGGATCTGGCATGGTTCGATACGCCTGATCCCGAACCGCTAAGCACTTTCGATGATCACATGGAGTTCACCGTTTCGGGCCGACGCTACCAGCTGATCTCGCTCCCGAGTGGAGAGACGTTGGATGGCCTGGGAGTGTGGATTCCGGACGAAAAGATCCTGTTCACCGGCAATTGGGCAGGTGCGATCTATGGGGCGCTGCCAAATTTCTACACGGCTCGCGGCGACCGCGATCGTTCCATCCCGCGCTGGCTACGCGATTGCGACCGCGTGCTGGCGCTGGAGCCGGAACTTCTCATCACCGGCCACGAACGGCCGATAGAGGGCGCGGCGCACATCCGAGAGACCTTGGGCAAAGTGCGCGACGCGGTGCAGTACATCCATGATGAGACCGTGGCCGGTATGGTCTCCGGTGTCACGCTTCCGGAGATACAGGCCAAGCTGAAGTTGCCAGAGCATCTGACGCCACGCGACGGACGTTGCCCGCCTCACTGGATCGCGCGCAGTGTGTGGGAGGAATATAGCGGCTGGTTCCGACAGGAGCGAACCAGCGAGTTGTACCCCACCCCGCCGAGCGCGATCTGGCCCGAGTTGGCCAGCATGGCAGGCGGCGCATCTGCGCTGATCGATAAAGCCCGCAGTCACCTGAGCTCTGGTGATCCGCAGAAGGCCCTGCACTTCGTGGAGATCGCGGTCGCCGCCGAGCCGAAAAGTCGTCTCGTACGCGAAGCCGAACTGGAGATCCTCAACGCGCTTGCAGACGGCACGCAAGGGCGCATCTTCGATTTGTTAGGCTGGCTGGAAGGCCGCATCACGAATGCGCAGGCCGTGCTCGACGGCAAGCAGGAGCAAGAATGATGATCGCGGAAAAATTGCGCATCAACGACCTTGCGAATCCGGTCCTCACGCCCGCGCAGGAACAAGCCGTCGCTTACGCCAATGCCAATCCGGTGCGCCTGGAACCCGAGGCGGTGCTGTCGGCGGCTAAGGCGGCAACAGGTCTCAGTGATTTTGGAGATGATAGCTTTCGCCCGCGCCTGGCGTTGTGGCTGCAGTCGTGCGACGAAGATGAAGGATTGTCGGCGGTCGGCCGCGCAGGCATTTTCGGTCAGGCGGTCAACTACGCCGTAGCTCGGCTCTACCTGGAAGACCTAATCAAGCGTCATCCGGAGATAGAGGATGTGGAGATCGATCGCCCGCTGGTAATCGCTGGCCTGCCCAGATCCGGCACCACTTACACGCTGGCGTTGATGGCGGGTGACCCGCGGCTGCGCTCGCTGCCGCACTGGGAGGGGGTCCGTCCAATTTGTGATCCGTACGTCGTCGATGGCAAGGACACGCGCTACGATTTGTGCGCCAAGGAATGGGAGCAAACCGACGCGCTCATGCCCTTCGTCAAGTCAATCCATGAATTTGCGCCCGACCACATTACGGAGGACGTTGAGCTGCAAGGCCTCGACTTTGGCGGCTATTACATCGAGTGGACCGCGCGTGTGCCCAAGTGGCGCGACTTCCAGTTCAGTACTGACCGCAAGGTATGGCTGCGCTACATGCGGCGCGCCATGCAGGCGCTCAGCTGGCAGAAGGGCCCCAATCGCTGGGTCATCAAGTGTCCGCAACACATGGAACAACTGCTGGAGGTAAACGAGGTGCTGCCCGGCGCCTTTACAGTGATCACCCATCGCGATCCGGTTGCCTCGATCCAATCAGCTATAACCGGACAGGCCTATTCTGCGAGGATTACACGTACTTCCGTCTATCTAAAAGAAATCGCCGAATACTGGATTGATCGCTACGAACGTTTACTGCGCGCCTGCGTGCGTGATCGCGATCAGCTTGATCCCGCACGGTCATACGACTTGTATTTTCAGGACTTGATGGCAGACCCGATGCGCCAACTCGAGACAATCTACAAGGGCGCGGATCTTCCATTCGACGAGCAAACCCGTACTGCCTTCCAGAACACGATCGAGGCGAACAAGCGCGGGCGTCACGGACAACTCTCCTATGATCTGCGCGGTGACTTCGGGCTTGATCCGGAACAGATTAGAGAACGGTTCGGCTTCTACTTCGATCGTTTCCCTCACGTGCGCGTCGAAGTACGCTGACCAGATAAGGACCAATCATGGCTGAAAATCTATTCGACCTCAGCGGCAAGGTCGGCCTTGTGACCGGTGCCAACTCGGGTCTCGGCCTCGCCATGGCTGAAGGTCTCGCACGGGGCGGGGCCGACGTTGTCATCTGGGGACGACGCGAAGATCGCAATGCCCAGGCGGCAGAGCGCCTTCGTGCTCACGGCGGCAGAGTGTCGCACCGCACGGTCGATGTTTCCGACGAGAATTCGGTGATGGATGGCTTCGCAGCGGCGGTGCAGGAGTTCGGCCGCGTGGACTGCGTCATCGCCAATGCGGGCACCGCCGGCGTGTCACCGCTTGATCAGATGACGTCCGAGACTTGGCATGGGCTGCTCGACATCAATCTGCATGGTGTTTTCTACACCTTGCGAGAGGCGGCAAGGCACATGAAGGCGCGCTCCGCCGCCGGCGATCCAGGCGGGTCGATCATCCTAAACGGCAGCTTGGCCGTGTTCGCCGGGGTTCCCGGGCTGACTCATTATGCCGCAGCAAAAGGCGGCTTGAATTCGATGTCCAAGGCGCTCGCAGTGGAACTTGGCGAGCATCTGGTGCGGGTGAACGTGATCTGCCCTGGTTTCATCCCTACCGAGATAACGGGCCCGGAGGCGCAACCCTTGATCGATGCCACCGTGGCGCGCAGTCCGATCAAGATTCTGGGAACGCCGGAAGATCTGCAAGGGATCGTTGTCTACCTCGCCAGTGATATGGCGCGATATCATACTGGCGATACAATAACGCTTGATGGCGGGATGATGGCGCAAAGCTACTAAAAGACCGCAGCTCGGGAGAAAATGCTTGAAGCTAGTTCGCGTACATGGCCCCGGTCATTACTCCATCGACGAAACTGCAGCTCCTCAAGCAGGAGCGAACGACGCTATCGTGCGGGTAGAGGCTTGCGGAATTTGCGGCAGCGATATCCACTTCGTCCGAGGCGGCGTCACGCGTCCGAATAACGAGCCGATGCCGCTCGGCCACGAGGCCGCAGGCGTAGTCGTTTCCGTCGGATCGAACGTTCAGGATGTGAAACCCGGCATGCGGGTCTTCATCAATCCAATGGGTGATGACGACTCAAACGTGATGGGCAACGGTGGAAGCGAGGGCGCCTTCACGCCCGAAGTCCTGGTGCGTGATGCCAAGTTGGGGGGAGCCTTGCTGCCCGTTCCCGACGCGATCCCGCTCAGGCACGCGGCGTTGGTCGAGCCACTCGCCGTGGGCATGCATGGCGTGAACCGCGGGCGTCCAGAACGAGACTCGAAAGTTGCCGTGTTCGGCTGTGGGCCGATTGGCCTGGGTGCAATCCTGTGGCTGGCGCGGCGCAATGTGTCCTCGATTGTCGCGATCGATGTCTCGGAAGAGCGTCTGAAGCTGGCGCGTCAACTGGGCGCGCACGCGACGATCAACCCTGCGAAAGAGGACCTGCGCAGCCGGCTGGAGGAACTGCATGGTCAGGGCCGTCCTGCGCTTGGTCAGAACACTGTAGGCACGGACATCTACTATGACATGGCCGGTGCCCGCACGATCATCCCCGACATTCTGACCTTCGCGCAGTTCCATGCGCGTCTAGTAGTGACGGCGGTCTACCTTGAACCCGTACCGCTGGATCTGACGCATCTGCTGGCGCGCGAAATGGAGATCACGGCGGCAGTCGGCTATCCGGAAGAACTCAAGGAGGTGCTTGCCACGTTGCCCGATATCGATCCCGCGCTGCTGGACGCTTATATCAGTCACGAGTTCGCCTTCGAGGACTTCGATGAGGCCTTCAAGGTTGCACAGACGCCCCAAAGCGCCAAGGTGATGGTCTCGTTCGTCTGACCTGTCGCGCCCGGCCGGCAGTGCGGCCTGGCGCGACAATCAGGCAACAATCGCTTCAAGCCTTCCAGTCACTTCCGGCCTCACGGCTCATCAAGTTGGTGGAATGCTCTGTGCCTATCCGAGAGTATGCGCATGCAAACATTCACAATCGCCTGGACCGCATCCCAGATCGATGATCTGAAGCAACGGATCGCCGCCGCCGCTGTGCCACCGGCGCCTGAGGGTGCGGGATGGTCGTTGGGCTGTGATCGTGACTTCCTTCTGAAGGTGCGCGATTACTGGTTGAACGGCTATGACTGGCAGGCGGCGGTTGACGATCTCAACCGCTATCCGCAGTTTATCGCCGAGATCGACGGCCTGCCGATCCACTTCATCCATGTGAAAGGCGAGGGCGAGAACCGCCGGCCCTTGCTGATGACACATGGCTGGCCGGGATCATTCTACGAATTCTGGGACGTCATCGAACGTCTGGCCTTTCCGTCTCGGCACGGTGGCGATGCCGCCGACGCGTTCGACCTCGTGATGCCCAGTCTACCGGGCTACGCTTTCAGCGGCAAACCGAGCCAGCCCATCGGCCCGCAAACCACTGCCGCGATGTGGAACAAGCTGATGACCCAGGTGCTGGGTTATCCCACGTACCTGGCGCAGGGCGGGGACTGGGGCAGTCTAGTGACCGCCAACTTAGGTCTCCATCATGGCGACACGGTGCGGGGCATTCACCTCAACATGGTGGCCCTTCGTTCGGCCATGCCTCCGCAGAACGCGGCTGAGGAGGAGTGGGTGGCCAAGTCGATGCGCGCCCATCAAACACTCAGCGCCTATAGCATGCTGCAGATGTTTAGGCCGATGTCGCTCGCCTATGTTGCAGCCGGCAATCCGCTGGGGCAGGCGGCCTGGATCCTGGAGCGCTTCCACGACTGGTCTGATCTCTCTCAGGGAGAGCTCGAGAGCGTCTACGGCCTTGACCACCTGATCACCAACATCATGCTTTACGTGATGACCGATAGCTTTGAGAGCGCGATCTGGTTCTACAACGGTCTGATCCGTGAAGGCGGGCGTGACTTGGGCGAGGGCGAGACTTGCGACACACCCCTCGGCATTGCGGCATTTCCAGGAGATGCGCTGCTGCCGGTCCCACCCCGCAGTCGCGTGAAACTGGTCGCGAGCAAGTTGATGCATTGGACCGACATGCCCGCTGGCGGTCACTTTGCGGCTATGGAACAACCCCAGGCCTTCGCCGAGGACGTTACCAATTGGGCCCAGAAGGTTTGGCCTGCCGGCAGCTGATCGAAAGGCTTGATCGTCCTGGCCGGAGTTGATGCCGCGGCGTTGGCAGACACCGAGGCGCTTCATCGATCCTCTCGGTGAAGCGCCCTTTCGATTTCACAGCGCGATAATCCTTGTCTGCAGGAACTCCTCGAAACCCTCCAGCCCCATCTCTCGCCCGATCCCGCTCTGCTTGTAACCGCCGAACGGAGCGTCGGGGCCGAAATAGGAGGCTCCATTGATCGACAGAGTGCCAGTCCGGACGCGGCGAGCGAGCCGCAGGGCGCGCTCAGGATCGCCGGATTGAATTGCGCCGGAAAGGCCGTACGGAGAGTCATTCGCGATCCGAACGGCATCGTCGTCATCATCAAACGGAATTACCACCAGCACCGGCCCGAAGATTTCCTCCTGCGCGATCTGCATGTCGTTGGAGACGTCTGCGAACAGGGTCGGTCGGATGTAGTAGCCGCCCGTTTGTGACAGCAGGCCCTCGCCACCTGTGACAAGACGAGCACCTTCAGCCTTGCCCGCATCGATGTAGCCGAGGACGCGGTCGTATTGTGCGCGTGACACCACAGGTCCCATGACCTGCTCCATGGAGTTCGGCTCGCCGAAAGGCACTGCCTCGAACATGTCTTTGAGGATTCCGATCGCCTCGGCATATCGGCTGCGCGGGACGAGAAGGCGGGTGGTGAGGGCGCACCCTTGTCCGGCATGGAAGCAGACGGCGGCGCCGGTTTGCAGCGCCATCGGCAGATCGGCATCGTCGAGCACGATATTGGCGGATTTGCCGCCCAGTTCCAGGAACACGCGCTTCAGCGTAGGCGCGGCAGCTTCCATGATCCGGCGTCCCACCGCCGTCGAGCCGGTAAACGAAATGACGTCTACTCGCCGGTCTGTGACGATCTGCTCGCCAAGAGCCGCCTTATCGTGGCTGGTGATGACGTTGAATACGCCGGGCGGCAGCTCGGCCCGGGCCGCGGCCTCGCCCATCAGCGCCGCAGCCCAAGGTGTGTCCGGAGCTGCCTTGAGTACGACCGTACAGCCGGCGGCCAAGGCCGAGGCGGCTTTGGCAATGTTGATCTGCAATGGCACGTTCCAGGGCGTAATGGCACCGATGACCCCCGCCGCCTCCTTGACGACGAGGCGGCGCCTTGCCTCGCCCATGGGCAGAGACAGGCTCAAATCACGTTCCCACTCGTACTGCTCGGCAAGAGCAATCGGCCAAGCCATCATTTCGAGTGGTTTATAGAGGTGCAGAAGGTGCGTCATGAGGCGCGTGCATCCCGATTCAGCCATGATGCGATCCCGCCAATCGTCGGCTAGGTCCTGCATCGCCTTTTGCCAGCGACGCAGCGCCTGCACGCGCAACTCGACGTCAGCCGACCAAGCCGTCGCATCGAAGGCCCGTCGCGCAGCCGCGATCGCTTCATCCACGTCAGCGTGGGAAGCGTTCGCGGCCAAGCCAGCGGCGGTCCCCGTCACCGGCGACTCCACCGGATAGGTCAAGCGGTCTGCTGCCGGACGCAAGATGCCATCAATGTAGAGCCTGGATGCCTGATCATCACTCACTGCAACTCTCCCGTGGCGGCCCAATCGAGCCTTTGCCGATTATTATTGACCGAAGGCGATACCTGTGTTGGAGAAAAAGAC
>Ga0321338_1000018_pt1 | contig 12092 bp, 11 predicted proteins | sample G5R1MT_2_FD_206156 | JGI IMG/M metagenome (GOLD analysis project Ga0321338, IMG submission 206156) | Metatranscriptome of phyllosphere microbial comminities from switchgrass, GLBRC, Michigan, United States - G5R1_MAIN_12SEP2016_LR1... | ecosystem: Host-associated > Plants > Phyllosphere >...
AGGGCGGTCATGTTCAGGGTCTACAGTATAGGACAGGAAAGAAATGCTGGGATTGGCCCGGAAGATATCCTGCACTCGGGTCAACTGCGACGAAACTTTAGGACAGATCAGACCGCATCGAGTGAAGAAGAAATCGGCAACGTAGATTTTTCCTTCTACCACAGACTGATCTATATTCTTTCCGTCCTGATCTATTAGTTTAAACGGCGGTATATGATTATAAATCGTGTCCGTAATAACCTCTCCATCTGCCAGCTTTACTCTGCCCATCAGAGGCTCACCTTTGGTCGAGTCAATTTTGGGGAGATAGCGTGGGAGAACGTAATGATTCTTCGTCCCGAACCGCAGGAATAAATACAGTAAAGCCGGGACCAGCAGCGTAGCAAGCAAGATCCCGGCTTTTCGAGTAGACGTCATGACTTAGCGTAATTCAAAAATCGAACCGCCTTCGGTTATCAGTGCAATAAGTAACCAGATAATGAAAACTATAGGAATGACGATGGCCCAGATCAGGCTCTTCACTTCATGCTTAAGGTGCATGAATTCGCCAACGATATAGAACGCTTTCACCAGCGTCATGATAACGAAGATTGACGTTCTCAATCCGCCCGCTTTCATAAAGTAAGCCAGCGTAAATTCGACTGCTGTGATTGCCAGAAGAATCCAGAAGGTTCTCCAGATCATACCCGTCTCCGCTGGTGGTATCTCGCCAACTTCATGGGTTCCGTGTGAGTGATCAGACATGGTAAGAGGTGATTAAACCAGATAAAAGAATGTGAATACGAATACCCAAACAAGATCGACAAAGTGCCAGTAAAGACCTACTTTTTCAACCATTTCATAGTGACCGCGACGATCATATAAGCCTGTTGCTGCCCGGTAGAAAATCAGGATATTCAGCACAACACCACTAAAAACGTGTGTTCCGTGAAAGCCGGTTATAAAGAAAAACAAATCAGCAAAAGCTGGAGGACCGTACTGGTTTTCGACCAGATTGGCACCAAAAATTGTACGTTGAATCGTTTGTCCGTTAACCAGTTCACTAATAGTCGTACCCGTTTCTGTACCATGAATAAAGTGGCCCCACTCCCAAGCCTGGCTTCCCAAGAAAGTGAATCCGCCCAGGATTGTCCATAACATATACTTCTCCACATCAGCCCGATCCATACGGTGACCAGCTTCAACGGCAAGTACCATCGTGACACTGCTGAAGATAAGAATGAATGTCATGATACCCACAAAAATCAGTGGTAGATCGATACCATGCAGGAACGGCACTGAGTTATAAACCTTCTCTGGAGTTGGCCAGTAAAGATTGGAGAACTTGAATACTTCGCCATAGATGGCCGGATCCCAGGCTGGATAGCTATACCGAATCAGACCGTACGTTACCAGCAACGCTGAGAACGTGAACGTATCAGAAATCAGGAAGAACCACATCATCAGCTTGCCGTAGCTTACCTTCATGGGTTCGACACCACCCATCCAGGTTTTTTTGTCGAACACTTGTTCGGAGTCGGTCGTTAGGGAATCGGTCGTCACAGTAGCCGCCATGCGTCTAAAAGATTATCAATGAAAATAGACTAAAAAGAAAAACAAATACAACCACAAAATGTCTAAAAAATGCCAGTAACCGGCGGCAATTTCCAGCTGATTTAAGCTTTTGGCGTGAATCCGGAATTTGAATACAGCTACTAATGAAAACAGCAATACGATCAATCCCGAAATCAAGTGGAATGCGTGTAAGCCTGTAAAGATGTACATAAACGATCCGGCCGGGTTGCCAACAAAGAACACATTTTGATTGACTAATTCTACCCAACCCTGAAACTGCATGTACAAAAAGGCGATTCCAAGTGCAAAAGTAATAGTTATCGCTATCTTCAGGCTGCTGAAGTTATCTTTTTTTGCAGCCATGTAAGCCCAGTGCATCGTCAGACTACTTAAAATCAAAACGATTGAACTGTAGGAGAAGACAGAAGGAATGGTATACTCCATCCAGTTTCCTTCAGCTCTTCGAACCAGGTATGCGCTGGTCATAGCAGCAAAGAGCATGATGATACTAACGATAAACAGCCAAAGAATAAACTTCTTGGGGTTCATCGAAAGAGTTTCTTCCGGCTCCTCAACGAATTTAATTTCATTCACTAATTCACTCATGGTTCCTTAAACTTTGTCTAACAGGTAAACAATCTGTACAACTGGTAAGTACAGTAGTGAGCCAAACATCATTTGTAAAGCCGCTTTATCTGTACAGGTCCTCATTAAGTGAAACGTTTGTGCAAGGAACAAGATTCCGCCAACCATTGCGACTAGTGCTGAATTGATCCCGGTCATTCCTAACAAATAGGGAAGCCATCCAACAGGCACTAAAAACAGCGTATAAATCATGATCCGAAACGCAGTATCTGCATTCTTACCGCTTCCTGGCATCATCTGAATGCCTGCTTTTTTGTACTCATCAAAAGCCAGCCAGCCAATAGCCCAAAAGTGGGGAAACTGCCAAAAGAACTGGATCGCAAATAAGATTCCCGGAGCCCAGCCAAAATGATTTGTAGCGGCTACCCACCCGATCATCGGCGGAAATGCGCCCGGTAAGGCTCCAACAAACACAGCTATTTGGCCTTTGCGTTTGAGCGGAGTATAAACAAACCCGTACAGCAAAAGTGACAGAACAGCTAATGCCGCAGCGCGAATATTGAATACTTCGACGTACAAATAACAGCCAATGCTGAATAATATAAAAGCAAATATGGCTGCTTCATTCACTGACAGACGTCCCGTAGGCAATGGCCGAACCGCAGTCCGCTTCATCACCTTATCGGAATCTTTCTCAATAATCTGGTTTATGATATTGGCAGCACCTGTAATAGCAATTGAAGCAACCACCAACACGGCAATTTTCCACCACTCTACGCGATCTGCTGCCAAACAGTAACCAAACACGCCAGAGAAAACGACTGCCAGCGTGAGTTTCAACTTAATTAACTCAATGTATGCTTTAACCTTTGCGTTTATGACGCTTGTGGCAATGGCTTTTTCCATTCTATACGTTCAAAACCTGTACCGGCTGGCTAATTCTTTTTGCTGGAATTAAACCCGGTGTCAACACTAACCATGCAACGAATTGTAAACCAACAATTACTATTGCCAGTAGTAAATGAATTGGTTGAGCCACAGCTGGAACCCCCAGATAGGCCATAATAACTCCTGTAGCAATCTCCACTATGACAAGAATGACCAAACAGGTAGCAATGTTTGAAAGCCATTTACTTGTACTGAAACGCCGAAGTTGGTAGATAGTGATGATTTGTAAAACCAGCACTACTAATGAGAACGAGCGATGGACATAAAATTGCCAGTCCAAGCTACCTATCCAGTCTCCCCGTTGACTGTAACCTAACCTTTTTACGACTTCATCAAGTGACTCCCGAACAAATGTTCCTAACAAGACCTGACCTAATGTCAATATCATTGTCAAGAATAAAAGCTGGCTCAATGTCTTGGTTTTATCTTTGACCTGATGGCTGATAACCTGAGGAGAGCCTGAACGGGCAAATACAAAAAGCAGAGAAAAGACGACCAAAACTGCAAGTAACAAATGCAGGGTGATCATATACTGGGCCAATTCTGTAGCCACTACTCGGGATCCGAGCCAACCATTAGCTCCAACAAGTAAAAAGGCTGCAACGCTTCCCCAAAATATAGTCTTGTCTTTTTTTAAGTAATGAAAAGACGCTACAAGTGTTGCGAAAACAAAGAAGCCGGATAAAACCCCAAGCAATCGATTTACATACTCAATCCAGGTTTTTACCGCATTGAATTGCACCTCGCCCTTAAGCTTTGCACCGTAAATCTGTTGGTAATTAGGCGGTAATTGAGAAGCTTCTGTTGGAGGAATCCAGTGGCCAAAGCACTTCGGCCAATCAGGACAACCCATTCCAGAGCCTGTTCCTCTAACAATACCCCCTGCCAAAATAAGCAGGTAAATGATAAGTATCGTTAGAAGAGCAAGACTCTGGAACCGTTGTTCTTTTTTATCAATGAGGTTGCTTGAACTGATCATTCAGGTTCTGTGCCTCAATCTCTCTTTCCAAAGAAATCAACTCATTCTCATGTGGAAGGTTCGATTCTGGAGTTTGAGAATATGGCACGTTTTGTGGGATGAAGTCATCCTTCGCACCTGGTTTGCTGTAGTCATAGGGCCAGCGGTAAACAGCTGGAATCTCACCAGGCCAGTTACCATGTCCTGGAACAACAGGGGTTGTCCATTCGAGCGTGTTCGACTTCCAGGGATTCTGTGAAGCTGCTTTACCTCTAATTAAGCTATTGACGAAATTATAGATAAATACCCACTGAGCTGTGAACGTAAAAATAGCTGCCAGGCTGATGAAGCTGTTCATATCAGCGAAGATGTTCTTCGTGAAATCGTAGCTCGTGAAGGCATAATACCGGCGTGGGAAACCTGCGATGCCAATGTAGTGCATCGGGAAGAATACCAGATAGATACCGATAAACGTCAACCAGAAGTGGATATAGCCAAGCTTCTCGTCCATCATCTTGCCAAACATCTTTGGGAACCAGTGGTAAACACCAGCAAGCAATCCAAAGGCTGAAGCAGCACCCATCACAAGGTGAAAGTGAGCAACGACAAAGTATGTATCGTGCAATTGAATATCAAGTGCAGCATTACCTAGAATCAGACCGGTCAGACCACCCGAGATAAAGAACGATACAAGACCGATCGAGAACAACATTGCCGGAGTGAACCGAATGTTACCACGCCATAGTGTTGTGATGTAGTTAAACGCTTTTACCGCCGATGGAACAGCAATAATCAACGTCAGGAACATGAAGATCGAACCAAGGAAAGGATTCATACCTGTCACGAACATATGGTGCGCCCACACGATGAAAGCCAGGAAGGCAATACCCATCATGGATGCAATCATAGCGCGATAACCAAAGATTGGCTTACGTGAGTTCGTAGCGATGATCTCAGAGGTCATACCCAAAGCAGGCAACAAAACGATGTATACCTCTGGGTGGCCTAGAAACCAGAATAAATGCTGGAACAGAATTGGGCTACCTCCTACGTTTGGTAAAGCTTCGCCTTTGATGTAAATCTCGGATAAGTAAAAACTAGTACCGAAACTACGATCAAAAATAAGCAACAATGCAGCTGAAAGCAGTACAGGGAAAGAAATCAGACCCAAAATTGCTGTCAGGAAGAACGCCCAGATTGTTAGAGGCAACTTACTGAACGACATACCACGCGTCCGCAGGTTAATGACCGTCGTAATGTAGTTAATACCGCCTAGTAGTTGAGACACAATAAATAGTGCCATACTCACCAGCCAGAGTGTCATACCCAGTTCAGAACCTTTGTGCGCCTGTGGCAGAGCACTCAGTGGTGGATAAACTACCCAGCCACCAGCAGCAGGTCCTGTTTCGATAAATAGTGAGAACAGCATGATAACACTGGCCATAAAGAAGAACCAGTACGACAGCATGTTCAAAAAGCCCGATGCCATGTCACGTGCACCAATCTGCAATGGAATCAGAAAGTTTGAGAAGGTACCACTCAAGCCAGCTGTCAATACAAAGAACACCATGATAGTTCCGTGCATAGTCACCAGAGCCAGATAGAAATCCTGATCAAGCTTACCTGCTTCGTTGATCCAGCCACCCAGAATAGGTCGCAGGAATTCGAGCTTCATTGCAGGAAAACCTAACTGAAGACGGAACATAACTGACAAGCTAATACCAATTATCGACCACAGGATACCCGAGATCAGATATTGTTTAGCAATTGTCTTATGGTCTTCCGAGAAAATGTATGTTCGCCAAAAACTCTGCGGCTCGTGGTGCTCATGTTCTTCTACATGAGCTACGGTCGCTGGGTTAGCTGAAACAGTCGCCATAGTATTTGGTTTGTTGGAGTTTATAAATTAACGAATTGTAGCCTTGGATACAGATAGGCCACCACCCTGTTTAACAGATGCTGTTACGCTGTCTGAAGGTGCAGCTGCTCCATCGGCTGGCAAATATTTGGCGGCTTTTGCTTTTAGATTAGCAGGGATACGCACGGCCAAGTCAGGCGTTGATGTTAAAAGTGGCTTCTGCTCCTTACACCATGCCTGATAAGATGCTTCATCTTCTATAATCAGTCGTATCCGCATAGAGAAGTGACCCTGACCACAAACTTCTGTACAGGCTATTTCGTAACCGAAGTTTTGATTACCCGTAATGTTTCTCATTTCGTCGGTAGTTTTATCAGCGACGAACCAGAAACGCGTAGGCATACCCGGTACAGCGTCCATTTTCACACGCAGGTGAGGAATGAATACGCTGTGTAACACATCACGAGCACGAATTTTTAGTAAAACCGGCTTATTAACCGGAATGTGTAATTCAGACGTAGACACGAAGTCATCGAAAGAAGATTCATCCGTATAATCTATACCAGTTTCATTATTGTTGTCGATCAATTTATAGTTGTACGAACCAAGTTTGTTGTTATCAACACCGGGGTAGCGTACAATCCAGTTAAACTGCTTTCCTACAATCTCAAAAACCTGTGCATCCGCTGGCGCTTCCGACATGATATCACGCCAGGCGCGCCAGCCAGTAAATACCAGAATTGCCATCACGATTGCAGGAACTACAGTCCAGATTAACTCCAGCTTGTGATTCTCAGGGTAATAAGCTGCTTTACGTCCTTCCTTGTGCTGGTACATCCAGGCAAAAATGAACAATAAGGCATTGGTAACGACAAAAGCAATAACGATGATTGCCATCGACAACCAGAATAGGAAGTCAGTGCGACGACCATGCGGGGAAGATGCTTCTGGCAGGAAAAACTGCCGTGCATACATAAAAGACCATACAGCACCGATCAAGCCAACAATGAAGAAAATCATGAACATGATTCCGTTGATCTTGTTGCTCAAGCCAATACGGCCCTCTACTGCTGGCCCATTTGCGTTCTTCACAACGGTGGCTATCCGGGATATGACCAGCGCGGCCAGACCGAGAAAAACTACCGATAACAAAGCGATTATATAAACCATGTTGTAAGCGGATTATTGATTAAATATCGTGATGTAATGCTTCTTCAAGCATTGGGTGATTTTTCGGAACTAAATTGGCTTTCGTCAATTGAGAGGAGAGCGACCAGATAAAGCCACAAGCAAAAATCAGAATCATTCCGAATTCAATCGGTCCAAAACCACCGTGTTCGCCTACAGTTCCGGGCATTATGTTTGTATAGAAGTCAAAATAGTGACCGATAATAATGCCCCATGCTGCGATCTTAAGGAAGATATAAGTCCGCTTCGCATCCCTTGTCATCAGAACAAGGAATGGAAAAACAAAGTTTAGAAAGATGTTTATAAAAAACGGAGCTTTATAAATGCCACCGAAACCACTGAAACGTTCCCGATAATAGATCGTTTCTTCAGGTAAGTTAGCGTAGTAAATCAGCATAAACTGGGCGAACCATACATACGTCCAGAAAATACTGAAAGCAAACATGAACTTGCCCAAATCCTGCAGGTGACTCTCATTGACCCACGGCAAGTAACCACGTTCTTTGAGTGTTACAACGGTAAGCGTGATAATTGCCAGACCCGTTACGTGCCAGCTTGCCAACGTATACCAGCCAAACATCGTACTGAACCAGTGCGTATCGATTGACATTACGAAATCCCATGCCGAAGTAGATGAGGTTACACCGAATACCAGCAGGAACGCTACGCCATATTTGATACTCTTTTCGTAGTACGATGTGCCGCCATACAGATCCTCCTGAAGTGAGAAACTGCGTAAACGCTGCCATAGAAAATACCAAAGGCCAAAATACACAATGATACGTCCTAAATAGAAAGGTGTATTTAAGAATCCTTTTTTACCATTGATGATAGGATCAAATTCAGGACTGGCTTTGTCATAGAGCGCTGGATTAGTCCAGTGAAACATATCATGACCAGCAATGAAGAAGGTAGCTAGAATAGCAACCAACATAAATGGTAAATAAGCAGGCATTGCTTCTGGAATCCGCTTGAAGGCTACAGACCAACCTGCCTGGGCTAAGTAATTGTACGACATAAAAAACATGCCGATAACAGACGCACCAGTAAAATAGATTGCATTTAGCCAGACATTTGCCCAAAGTCGAGTAGTCCATTTGTACTCATGATGTCCGCCACCTTGTGCTTCATGTGCCCCGGCAGCATGTGCAGCTGCGTGGTGTTCATGCGAACCAGCACCTGATGCCAGAAGGTACGCGCCGATTGCTACCAACGCGACCCCTGCTCCGATGCCGATCAGCAATCGACGCTTGGATTCCGCAGTAAATTCAAATTCTTCGTCTAAGGACGGTATTGCGTGAGCCGATGCCATTCTTACTTAGTAGTTAGTAGTGGGAAGCTATTGGTGAGGTGTACATTGAGGTTTTTCGCTCACCCTTAACCGCACTCCTGAATTAATTTATCCTTGTTGCAATTTGTGTACGTACTGCACAATTTTCCACCGATCCTCAGGTGTAATCTGTGAGCCATGTGGCCACATACGTCCTTTACCATGCGTAATTACGTGGAAGATGTGACCGTCATTCATTGTTTTATAGGCGTCTGTCGAGTAGCTAGGAACCCCTTTATACTCTTTGCCTACTAATCCATCACCTTTCCCAGTTGCACCATGGCAGTGCGAGCAATAGCGGGTATACATCAATTGGCCGTCAGCCATTGATTTTTCCGTTTCAGGAATTGGGTTTGTCAACGTCCGCTCCGCAATAGAAATACTGTCGGCAGGAATGTTATAGATCATCAAATCTGTCGATGCGCTATCCCCATTGAAAGTAGTATGGTAATTCGGACGTGCAACTGTACCACGGGCTGGAAGACGCATGTTCAATCCGTTTTCCCGAACGTTTATCGTGTTGGGACGAATCTGACGATATGGTTCGTAGCCAACGGCTTCGTACATATTCGGAGCAAACTCGAGACCCGTGCTATCATGACCTCTTTTGCAGGACGTCCCTCCAAATAGCAATCCAACGATAGCCAGCGCAGTTAAGCTTGTATGTTTAGTTATCATTCTCATTCTGACCATTAGAACTGCTTGACGTTAACTTCTGCAGCACCTGACTTTTTCAGAATCTGCTCTATATCACCTTCGCCGATGTTGTTTTTGCTCAGATCAATTGCCATCGCAAATTTGTTGTCGGTAGTTCTCAGGTCATACATTAAGGGTTTCACCGTTGGACCCAGGCCATTCGAAACCAGGAAGGTTCCGACCATGCCCAACGCACAAAATAGTACTGTTAATTCAAAAATAACGGGTACGTAGATAACAGGAGAATAGGAATCCTTACCACCTACTATCATTGGCCAGTCGAAGCTTTCAGTATAAGCAGTCAGCAAAAGCGCTGTAGTCGTACCTGACAAAGCAAACAGGAAAGCAGCGATTCCAAGCCGTGAGCGCGGATGTCCAAGTGCAACATCCAAACCGTGGATTGGAAATGGAGAATACACTTCATGAATGCGTACACCCGCTTTTTTAACATCTCTAACGGCAGTTAGCACGACATCATCATCATCGAAGATCCCTACTAAAAACTTACCGTTACCATTTACGTCTGACATGATCAGTGATTATTGTTTGAGGTTATAGTCCGAAGTTTGTCGCTCTTAGTACTGGGTTACAAACTTCGGACCGCCCGGTTTCCCCGCTCGAATTAGTTTATTCTACGTCTTTGTTAAACGTTGGGTTCGTAACACGTTCCCCTTTCGCAACGCCCGATACTGAAACCGGTAGTTTCTCAGAAGACGACTTGATGATCGTTTTAACTTCGGCCATGTTTACTACTGGCAGGAACTTAGCGAACAGCAGGAACAGCGTGAAGAACAAACCAAACGAGAAAATATAGTCGCTTATGTCAAAAAGAGTCGGGTGGAACATAGCCCAGCTAGATGGCAGGTAATCACGGTGAAGTGAGGTCACAATAATTACGAAGCGCTCAAACCACATACCGATGTTCACAACAACCGATAACGTAAATGTCCAGACAATGCTCCGGCGGATAGCTCGTGACCAGAAAAGCTGTGGCGTAATTACGTTACAGGTCATCATAGCCCAGTAAGCCCACCAGTATGGTCCAGTTGCCCGGTTGATAAAGGCGTAGCTTTCAAACTCAACACCTGAATACCAAGCAATGAAAAACTCCGTCAGGTAAGCTACCCCTACAATAGAACCGGTGAGCGTGATGACTTTATTCATCGACTCAATGTGTTCCAACGTAATGTAATCTTCTAACTTGAACACGACCCGAATGATCAGAACCAAGTTCTGCACCATTGCAAAGCCGGAGAAGATAGCACCAGCAACGAAGTATGGAGGGAAGATGGTTGTGTGCCAGCCTGGAATAACAGACGTGGCAAAGTCCATACTTACAATTGTGTGTACCGATAATACAAGTGGAGTTGATAGACCAGCCAGAATCAAGCTCATGTATTCGTAACGAGCCCATGTCTTTGCTGAACCGTTCCAGCCCAGTGAGAAAGCACCGTAGATATACCGTGACACTTTACTGCGCGCCCGGTCACGAATCGTAGCCAAATCGGGTAGTAAACCCATATACCAGAACACCAACGAAACCGTAAAGTATGTACTGATAGCGAATACGTCCCAAACCAGTGGAGATTTAAAGTTCACCCACAGCGAACCGAATGTGTTTGGCAATGGTAACGCCCAGTAAGCCAGCCAGGGCCGACCCATGTGCATCAGGATAAACGTTGCCGCGCAAATAACGGCGAAAATAGTCATAGCCTCCGCTGCACGGTTTACAGCTGTCCGCCATTTCTGACGGAACAACAGCAGAATAGCAGAGATCAGCGTTCCCGCGTGACCAATACCAACCCACCATACGAAGTTCGTGATATCCCACGCCCAGCCAACTGTTTTATTCAAGCCCCATACACCGAGGCCCTCCCACCAGGTCCAGAACACGCAGGCGGTTCCGTAGAGTAGCACAATCACCGAGATGGTAAAGGCAATCGTCCACTCGCGGGTGGGGCGCCCCTCAACCTGTCTGCTGATATCCTCCGTCACGTCGGCGTAGGTCTTACCACCGGTGACAAGAGGAGTTCTTACGGCTGATGTTACATGCGACATATACTTACTTAATTTTCGATTTTTCGATGTACGTTATACGATCTGTGTTATCGCGATGTTTTTAGAAAATCGCAATCAGCAACTAATTAAATCGTAATTCTATTTATGCCTGCGATTCCTGACGAGATTCCTGTTTCGGCTCTTCGTCTTTGTTCCGAATTTTGGTCAGGTACGAGATTTGTGGTCTCACGTTGATCTCTTCAAGCACGTGGAAAGCACGGCCTTTCAACTCTGTCTCCAGTGTTTGCGCAATTGTGCTTTCCGGATTGTTCATATCGCCGAAAATAATTGCGTTTGTTGGGCAGGCTTGAGCACAGGCCGTCTGAATTTCGTCTGGCATTGGCCGACGACGTTCTTTTTTGGCTGTGAGTTTGCCTTCCTGAATCCGCTGTACGCAGAACGAACACTTCTCAATCACACCACGCGACCGAACAGTAACATCCGGGTTGATGACCATTTTACCAAGGTCATTGTTGAAGTGATAATCGAAGTTATCGTTATCGAAATATTTAAACCAGTTAAAACGACGAACTTTATACGGACAGTTGTTGGCACAATAACGTGTACCGATGCAACGGTTGTAGGTCATCTGGTTTAGACCTTCCGTGCTGTGTGTCGTTGCAAGAACTGGACAAACCGTTTCGCAGGGAGCATTACTGCAATGCTGGCACAACATCGGCTGGAACGTTACTTCAGGGTTTGCCGATGCAACTTCCAGTTCTTTTACGTCTTCGGGTTCTGCATCACTGCTGTAGTAGCGGTCGATCCGAATCCAGTGCATTTCACGTCGGTTGATTACCTCCTGGCGACCAACTACCTGAATATTATTCTCAGCCTGGCAACCAATTACGCAGGCACCGCAGCCGATACAGGAGTTAAGATCAATGACCATACCCCATGAATGGTTTGGCTTACCG
>Ga0321338_1000021_pt1 | contig 11960 bp, 13 predicted proteins | sample G5R1MT_2_FD_206156 | JGI IMG/M metagenome (GOLD analysis project Ga0321338, IMG submission 206156) | Metatranscriptome of phyllosphere microbial comminities from switchgrass, GLBRC, Michigan, United States - G5R1_MAIN_12SEP2016_LR1... | ecosystem: Host-associated > Plants > Phyllosphere >...
CCTATACACATTGTTTTTCGAATTTTTCTCCAATTTTTGTGTGCTAACTTGAAAAACTTTGAACATGAAAGTTGTTTGTCATATAAAGCTTTACAACTTTGGTTTTAGGCAAAAGTTTATTTAAGCAACGGTTTGAATTTTACCTTTTAGGCCTAATTAAAGAATTTTCAAAATCAATATATGTTATAAAACTTGAGTTGAAACAACTTATCATTTCATGTGCAAAATTTTATTTTCTCCTCTTGAGCTCAACTAGACTTTGGTTCATCATGATGTTGGTGAGATGCCTATGCAATTTCATAAGCATACTCGCAACGGTTAAAAAGTTATTCACGTGTTCTGACTTAGGGTCAAATTAATTTGATATGTTTTAAACCTAATTTTTGTTTACAACTTCCTTGCTCGTTTTAGGTCTAACCCACGCTGAATTGCCATTAACAGTTTGGGCGTGTTCTCTCAGTGGTTTAAATGTTAAGAATGGTTCCTGAATTAAGGTTTAAATTTTGTTAACACACGTATAAACTCATGTAGGTGTTCAAATTAAACCCACTTCAAAATGCATCTTCGGAGGATTAATTCTTAATTAGCGTTTTAAGAATCTGGGTTGTCACAGTTTGGCAGCACCACTTGACTTATTGTTATGAGTATAGAACACTGCAGATTCATTGTCGCAGTACATTCTCAGTGGTCTTTGAATGCTGTCTACCACTCTTAAACTGGGTATGAATTTCTTTAACCATTCTACCTGCCCCGAGGCCTCATAACATGCAACAAATTCTGAATACATCATTGATGATGCAGTGACACTTTGTTTGGAGCTTTTCCACGATATAGCTCCTCCTAGCAAGAGTAAAACCATAACCGGACGTGGACTTCCGGTCATCTATGTCTCCCGCAAAATCTGCATCTGAGTACCCTTCTATCTCTAGGGTGTCAGATCTTCTATACGTTAACATGAGGCCTTTTGTGCCTTGCACATAGCGCAAAACTTTTTTTACCATTATCTAGTGTGCCTGTCCTGAATTACTTTGATATCTGCCAAGTATCCCGGTAACAAATGCCAAATCAGGGTGTGTACACACTTGAGCATACTGTAGGCTTCCGACAGCTGAAGCATATGGAACCGCTTTCATTTGATCGATCTCATATTGGTTCCTGGGACATTGAAATTTCCCAAATCTTTCGCCCTTGAGTATAGGAGCAGGTGAAGACTTACATGCATGCATACTATATTTCTTTAGAACTTTTTCCAAGTAAGTCTTCTGTGACAATCCAAATACCATGTTTCTTCTATCTCAGTGAATTTCTATTCCTAAAACGAATGAAGCTTCACTAAGATCTTTCATATCAAAATTTGAAGACAAAAATTTCTTTGTCTCCAGCAGCAGACCGACATCACTACTTGCAAGTAAAATGTCGTCCACATAGAGGATAAGGAATATAAATTTCCCACTTTTAAAGTTTGCATAAATGCAATTGTCCTCATCATTCTCTTTAAACCCAAATTTCCTTATGATTTCATCAAACTTTAAATACCACTGCCTAGAGGCTTGCTTTAATCCATAAATAGATTTCTTTAGGCGGCATCGACAAAACCTTTCGGTTGTGCCATGTAAACATTTTCATTTAGATCCCCATTAAGAAATGCCATCTTTACATTCATCTGATGCAACTCTAAATCATAATGTGCCACCAGTGCCATTATAATTCTGAAAGAATCTTTACATGAGACTGGAGAGAATGTCTCATTGTAATGAATCCCTTCCCTTTGCGTAAAGCCCTTTGCCATGAGTCGTGCTTTAAACCTTTCTACGTTCCCTCTGGAGTCACGTTTAATCTTGTAGACCCATTTGCAGCCTACTGTTTTGGCTCCTTTAGGAATTTCCTCTAAGTCCCAAACACCGTTGGAACTCATCGATTTCATCTCATATTTCATAGCCTCAAGCCATTTTGATGAGTAAACACTTCTCATGGCTTCTTCATATGAAGCGGGATCACCCTTCATATGAGACTCTTCTGTATTATAAACTTTATAGTCGCTAGAAATAGCTGACATTCTGACACTTTGAGACCTTCTAGGGGCCTCGACTTCTGGTACATTTTGTACCTCGACTTGTGGCACATTATCCTCTTGGGGCTGTTGTGACTCCCCCTCATCTGTGGCAGTTGGTTCTGTCGGATCCTGAAGGACAGGTTCCATATTATCATTTGTTGCCACAGTTGGACAACTCACAATAGGTGTTGGCACCACAATATTAGGTATTGTCGGTGCAGCAGCAACAGGTAGAGAGAAAATGGCTCCTGAATCATCAGAGTAGGCACACACACCCGCTTCTCCTCAAGATCAATTTCTCGATCTACCATGCTCCCCCTTACCATTTCTTCCTCTAGGAAAACAGCGTGTCTTGTTTCTACAAACTTTGTGTGTCTGTCTAGGCAGTAGAAACAAAAACCTTTTGACTTTTCTGGATAGCCAATGAAATGGCAGCTGACTGTCTTGGGATCCAGTTTCCCAATATTTGGGTTAAATACTTTAGCCTCAGCTGGGCTCCCCCACACACGCAGGTGGTTTAGTGAGGGTACTCTTCCTGTCCACAGCTCGTACGGTGTTTTGGGCACCGACTTACTTGGCACTCTGTTGAGAATATGGATGGCGGTTTTTAATGCATTCATCCATAAACTCAATGGCAAGGTGGAGTAACCAATCAAACTACGCACCATATCCATCAGTGTACGGTTATGCCTTTCAGCCACTCCATTCTGCTGAGGCTCGCCCGGTGCGGAATACTGGGCGACTATTCCATTTTCCTGTAGAAACCTCGCAAAAGGTCCAGGAACTTGTCCATACGGGGTATGCCGACCGTAGTATCCCCCCCCCACGATCGGATCTTACTATTTTAATTCTTTTATCATGCTGATTTTCAACTTCAGCTTTAAATATTTTAAATTTATCCAATGCCTCTGATCTTTCTTTAATTGGATAAATATAGCCAAAACGGGAGTAATCATCTATGAACATTATGAACGAGTCACAACCATCCATAATTCGCACAGGAAACGGTCCACAAATGTCTGTGTGGATTATCTCTAAAATTCCTGCACTTCATTTGGCACCCTTTTTAATTTGCTTTACAAACTTTCCTTTAATGCATTCTATGCATTGTTCAAGATCAGAGAACTCCAGTGGAGGAAGAATTTCATTCTTTACTAATCTTTCAATTCTCCCCCTCGAAATATGGCCTAAATGACAGTGCCATAATTTCGACGATTGAACTTGAGTTCTCTTTTTTTCCTGTTCGCATTCATTGACAAGGACGCTATCACATTTACTTTCGCATCACACACAGAAGGTACTTTATCACGTAGTGACAATAAATAAAGCTCATTGTGTAGGATAGCATTACCCACACAAACATTATTAAACAATATCTGACATTTGCCATTTTCAAAATGGCAACCATAACCATCTGTGTCCATACGTGATACACTAATCAAATTTCTCTGAAGCGAAGGAACAAATAAAACATCTCTCAGTACAAGCATGAAACCATTAACTAACTCGAGGGAGACATCGCCAATAGCTTCAACATCTGCTTGGACTCCATTTGCAACTTTAATGTGCCTTTCGCTTCTTTGCGTAGTCCTTGTCGAATGGAATCCCTGTAAAGAATTAGCAACATGAACAGTTGCACCTGAGTCAATCCACCAAGTGGATTTTGAATACTGTATATACAAGGATTCATTTACAAATGAAATAATATTCTCACCTTTCTCTGCCATGATTGACTTTAAGAAGATAGGACAATCCCCCTTGTAGTGCCCCTTCTCATGACAGTGAAAGCACTCATCACCTTCCTTTGGAGGATTCTTCTTTTGTTGATGCTGATACTGCATGGGTCCTTTGTCTTTTGACTTTGAGGAAGAGGCAGCATGGAAGGTCTTTTTCTTTTAGTTCTGATGAACATAGTTCACTGAACCTCCATGCTGACTTTTGATTCTGTCTTCCTCTTGCACACACATAGCAATTGTCTTTTCCAGATCCCAGTTTTCAGGCTGCATGTCATAATTAACGACAAAAGTCTCAAACTGGTCTGGTAAGGAAGCAAAAACCAGATGGACAAGGAACTTCTCTGGAAGATCCAACTCCATAGGTTTGAGCTTAGCATTCATGTTGCTCATCCTTAGTATGTGCTCTCTTATGCCTATGTTTCCACCATGGTACCTTTCTGTGACCAGCTGTTTTATTAGCATGGTTGCATAAGTCTTTGAAGAACCAGTGAACTGGCTCTGTATTCTCTCAAGGTACCCTATAGTGAAATCACACTCTGCGATTGAGCCCACTATTGCAGGCTCAATCGTGTTCTTTAGGAATGCCATACATTTTTTGTTGGCATTTCCCCCACTTTTTTGCTTTCTAAGTCATAAGACATCTTTAAGGGAGCATTGTCGGTGTTTACCGCCAAGCCTGCTCAGGGATACCCTTAGCAGTAGGGTTTGTAGGTAGGGATCGACTGCTCTAGAACTCATTGGTACAAGGAACACAAAGATTTATACAAGTTCGGGCCGCGAGTTTGCGTAATACCCTACGTCCTGTGTGGTTTGTATTGCCTTAGGTGTTGATGATTTGGAGGAAGTTCCTGTCCGCCCTTATATATCCGGGGGAACAAGGTTACATGGAAAATCCTAGCCCAGTACAGTTGGAGTCCTACTTCATCACGATCGGGTAGTTTTCTTGTACTGCAGCTAGTTCTACGCCTATTCGGGTAGTTACAAAAGAGGTAAGGTACATCCATGAGCTATCCCTTACTCTAGAACATTCAATGCCTATGAGCAGTCCCGCTGCCCTGGGTCTGACAAGCCCCCGAGCTCTTTGTAGCCGAGTCCTGCAAGCGTCGAGTACTTGGCTGGGCGTCTTCGAGTTCTTCGAGTAGTCAGAATATCCTTCTATTTGCTTCTGACTCTTCCTTCAGATATGTCGAGTAGTCCTTCAAGTACTTCCATTTGCTTCGAGGCTGTGAGGTGCTCAAGCCCCGAAATCTTGATCATATATGGTGCGCGAAGTACTCGCGCTGCATATGGAGTAGCCCCCAAGCCTTAGGTTGAATCGTAGAATCAGGTTGAGGGTCACTTCAGTCTTTTTCTCCTTCTTTATTTTTCAAAAAAAATTGAAAAATAAATCTCTAATACATATATTCCGCAGCCCCCAAGCCTTGAATTTAAATCCCTCCATTTAGATTTAAGAATCAATGTAAACTTGTGGCAAAAACTGAAAACTTCCCTGAGAAGGAAAGAATCTGTTGGCATCCCAAATATTCACAAAATTGCCCCTGAAGACCATATAAAGCCGGTTGATTACTTCCAGGGTTTTTACCCCTTGAACTCCTGGCCGCCGTCAAACTTAGATTTCACATTCGCCTCTTCTCAGTCAAAATCCAAAAACCCCTCTCGTAGCCCCCGAGCCAAAACTCGTGACTTTGAGATGGCTCCCAGGAAGAATAAATCCAAAGTTGAGGAGGGAACTGTTGCCAATATGTCCACAGGTTGGCGTAAAAGCAAGATGTCTGAATCACTGGTCTGAGAGTTGGAGAATATGGGTCTCCTCCAAGTGCAGGGCGTAAGCCAGTGGCGCACTGGTGAGGAAGAAGATTACCCTATGGAAGATACTCTTGAGACCGTTATGTTTCGCGATTTTGTAGAATGTGGTCTCACTCTTCCTGTGTCAGAATTTTTCTATAGACTGCTTCAGTTCTGGGGAATTCAATTACACAATCTCACTCCTCAGTCCATCTTGCATCTTTCAATTTTCACCCATTTCTATGAGGCATTCCTTGGACTTCTCCCCCATTTCCATCTTTTCCAACATTTCTTCTTCTTTGTTCCAATCCCTAATGCCACCAATCCCGCCGTCGTTGGGGGATGTGAATTAGTACTCCGCCCTGAGAACCGAGGCGAGTACTTGACTTATGATCCGGCGGATCAAGGAGCCGAATGGAAGAAATTCTGGTTCCATGTTGGAAACTTTGAATCCCCACTTCCAGAAAGGACTGCTGGTGCCCCCAAGTCTAGGAGAGCTAGTCTAGTAGAGGACCTGGTGGCAAGCAAGTTGAAGCCATTCTTCGTGCGATTGCCATTATTAAGAAAAAAGGAGTCACTGGAGATCATGTGGTCTTCTCGTTTATCAGTCGCCGGACGCAGCCTCTCCAGCTGCGAAAACATCCTGCCTTTAGATATGAAGGTACGCAGGATCCCATTAGGATGTCCTCAGAACCATTGGCTCAGTCTGAAGTGATAAAGAGATGCTGAAAAGTACTCGATAGCTTCGACAAGTCTTTGACGCTTCCAACACTCTTCTCGGCACAAAATCCTCCCGAGAATGCCTGGAAGAATTATAAATCCTGGTATTGTATGCCTCCGACTTCCGCAAATGCTGATTTTGATGATAGCAAGAAATAGAAGGTGGCTCCCGGATCAATGTTGCAGAGGAAAGTTCCTCGTCTCGATGCCGACCAGTAAGTATATAACCTTTTATTGATTGTATCCCGTTTGCCTCAGCTTTCATATTTAGAATCTTTGCTTGGCTAGTTTCTAACATCTTACGGCGCATGAAAAAGATCAAGTCCAAGACTTCCGCAACTGGGTGTCGAGTGGTTCGGAAGAAGCTAGTCGATCAGCCCCCGATTCTCTTATAATCGGGTTGATCGAGAATCCGACTGCCAGTTGCCCGAGTGTAGATACAGCTGAGAAACCAAGCGAGCCAAGACCTGAAACATCTGATATTCCTGTGGCTGCTGAGGGAGCTTTCCAAAGCTGGTGGATCTGGGAGTAGTGGGGCAGAAGGGTCAAAAGGTCCTTCCGTTTGACTGGTACCATTCCAGTCTATGCCTCAGTCAGCCCAAGAAGAGCTGGGAAGGGAACTGTTTAATGATCTGCTGTTGTCTCTAGACAACATGAAGAAACTTGTAGATTGTATGCAGCGGAGCTTTAAATTCACCAAGGTGAGTCTTTTGCCACTATTTGTCTTTGTCGAGTAGTTGTTGATATCTGACCAGATTCGCCTTGTATGTCTTAGGATGTAGCCAATCGATCTTTCTTAAAGTCTCATACTCTGTATAAGACTGTGGACAACAGAAAGGTCTTGGAGGATCAGAGAGCCATGATTGCCAAACGTCTGGATGAGTCCCTGGCGGCTCGTAATAAGCTCTATGAAGCAAATCAACAGCATCGTCTGGAGATTTGTAATATGAAGCTCCAGATCAAAAATCTTGAAGAAGAAAAATCAAGGCTGCAGGAGGAAAATTCCAAGCTTCAACAACAAGTGCAGGCTGCCGATGCTTGTAAGTACTCGATCTTTTTCCTTGATTTTGCTTGGTCAATAATAATTACTAAAAAACCTTTCCATCAGGTTCTCCAGATGACCATACTCGACTGGTTGCAGCATCTCAAGCTCTTGTGGATGTGGTCGATGAAGGAGGGTCATCAAATAGTTCCTTAGTAGAGCGCTTGGAAGAAGCGCTCCAGAAGATTTTTGATGTCTTGACCGCTACTTCCAAAAATTATTTAACCCACAAGATAGGAGTTGTCAAGTCGTACTTGCCTCAGTTTAATCTGGCTCCGATAGCTAAAGGAATAGCTCCCAATTGCTCTGATGAGAAATTCCGAGAGTATTGTAAGGAATCATAAGTGATTGCGGAGGAAATTCTGAAGAACATGGCAGAGTAGACTGCTTGTAACAACTCTTATCATCTTCAGTGAGCTCTTGTTGTTGTTCATAGCTTGTATCATGTTGGTGTGTCTTCAGAAGCATAATCTGGTACCATAGGATAAGTGTGAACTAGTCGACCAATCGAGTAGAATACCCGCATGGAGTAATCCTTAAAGTTAATCAGTTAGGATGAGTCCCGTTGGACAATCCAAATTTTAAAAAAAAACTTGTAAAGATACCCATAAACTACTCGATCAGGCAAGTAGTGTGTCCTTACCGAGGACTGGAGTAATCAGTAAGACAAAACTGTTAGGTATGAACCCCGTCGGGTTGCCCAAGACGTAAATGTCATAGGGATATCCAAGGCTTACTCGAGCAAGGCGAGTAAGGTGTCCTTTAATCAAGGACTGGAGTAATCTGTAAGGCAAAACTGTTACGTACGAACCCCGTCGGGTTGTCCAAGACGTAAATGCTAGAAAGATATCCAAAACTTACTCGAGCGAGGCGAGTAAGGTGTCTAACTTGTAGACTAGAGTAACTACTAAGATTGACCTGTTAGGGCGAACCCCGTCGGGTTGCCCAAGATGGACAAAATATAGCAATATCCATAACGTACTCGAGCGAGCGAGTAGTTTTGCATTGACATCAATGCTGGAGTTCCTCATAGTTGACCTGTTAGGATGAACTCCGTCGAGTTATCCAAGATGGACAACTAGTAAAAGTATCCATTCACCGTCTCATGCTTGGCGAGTAGGTTGTGCCCTTTAAGGGAAAGGATGCGGTTTGTGTAGTTGTTCTGATAAAAAACTGTGTAAGCTTATCCCGGACTGGTGATGCTGTCAGATTGCCTTTAATGTAGTCGATATGTCGATAGGGATCCTCACTTTATTAAAAAAATCAACTAACACCACTAGTCTGCTTGGATCAAGGATAAAACTTGCACAAGTGCTCAATGTTCCAGGAATTCGGTACCTCATTGCCATCTGCATCAGTGATTCTGTATGAACCTGATCTTGTAACCTTAGTTACGATGAAGGGACTTTACCATCTAGAATTTAACTTGTGCAATCCTGTCTCGTCCTGAATCCGTCGAAGTACTAGATCTCCAATGTTGAAGGATCTTTGCTGGATGTTGCGATCGTGATAGCGTCTGATTCCTTGAAGATATCTAGCCGATTGAGTTAAGGTGTTGACTCTGGCCTCTTTGACTGAGTCTAACTCAAGTTGTCAAGCTTCATCTGCTTCTCCTTCTTGATAGGCTTCTACCCTTGGAGATTTCCACATGATATCAACAGGTAGTATAGCCTCTGACCCATAGGTAAGGAAGAAAGGAGATTGTCCAGTTGCTTTGCTAGGCTGGGTTCGCAGCCCCCAGACTACATGAGGTATTTCTTGAATCCACTTGCCGGCTTTCTTGGTGTTGGCGTCATAGAGTCTTTTCTTGAAGCCGTCGAGTACTAAGCCATTGATGCGCTCAACTTGACCGTTTGCCCGAGGGTGAGCCACGGAAGCATATTTGACCTCAATGCAGGAATTGTCACAGAAATCCCAAAAAAATTGTGACGTGAAGTTGGAGCCAAGATCTGTAATAATGGTGTGAGGAAAACCAAACCGATGGATAATGTCGGAGATAAAGTCCACTGCTCTATCTGATGAGATCTTGACAATGGGCTTGTACTCGATCCACTTGGTGAACTTGTCGACTGCTACCAGCACATGATTGAATCCTCCTGGAGCGACGGTAAATGGTCCGATCATGTCCAAACTCCAACAGGCGAACGGCCATGATGGAGGGATTGTTATCAAATTGTGAGCTGTGACGTGAGTCTTCTTGCCAAAGAATTGGCAACCAGGGCACCATCGGACCAGGTCTTCTGCATTCGAGACAGCTGTTGGCCAGAAGAATCCTGACCTATACGCCTTGTCGACTAATGTCCTTGATGCAGCATGATTGCCGCAAACTCCTTCGTGTATTTCTCGGAGGATGTCTTTGCCTTCTTCAAGGGTAACACACTTCATCAGGATGCCTGAAGTGGAGCGCTTATATAGGTTGTCGCCGACGAGGACGAAACCCTTGCTGTGCCTGGTGATGCGGGCAGCTTCAACGCTTTTAGGATCAACATGTGGTGGAAGCTTGAATTCTTTGATGAAATCAATAAACTGAGTTCGCCAATCTTCGTCAATCATCAACACTTCTCTGACTGTGGCCGGGCCTCCGTGTCAGTGGCTTGTTGGCTTTGTTCCTTGACTGATGGGTGATGAAGTTCATGGACAAAAACTCCTGGTGGAACAGCTGCTCGAGTGGACCCAAGTTTGGAAAGGACATCAGCTCCCACGTTGTTGTTATGATCGACGTGGTGGATTTCCAATCCTGAGAACTTGTTTTCGAGCTTTCTGATTTCTGCAACGTATGCATCCATTGTATCCTTGTTGATGTCCCATTCTTTATTGACTTGTTGAACGACGAGTAGAGAATCATCGTAGACGAGTAGTCGCTTGATGCCGAGAGATACTGCTAGTCGGAGGCCGTGTAGCAATGCCTCATATTCAGCTTCATTGTTGGAGACCTTGAACAAGATTTGGAACACATATTTCAATTGTTCTCCCTTGGGGGAGACGAACAAAACTCCTGCGCCACCTCCATCGATCTTGAGTGAGCCGTCGAAGTACATCACCCAATGCTCTGGAATGTTCTGGGGTGCTGGAATTTGATTTTCCCGCCATTCAGCCAAGAAGTCAACTAGTTCCTGTGACTTGATTGCTGTTCTTGGCTTGAAGTTGATTTCTAAAGCTCCCAGTTCAACTGCCCACTTTGAGATTCGTCCAGTGGCATCCCGATTGTGGAGTATATCCCCCAATGGGAAGTCAGTTATGATTGAGATCTTGTATTCGTCGAAGTAATGCCGGAGCTTCCTGGAGGTGATTAGAATTTAATACAGAAGTTTCTGAATTGATGGGTATCTAACCTTTGATTCAAAGAGTACTTCGCTGATGAAGTAGACTGGTCTCTGAAGACCGTAAGCGTGGCCTTCCTCCGAGCGTTCGACTACTATCGCCGTACTGACTACATGTGTAGTCGCAGCGATGGAGAGGAGTAATTCCTCACCGGGTAGTGGAGCTGTTAGAATCGGCGGTGACTGGAGATGTTGCTTGAGATTCTCGAGTGCTTCCGCGGCTTCTGTAGTCCACTCGAATTTATCTTGTCGCTTTAGGAGTTTGAAGAAGGGTAATCCCCGTTCGCCAAGTCTAGACAAGAATCGATTTAAGGCTGCCATGCAGCCTGTAAGCTTCTGGACGTCCTTGATGTTAGTTGGGGCATCCATGGCCATGATGGCATTGATCTTCTCTGGATTAGCCTCAATTCCTTGGTTACTGATGATGAATCCGAGTAGTATTCTAGAGGGTACACCGAAGACGCACTTTGTTGGGTTGAGCTTCCAGCGGAATTTTCGGAGGCTGTTAAAGGTCTCTTCCAGGTTAGTAATGAATTGATCCTGGGTCTTTGTTTTGACGACGACGTCGTCAACATAAGCTTCCATATTACGATGTAGCTGGTCAGAGAAGCACAGCTGTATCGCGCGCTGGTAAGTAGCGCCAGCGTTCTTCAACCCGAAGGACATGGTCTTGTAGGCGTATGCCCTGTAAGGGGTGATGAAGACCGTCTTGATTTGGTCTTCTTCTTTTAGGGCGATCTGATGATACCCTGAGTAGCAGTCGAGGAAGGATAACAGGACACATCCTGCTGTCGAGTCGATTACTTGATCAATACGTGGTAGCTCGAAAGGATCCTTCAGGCAATGCTTGTTTAGATCTGTGTAGTCGACGCACATCCTCTGTCGTGGTGTGCAAACCCACAGCCGGGTGGCGTAGTGCACCCGCCTAAACCCAGAGGGTGAGTACTCGGGGGTTAGTTAGGATTAGCCCAATCTCGGTGGATGAACGCGATGAACACAGAAGGGTTAGAGTGGTTCGGGCCACCGAAGCGTAATACCCTAGGTCAACTGTGTGTTGTATTGTTTGTGTTCTTAAGAGGTTGAGAACAGGGTTGTTCGGCGTGAAACCGAGCTTGTGTTGTGAGAATCTTGGAGTACCTGAAGAGTGCAGCGAGCGCCTCCCTTTTATATCTCAAGGGAGGCGCGTACAAGGCCGTTGAGTCCCCGACAGGTGGCCCAACGATGTAGTATAAAGTGACATACTGTATAGACATTATGGCATTGCAGGCGACGGAGATCTCATTCCTGGATTTCCTTGTTCTGCC
>Ga0321338_1000023_pt1 | contig 11803 bp, 1 predicted proteins | sample G5R1MT_2_FD_206156 | JGI IMG/M metagenome (GOLD analysis project Ga0321338, IMG submission 206156) | Metatranscriptome of phyllosphere microbial comminities from switchgrass, GLBRC, Michigan, United States - G5R1_MAIN_12SEP2016_LR1... | ecosystem: Host-associated > Plants > Phyllosphere >...
ATTTGTTTCATTTGTGTAATTTGAGCAATAGATACAATATAGATCTAGATTATGTCTAGTTTTTGAAAAAATATCTGTATTCTTTAAATTCTTTAAATTAATTTTTAATCTTTAACTTTTAAAAATTTTTAAAATTTACATAAAACACCTTATTTACAATTTATAATTTAATAAACTATTATTTAAATTTACTAATTTTTTAAAATTTAAACAAAAAAACAATATAACGACTATTGCTCTTGATTTTCACTATCACTTGCAGTATCTTTTTTGCCTACATATTGATGCTTTCTTAAACGATCATAAAGCTCTTCTTTATTATTACCATATAAACTTAAATTACTAATCGCAGGATTCACAATACCTTGATTCTGTTGATTACCATTATTTGTTGTCTTATTTAAACTTTCTTTCATACATGTTTCTGTAAAGTAATTACCTGGCATTTCCCATTGATCTTCTTCTTCATCATAGTAATGATAAGTTGAATGATGTGAAGGTGCTATACTTTCAGCATAAGGTGCAGTTAAACCTAACTGACCGTTTGCACCGTAATAGAAATTACCATTACCTAATGCACCGATTGTTGAATAAGCATCAGAAGATGGTAAACAATGTATTGACATTTTCTTAGGTAAACTGCTTCTACTTGAACTGGCAGTTCGAACGCAAATCATCCAAATTAAAAGAACAATAAATATTAAAAATAGTACACCAGCACCAATACCACCCGCATAAACAACAAATTCTGATTTTTTCTCACATTTCTGACCATAGAAATTAACTAAACAACTACAGACTGGTTTATTGGTTTCTAAATTTACATCACATCTACCACCGTTTAAGCAGTAATCTTCACAAACATGTACACAAATATCTCTACCTGTTTGCTCATCTATGAATTTTCGGTATTTTGGTTTACATTCACAAGAGTGTTTTAATGAATTTTTATGTAAAACACAAATTGAATGCTTTGGACATAGCTCGATTTGACCACTTGCTGAATTTATACATGGATTAGCACATTGATCTTTTGAAATTGAACCAATCTCTTCAGTTGTTGTATCTTGAGGACATGATTGACAAGATTCTTCTCTTTGACTATATTCAATATAATAACCTTTTTGACATGGAGTACATTCTTCAATTGTTTTATTTAAATAATGACCTGGAGGACACATTCTTAAATTACAATCATTAATTGAGGTTGAACCAACTGTTGCAGTTGTAACTTCAAGAGGACATTGCTCACAAGATGACATTGATTCTGTTCTATATGTTCCAATTCCACATGGTTCACATAAACCGTTAACTGATAATTGATAACCAGGTTTACATTGAGGTCTACATTCTTCTTTTGATGTTGCTTCTGCAGATCTTGTTGTTAAACCAGCACCACAACTTATACAACTAAATGATCCTTCATTTTTCTGATAATAACCATGACCACATGATCTACAAAGACCAATATTTTCATCATAAAAGGTACCTGGTGAACATCTCGCTTTACATTCGTTTACACTTCTAGCACCAATTGTTGCAGTGATACCTCTTTTACCAGTAATAATTGGACATGGTTCACATTTCAAAGATGCTAATTTATCTTGATATTCGCCTAATTTACAGAAAACACAAGTTTTAGTTTGTGAATCATAATAAGTTCCTAATGAACATTCAACACAATTTGATTTTTGAACTATTTGACCTGGTGGACAGGCGTATTCAGTTATTAATTCTAAACTATTCAAATCAGCATTTACATTTGGTAAAGTATCTTTTACGCTTAGCATTTGTTGTTCGTAGATTGCTTTTTGAATTACATTATCAATTGTTGATTTTTCTTGATTATTAACATGCAAAACAGGATCACGATTTGCTGGGAATTGAACTTCTAAACTATACAAATAGACTGGTACATAGCTATTACCTGATGATAAGCCAACATTTGGTGTTTCATTATTCATTTCAATACTTGATGGATTATCTGTTGATTCAATTGAATTATCACTTGCTCTTTTTAATCTGCTATTTTCTAAAGGAACTAATTGAACATCTCTTATAATTGGTTCTTCTTGTTTTGTGCATTTTACTTTAACTACTAGACCAGAGCAACTTCCTCGACGTTCTTCAGAACATAATTTCCATGATTGATCGATTTTCAGTAAATTATCTTGTACACGTGATTTTAGAATCTTTTTACCAGATTCAGAACAAACAACATTAGATGGGAAATTGACTTGCATACGGAAAACTCTTTGTGCAGCATGTTGAGGAGCGCAAGCTGGAAATACAAGCTGATTACTTTGACCATTTATTAAACTATTTTCATTAATTAAACCATCAGTATTATAACCATTTGATAAATATTGTGTAAATACATCGCCTATTGAGCTTGATGGTCTCCAGACACCTTCTGCACCACATGCATAAAATTCAGGTATAGGTTGAGCGAATTGCAAGCCTTCACTACATTTGATTGTACAAACCTTAAATTTGGCATTTGGACCCCAATCACTACAATGCTTTTCACCACCAATCGGTGATAATGGAATTGGACAATGTTCTTTCAAAACGTATAAATGGAATGAACATTTTTCTGTATTACCAGATTCATCCATTGCAATATAAGTTAAACGGTATTCTCCAGGTGTATATAATTGACCTGATCTAAGATCATTTTCAGATGCAATCTGCACTGATTTAAGATCATCTGTGAATTTAGGTTCAACAAAGTCAACTAACGTTACATTTGATTTAGATAAAGCCCAAATATCTGCTGGACAATATAAAACATCAGGTGGACGTTTGTCACGTACAAGAATTTTACAATCATCACCAGAATAACCAAGAGCACAAACACGTTGACCACATTTAGCTGGACGAATAAATTCTACAGTGCCATGTAATTGATCATAGTTAGCCCATCTAAGCTGTAATCCATCATAAATAACTGGTGCATATTTACATGACCTAAATTGACTAGGTATTTCAGTTTTGATATCTAATAAACGATTCCAAATATTAACTCTAGACAATTTTCCAACAAAACCACTTCCTAAATTAACTTGATCTTGATCATTCAAAGTTGCACCCAAATTAATCCAAGCATATTCGTTAATTTGTTCTCCTCTTAAATAATCATATTGAGCAGCAACAGCTGTATCAGTTATTAAAGTAATTTGACCTAGCTGTCCATTCCACAATAAAACAATATGATGCCATTGACCATCATTTATTGGAACATTAGTTAGATAAGGTATAAATACATCTGAATTATTTTTGTTCGGAAATAGAGTTACTAAAAAGCCAGTTTGATCAGCCTGTAACATAATACGACGATCAGTAGGTCTATAAGCAGAACTAACAGAATATAAAGTTAGGAAAGTTCCGACTGAATCTGCTTGATCATATTGAATCCATAATGCTAAACTCAAACTATTTGCTTCACTTATTTTAAATGGTATTTGTAAAGCTGCTCTACTAGTTCTTGTTTCATCATCAAAATGTAAATCATAATCAATAGAAATTGGTTTTCTGCATTGTTCTCCAGTGTAATTAAATCCACATCGACAAATAAATGAATTTGTTAAATCAATACATTCTGCAGTTGGTGGACAACTATTTGAGTGACAATCAACAATATCTTCATCACAGAAAGTTCCAGTCCAGCCAGCAGGACATTCACATCTAAAACCTAATCCATTTGAATCATGGCTATCTTCTGGTAAATCAATACAAGTTCCTCCATTTTTACATGATTCGCCTAAACAAGCAGTTCTACGATGTTGACAACCAATACCATAGTATTTTTCGCTTGAACAAGTACAATTTAATCCAGCTCCATAATCTAAACATTTTCCATCATTTAAACAAGGATCACCGATACATCTTTTTGGTGTGATTTCACAGCGTTTACCATCAATTCCAGGTGGGCAAACACAGAAGTAACCTAAATGCATATCAACACATTTAGCATTGTTTAAGCAAGGTTGATCAGCACAATCATCAATGTTTATTTCACAATTATTTCCAGTCCATCCAGGAGGACATTCACATTTAAATTTGGCATTTCCACTTAAATCAGTACATTCTCCACCGTTAAGACAAGGTGAGGAAGCACAATCATCGATATCGATCTCACAAAATTCGCCCATAAATCCTTCATTACACTTACATTGATAACCATTATCTAAATCTTCACATTGTGCAGTTCCAATCGGACTACAAGGATTAGACATGCATTCATTTATTTGAGCTTCACAATGGATACCAGCGAATTTTTCTCTACATCTACAAGTGAATGAACCTTGATGTGAAATACATTGACCACCATTTTGACATACTTCAATTTTTTCTCCATCTAAGCTTAATTGATTACAAATATCTATTTCATGTTGACAATTTGAACCAGTGAAATAATTTAAGCAGTTACATTGATAACCATCGATTAAATCGATACATTCTCCATTGTTTTGACAAGGTGAGGAAGCACAATCATCAATGTTTATTTCACAACGTTTACCTGTCCAGCCTTGCTGGCAAACACATTCAAAATCATGTAATCTATCCACACATAGAGCATTATTTTGACAAGGGTTATTGGCACATAAATCAATTTTAATTTCACAACGTTTACCGGTAAATCCTTCAGGACAATCACATTTGAAATCATTAATTAAATCAGTACAATTACCACCTAATAAACAAGGTTGATCTGCACAATCATCAATATTAATTTCACAATTTTTTCCAGCCCATCCATCTAAACATTCACACCTAAATTTAGCACTGGCACCTTGTTCTAAAGGTATGCAACGTCCATCATTTTGACATGGCTGACCACTACTTGAAGCACTTATTAAAGCAGAAGTAAATGGACGGCTAAATTCATTCCAATCTAAATTTTCACTAAAATCTGTGCATGGGTTCATTGTTATATTACAATCAGCTCCTCTAAATCCTTCCCTACATAAGCATTTGACAGAATTATTGCGACCAGCTAAATCTTGGCACATAGATCTATCTGGACAAGCGCCTGGTACACATTCTGACTTCTCAATTTCGCAATTAATTCCAGAATATCCTTTTCTGCATTGGCATTGATATCCTTGAGGAAGATCAAGACAATTTCCACCATTTTGACAAGGTGAGCTGCTACATTCATCGATATTTATTTCACAGAAACGACCAGAAAATCCACTTGGGCATACACAAATATATTCATGATTTCCTAAAACTTTGATACCACCATTTTTACAATCAATTAATTTTGGATCTGCATCAATACAAGCTTCAATTGCATTTCCACCAGATCTTATTGTTCTTTTGTTAAGAGGACATTCTATACAAGAGGTACCATTTAAAGAATTTTGATAGAAGTTTACTGGACATTTTCCACATGGTTCAAGTCCAGATTCTGAATAAGTTCCAGGCAAACATTTAGCTCTGCATTCATCAATGCTTGTAGAACCAGCGGTATAGGTAAATAGATTTTTACTACAAGAAATACATTGTTTGAAACCATCCATCGGTGGTATACCAGAGTAAGTATTAACTGGACATTGTAAACAAGGTACTAATCCAGATGGAGAATAAGTACCATGTCCACATACAGGTAAACAATCAGATAATGATTTAGAGCCAATGTTACTAGTGTAATGGAATGGAGGACATTTCTCACATGAAGGTTGTCTAGTAGAGCGTTGGTAATAGCCTTTAGCACAAGGTTGACAAGATTGACTATTTTTTTCAGCAAAAGTACCTGCTGGACAATGCAAACATCTAGGTATTTTTTGAAGTAAACTAGAACTAGCTAAATTAGTGTTTAAAACTTCTCCGGCTTCACAAGTAAAACCTCTCTCTACGCTTGATTTAGTTGCCATTATACCAGGACAAGACTCGCCAACTTGAGATGCAGTTATATTTAAAATTGGTTCGATTATCATGCTTGTTGATGGTACATTTAAATCGAAAATCAGATTTAATGTAGAGCCACATAATTCGTAAAGCTGATTCTGTCTAACAGTAGGTGTAACTCTTAAAACGTATTCAATATTCAATTCGTAATTTTTAGAACTAATTGAAGCTGTTGTATTAAAGAAAACAATATCCATTTGAACATTTATTGCTGAGCAACGGGTAGATAAAATTTGATTTAGGGAAGCATAATAAGTTGCAACATATTTAACATAATGGTGTAAACATTTTTGATCAACAAATCCACCTGCTCTATAATTGACTGTTGCTACAACATCATACGCTGCTTCTCCAGTACTTTCAGAAACACAATCTGGAACTACTGCTAAATTATTGTATTCACAAGCTGAGCCTACTTTAAAGCAGTAATCTTTACCTCTTCCATCGCATTCATAAGTCTTCACTAATGAATCATCTGTAAAACGATAGCCTTTATCACAAGTTGCAGTACAAACGTATCCAGATTGATCATCTAATTCACCACCTTTCGAGATACAATTCATTTTACCATTTGCTGGAGCATTTAAAGTCCAATTTGAGCAACCAACTGGTTGTACACTAACTTGAAAATGACAAGATGCTTCATTGCCTGCTTTATCTGTTGAAGTAACAGTTACATTTTTAAAAGATCCTAAAGGAATTATAGCAAATTCTGGTTGTATTGTTAAACTAACTGGACCAGAATTATCGAATGATTTTATTTTTTTCAAAGTATCGTTAAAGTTGATTTCATAATTGTCTTGTTTCTCAATCAATTCTACAACATAAGATTGTGGACATTCAAGTGTTGGCGGTTGATTATCAGGTACAGTTATATTAACGATGCAAACTGCAAAGTTTCCTTCTGAGTCAAAAGCTGTATAGGAGACTAGCATATTCTTAAAAACATATTGAAGCGGTTTAAAATTGGCAGGCTTAATTTCAGTTCTAACAATTAAACCTGAATTATCAATTGCAGTAGGAACAGTAAAATTAACAGGCATTATGCCAAATGCATTTCGAGATACCATGATCGGATTTTCAGGACAATTTAACCATTGTGGAGCTTCTGTATCAATACATTTTGGATAAGATTTATCAAATCCAAGTAAAACTTGTTCACTAGGATTGTATTCGCATCCTAATAATTCTAATTTAATACAAGGATTAATTTGATATTGTACAAAACCAAATATAATTTGTTTTGCAACAATTGATTTTGATAGGTAGAAAGTTTTTAATTCACCAAAATTATTTTTATCTGAATTTGAGCTCCAATTAAAATTCGCTGGATATTCAACAAAGTTTTCATTATCTTCTTTCTTGTAAAATAATTTGATTTCAGTTGGTCTACCAATTACATCATTTGTAATAACACCTTTAGCTAAAAAGCCTCTTATTTTGTAAAGCTTGCCTAAATTAATTGAAACATATGTAAACGGTTCTTTAACACCACAATAACCTGTTGCTGAATTTAAACGAATATTTTTTGGTTCATAATTTAATCTAAATGATGTTGCATTGATTGCACTATCTGGTATCAAACCAGAAGTAATACCTAATTGTTTGACTACTTTACATTCAGCATTTTTAACACAAACTAATGGATCCGTAGTGTAAGGCACATAACCTTTACGATTGCAAGAAAATTTAACTTCTGAACCTTGTTCATACGAATATGCATGTTGTTCACCATCAGGTGGATGACCAGGATCTTCACAAACTGGACCACGACAGGATAAAGTTCCAAAATCCCAAAAACCTTTTTCATTACATCTTACAATATTATCATTTTTAGATGTTTTACCACTTAAAGTAAATGTTTCTTCACATCCAAAGAAAAACGAGGATCCATACTTGGTATCAGCATAGAAACCATATGTAGCTCCAGTTGTATTTGGCGGAATACCACAATCTATTCTAGGACATTCTGGAGATTTTCCAGATAACCAATAGCCATAATTAGATCTTGATTCATAAGTTGGATTAAATACACATTGTCTAAAGCCACTGAATGCTGTTTTAGGTAATGGTTGACCATTTTTGTCACATTGAATTGTTAAATTTGATAAATATGGCACAAAATTAATTTGTTGTCTTAATTTATTATTAGTTAAAGATGAATCTTCAGAATCTTCGTTTGGTAAATCTAATCCTTCATAACGTAAACGTAATCCATTTTCAGGTTCATCATTTATTGTTGAACAACGAGCAGGTAAACATTCTGGCATAGTGCCATTCCAAGAGCTTGCTGATGTACATAAAAGTTGTGATGGGCCACGCATTACATAACCAAAATCACAAGTGAAATGAGCGATATCACCAAAACGCAAAAATTTAGCTGTATTTAGAAGCTGACCATTTAATGGCGCACTTAATTGTGGACAAGTTTTTGGAACACATGTTTTATTTATACGATATTGATCACCATCTTTTAAACCAGTTTCCATTGGTGGAATATAGAAATTTGAGGTACCATTTGCAGTATATAATTCGTAGCCAGAATTACAAACACATAAAAAGTTTCCTGGACTATTCACACAACGATGATCACAACCTCCATTATGATTTATTGCACATTCATTTATATCTGTACAATCTTGTCTAGCGCAACCTAATAATTCTAAACGAGCACATGGTCGATTTATGAATTTCATAATTACTATTTTAACAAAACGAGCTTCAAAAGGCTTTGGTAAATTAATAGTAACTGGATTTGGATTAATTGATGCACTATTTATTGGTACTCTTAATTCGTAAGGTATTCCGGAAGCATCAGCGTAATCAGAGAATAATTCATTTAATTTATTTGAATATAAAATTCTAATTGTTAAAGGATAAGCTGGTTTAGCAAATTCATTTAACACTTCTCTATAGACAGGTTGAATTCTTAATTCGCGTACTACAGTTGGTGCTTTCAAATCAATTTGCACCCAATTTTCACCAGTTTTATTTACAACACCACACCAGCCACCAATCATTGAACTTGAATTTAATCTAATATTTTTCTTTTCAAATCCATTTTCAAATGAGCTAACCTTAATTAAATTATCAGAGATAACATGATTTGATAAACCTAATTCATTTACTAATTTGCAATCGAAATTTGGCTCAAAACCTGTCTTACATTTGCAATAATAAGAACCTATTGTGTTTTCACAGATTGTAGACGCTAAGTCGCAAGCTGATGATAATAAACATTCATTTATATCTTCACAAACTGGTAAAGTACTAAATGTTTGATTTGCAGTACATTTAATTACAGATGGACCAACTAATCTAAAACCTCGATTACAATGTACTCTCATTTCATCTTCAAATAAATAATGATTTTTAATTATTGATGTATTTTGTCCATTGTGTATTAAAAAGCCATTTTCAATTTCTGGTAATACTGGGCAAGAGACACGTTCACAAATAGGCGTTCTTGAGCTCCATTTTCCATTACTTCCACAAAGTAATGTTTGAGCACCAATACGATTGAAGCCAGGTGCACAATCAAATTTAATTATAGTTCCATATGATCTACCGTCACCAGCTAACATTGTTTGTTTCAAACCAATAGTTCCTGCATGTTGTGTGTTTAAATCAATTAATGGTGGACAACTTGATGCAACACACGTAGGCAATTTCGACCAGCTAGCATCTTCCATACAACGAATTGTTTCTGTTTGTGCGCCACTACTAAAACCAAAACCAGAATAACATTGAAATACTGCAGTACCACGATATGTTGTATTTGTAGCAGCAATTGCAAATCCGTTGTTAATAGTAGGAACAGCACCACAATATCTACGCACACAGCTAGGCACTTTTGCGATTGACCAAACACCACCTTGCAAACATTCAGTGGTTAGTTTAGTCTGACCATTTTCAAATTCTTCACCAGGAGGACATTTAATTTGAATTTTTGATCCAAATGTAGTTTCACGTGAATTTGAGATTGCATTTGCACCAACTTTAAGCAAAGGACAATCAGCCGAAAAAACTGCTTGCCAGCCTTTAGCACTATTTAGAGGACTTGTTTGAAATTGAATTAACATTGAACCTGTTGATGCAGTTAATGTTAAGCCAAGTGGAGTCGTTTTTTCATTAAAACCAGAAAATGGATGTAATGGTACATTACCGCTTATTGAATTTGAATCTGTTTGACTTATACCATCATAAATTTTAACATGATCATCAGCTGCAACATTAAAACTTGTAAATTTAAGTGATAAACTTTTACCGATAGGCAATCCGTTTGGACCGTATTCTGATGGTTTAGTTATACGATAAATGCAATGTTGATTCGCTGGATAATTTGCAATACCGAATGCAGGTGAACTAATATTACCATGTAAAGCAGTATATTCAATCTCGCAGCCAAATCTATAACGCAAAGCAAAACCTTTACCTCTAGATGAAAGACCAGTTTTGAAATATAGATATACACGACTTGCTGTTGAAATAATATAACGTGAAGGTTGTTGATCTAAATTACCAGATATTTTAGTAAGTAATGTATCAGATGAACTAGGACCATCTCGAATTATCATCATATCACCGGCATTTGAATCTAAATCTAATTGAACTAATTCAATTGTAATCATACGATTGCTTGGAGCAGATAAAATATAAACACATTCTAAACCACCTGGAAATGCATCAGGATACATTGGTGATGTAATTACTTGTGGAGATTGTCTTGCAAATAATTCACCTCCACATCGAATACCTTCAGTTTTCCAAGTTGCTCTAAAACCTTTCTTTTCAACTGCACCATCAGTATTAAATTTAATAATCATATGATTACTTGCAGTTACATAAACACGAGATGTATTAACTTGACTACCAGATAATGTAGCTAAAGAAACACTATGTTCTTCAGTACTTGCACCAGCTAGCACGTGAACAGTATCAAAATTTTGTTCTGTATCGAACTCAGTTATTTGAAGAACAATACCATTACCTAATGGAGCTTCTAATGTCCATTTACAATTTAAATTTGAATCATATCTTGATGGAAAATTTGGTGATTGAATTTTTTCACTAGGTGATTGTAAAAGGTAATGACAATTTTTAGGACAATCAAGCTCATCACTCATATCTTGACAATCATTTTCCATATCACATTTAAAATGTTGATTTATACATTTACCATTTGCACATTGAAATGAACCTATTGGACAAGCTTCTTTTTGACAAAGAAATGTTTGTAATTGTTCACAACTTGCTAATTGCCAATCTTGTTGTGGCAAATATTTATTGAAAAGATTACTTGTTAAAGCAGATGATGAACTTAAACCATTATAATCGAAAAGAACACTATTTGTATAGATATCTAATTGTGATTGATCATTAAACGCTGCTTTAACACATTCACCTGATTTAGTATCCGGTTGTCCAATTTGCCAGAAACCAATATATTTTGAAACAAATCTTCCATTAGATGATTCTAAAGTATTAGTTGACAAATTATCAATTGTATGCAAACCTAACCAATATGATTTTACTGGTACATCTTTAAGATAGCTATAAGCGAGATGACTTGTAAAATTATTTTCTAAGCTGCCTTGCACTAATGCTAATTCAGCACCATATCTCCGGCATATTTCCGCTGCTCGACGCCAAGAATGTTTGATATGGAAATACTTATAACATTGTGTACCAAATCGAATCCAGTCTTCTGGACATTGCAATAAGCTCGTCGATGATTCTTCTTTTGGCTGGCTATGTTGCTGCAGGCCCGTAATAGAATTTGTGAATGTAATTAGCACTAAAAGTGCTAATAAATTAAGTAAATTAATCCGCATTTTAATTGATTATTAACATAGAGAATAAATTATGATGATAATTTAAAATGAAG
>Ga0321338_1000025_pt1 | contig 11601 bp, 2 predicted proteins | sample G5R1MT_2_FD_206156 | JGI IMG/M metagenome (GOLD analysis project Ga0321338, IMG submission 206156) | Metatranscriptome of phyllosphere microbial comminities from switchgrass, GLBRC, Michigan, United States - G5R1_MAIN_12SEP2016_LR1... | ecosystem: Host-associated > Plants > Phyllosphere >...
CTCGACGCGTTTTGTACGGCATTTTTGTCTGGATCAGTTGTCCTCGCACCACTCGCTGCTTTTGGACTTTTCTTCTCTTCGCCGCTCTCCTTGCAGGCCGTTTCTGGAAGCAGCGTCTCGGCCGCAAGTTCGAGTGAAGTACAACACAGCTCCTTCGCCCGCCCACCTTGAGTTTACCACGTCTTCTACGATACCCCAGATTGCACGTACTACCGCCTGATGCCTGATACCCATGACTTCTTCGGAGCCAACGACGTAACGAACCCCCTCGCCACCCTCCCCGCCCCCCTCTCAATTCCGCCTCACGTCATTACCCACTTCGACGCCCGGGCGCCGTAATCGTCCCCCACCGCCGTCATGCTCGAAGGACTCGTTTCGACCCTGCTCAATCGGTTCTTGGGCATGTATGTCCAGAACTTCGATCCGAAGCAACTGAATGTCGGCATCTGGTCGGGAGACGTCAAGCTGCGAGACCTCCAGCTGCGACGTGAAGCGCTCGACCAGCTCCGCCTGCCGCTCAATGTGGTTGAGGGACATCTCGGCTCGCTCACACTCTCAATACCCTGGTCAAATCTGCGAGGAAAGCCGCTGAAGGTCAATATCGAGGATGTTTACCTACTGGCAGCGCCAAAGGAGGACGCAGATTACGATGCCAACGAGGAAGATCGCAGAGCGCATGCTATCAAGATGGAGAAGCTCGACAGCGCAGAGCTGCTCAAGGAGCGTAATACAGAAGGCATGAGTACAGAAGAGCAGCAGAAGAACCAAAGCTTCACCGCCAGCCTTGTCACAGCCATTGTCGACAACGTCCAGGTCACGATCAAAAACATCCATGTTCGCTACGAAGATTCAATATCGGACCCGGGGCATCCCTTCGCCCTCGGTATCACTCTTGCCGACTTCAGCGCAATTAGCACGGACGAGAATTGGAAGCCTACGTTCATCCAAGGCAACTCTGCATCAACCCACAAATTGGCTACCCTTGGATCACTGGCCGTTTATTGGGACACCGATGCAGCGCTCATTGGCACTGGCAGGGGCAGTCAGAGCAGCGATGAGCAGGAGATCGATCGTGATGATTTCATCGACAAGGTTCGAAATATGATTGTAAGGGGTGATAATCCTGACTTGGGCGACCATCAGTTTATTCTGAAACCAATCAGCGGGCGTGCCGGCCTGGAAATGGACAAGACAGGCAAGCTGGATCATCCAAAAATGAAAGCCCGTTTGCTCTTTGACGAACTAGGTTTCATCATCGACGAAGACCAGTACCGTGATGCGCTCATGCTAGTGGACCTGTTCCATTACTTCATACGCCATCAGGAATACAAGCGATATCAGCCCAAGTCCTCCCCAAAAGAAGATCCGGCTGGCTGGCTTCGGTTCGCGGGCAAAGCGGTGCTTGACAAAATCCATGACAGGAATAGAAAATGGAGTTGGGACTTCTTCAAAGAGAGACGTGATGATCGGTTGCGGTACATCGAGCTATTTAAAAAGAAAAAACGCGACGAGATGCTTGACCCTACGGAGACGGAAGCCATGGACAGACTTGAGCGGAAACTTAGCTACGAGGACCTCCGGTTCTGGCGTTCTTTGGCTCGAAATCAACTGCGCAAGGAGAATGTTGGCGTGAAAAAGCCGCCTCCTAAACAGACTTGGAGTTCTTGGGTATGGGGAACCAAGAAGGAAGAGAATCACGACGACGAGTCCCAGATGAGTGAACAACAGCGCAAGGAACTGTACAATGCAATTGATTGGGACGAAAAGAAGGCTATTACTGAGGCAGTGGATATGCCCCGGGAATACGTTAAATTGGAGGTGAATATGAGTCTCCGAACAGGTAGCTTCACACTCAAACGCGATCCCCATGGGAAGTCCAAGGAGATCCTTCGCCTTCTGTTTGACTCTTTTAGCACACAACTCTTGCAGCGTACCGATTCAATGTTTGTCAAGGTTGCGCTTGAGGGCATGCGTCTATACGATGGGACCACGGAAGGAAGCCTCTTCCCTCAGGTCATCACCATCAAAGACGCACCACCCGTACCGGATGACAAGCGCATTGAGGAACTCGATGACGACGAATCGCCCGTAGACTCTTCAAATGAAGATGAGGAAGAGCAGAAAGAAGACCCATTCTTCTTTCTTACGTTCGAGAACAACCCGCTAGACGGCACCGCTGATACAAACTTGACAATAAACCTCAAGGGCATGGAATTTGTATACAACCCCACATTTATTGTGGAAGTCGCAAAGTTCTTCAAGCCTCCGGAGAGACACATGGAGTCGATTGGTGCCCTGATGGAGACAGCGGGCGCTACCGTCGAAGGCATCCGACAACAGACCCGTGCAGGTTTGGAATTCGCACTTACCGAGCACAAAACTATCAACGCGCAACTGGATCTGCAAGCGCCGCTCATCATAGTACCAGACTCTGTAACAAAAAAGTCAAGTAACTGCCTGATCCTGGATGCTGGTCACATCAGCGTTACCAGCGAACTCGTTGACAAGACCACTCTACGAGATATTCAGGCCAAGCAACAGCAACAGTACACAGACGAAGATTTCCGGAAATTAGAAAATCTGATGTACGACAAGTTCAACCTCAAACTTCATTCCACCCAGGTCCTCATTGGCCCTTCCATTGAAGAAACACGAGCACAGCTTAATGTAGACTCCGCAGCAAGGAACTTCCATATCGTCGACGAGATTAATATGGATTTTAAGATCGAGATTTGTATTGTTCCAAAGGCATCCGACCTCACGAAGTTCCGCGTGTCTGGAAATCTACCTGTTCTGCACGCATCAATCTCCGATACAAAGTACAAGAACTTGATGAAGCTGATAGACGTTGCAATTCCAAAATTCGACAGTGATGCACCAAACAAACTGCTTGTAGAAGGTACCAAGCAGCCATCTAGCCTTAAATTATCGGACGACGCCAAAACGAAGACGGATCCGCTCGGTAGGTCCCGCTCAAAGTCTTTCCAATTTTCTGCACAGGAGCATGAGCTTGTTATGGAAGAAGAGGACCATAGCGATACAGAGGAAAAGTTCGAGGATGCACCAGAAGCCAAGGATGAAGCCAAGGAGGCTCATCTGCACCAACGCAACTTTGAGTTCAAATTTACGGTCGATAAGCTTCAAGGCTCGTTGTACAGATCTGACCCAGAAGGTAAAAAGATTGATAAGCTACTTGTTGAGCTGATAGCGGAACACTTCAATCTTGACTTCTATCAAGAACCGTTCCAAATGGGAGCCGATGTCAGCCTGCGAAGTCTAGTCGTCGAAGACCATGTTGAAGAATCAGCGATGCCAGAATTCCGCAACATCATCTCTTCTGAAGATGCCTCTGCCGACGAGCAGAAAGACCTATTTAGCCTTAAATTCACAAAGGTCAACGCCCAGTCTCCTGAATTCCAGACCAAGTATGAAGGAATCGCGATCAATCTCGACGTTGCTGTCTCTACGATCAACCTGATGGTAACCCGAAAGACCCTTTTGACCTTGCTGGACTTTGTCCTTGACACATTTACGAATCAAGACCCACCTCAGAGCCAGCAGAGTCAAATCACTACGAAGTCGTATGAACAGCAAGAGATGGAACAGCAAACTCAAGCGGGGCCAGACAAGATCCGCATTCGCGCCGAACTGAAGCGCATTGCGGTGGTCTTGAACAACGACGGTATTCGACTGGCAACGCTCAGTTTAAATTCAGGTAATGTGGGCATCTTCCTCAATGCCGGAACGATGCGCATTGGGGGTCGTCTTGGCAACCTGTCTCTTATCGATGATGTAAATCAAGGTGTCTCCGAAGAATCATCACTCCGTCAACTTGTCACAATTGAAGGCAAAAATTTGGCGGACTTTAGCTATGAGACGTTCAATCCCGAGGCGAAAAGCTATCCGGGTTATGACACGGCTGTTATCCTGAAGACTGGATCCATCAAGATCAACTTTCTGACAGAGCCATTCCGCAAAATTATGGAATTTGCTGTGAAATTTGGCAAGATGCAAGCCATTTTCAACGCAGCCCGACAGGCTGCTGCAAATCAGGCAACGCAGATTCAGCAACGAGCCACCAAGTTCCATTTCGACATTGTTGTCAGTACACCAATTGTTGTTTTCCCACGAATGGTCATCTCAGACAAACCTGACCGCGACACCCTCGTTGCGAATCTTGGCGAGATTTATGCGAAAAACAGTTTTGTCCCCATTGACGACTCCAAGGATGCTGATGTAGCCAACAAAATTTCTGCGGGCATTAGGAACATCAAGCTTACGTCCAACTTGAATTATGAAGAAGATCGCTCAGAGTCTCTTGAGCTCATCGATAAGGTAGATCTCGACTTCAACATTACGATGGTCGAGCATAAGGCGAATCAACACCGTCCTGATCTCGAGATTGTTGGGTCAATGTCGGACATCAACCTGCAACTTACGCCGGATCAGATGAAGTTTGCATTGGAGCTATCACGATCTATACCAGCTGCTTTCGCTACTGAGACGGACACGATTGATGAAGATGTGCAAGCGGAACTACCCAAGAGTACTACTGATCCCGCTCGCCGGATGGCTCATAAAGAACCTGTTGATGATAAACTGTCTCCGGATGTAGCTTCCTCGCAGGGCCCTGAATTGCAAACCGATGCCGACAAGTGGTCCAAGCTAGACTTTGTCTTCAAAGTTGGTACCATTGGGCTGGAGTTACTCAGATCAGAAGACGGCGAACCTGTGGGCGATGTTGAAGTTGCCAGTCTTTCCAAGTTTTCACTAAACGATACCAACGTTAAGGTTCGTATGATCAGCGATGGGGCAATGGAGGCCGAGCTGGTAGTGCAGTCCTTCACGATCAGAGATAGCCGAACTCAGGGCACCAACAAGTTCCGCAAAATCATGTCGCTCATTAACAACGACGTGAAGCAGCAGTTCATGGCTAGTGTCACCATATCGGGAGGACAGGAACGCAACCTGATTGCTCTTCTCACTATCGACAGTCCAAGAATCATCCTGGCGCTCGACTATTTGTTTGCACTACAAGCTTTTGTCAACGCAGGCCTTGCTACAGATGAGCCGTCGGCTATAGAGGAAGAGCTCGAGATTGAAGATACAGACAGTGACGACGAAATCATGTCACCTGATGGCTCTCGGCTGCTCGAAAAGCCACAGGCTTCTCCAGCGTCTGCAGAAGCCGGCATGAATATCTCATTCCGTGTCAATCTAGTAGACGCACAGGTTGTCCTCCTTGCAAACCCTGCATTGGCTAGTTCAGAAGCCATTGTGTTGGGGACGAAACAAGTTTTGGTGTCCAAACAGCAGGCGATGACTTTACAGGTCGAAAAAGTCGGAATGTTCCTCTGTCGCATGGATCGTTTCGACACACATCGGATGCGTATTCTTGATGACTTTAGCGTCCAGACAGCGCTGGATATGTCTGCTCCAGGGTCGAAATCGGCAATGACGAGTATAACCGTCGACATCGAACCTCTTGTGCTGCGGCTGTCGCTTCGAGATATCCTTCTGGCTATGCAAATTGTAAATCGCGCATCTGCCATGTCAGGAAGCGATGACAAGAAGTTGCCGTCTCCAGACGCACAGAAGTTGAAATCGGGCACGTCGGCGAAAACGGGCACATCGGTTGGGGGGAAGGCACTATCACAGAGGCCTCGCACAAAGTCTGTAGCGACTACAAAGCGATCAAGTCGTCAGGGTGCGGAACTCCAAGCGCCGCCACCGCCATCCACCGTACTCCAACGCGAGGAGATGCACATTAGCATCGAGGGCATTCGCGTCGTTCTCATTGGCGATGTGCATGAAATGCCAATGTTGGACTGGCGCGTCAAGAAGTTTGGTGTGGATGTGCGAGATTGGTCGGGAGCAATGATCGCTGACACATCGTTGGACACGCTCATCAATGTCTATAACTTCTCAAAATCTGCCTGGGAACCACTAATCGAACCCTGGAGTGTTGGCTTTCATATGGCCAAGGATCAGAATCCGGACCGGATCTCAGTCGACGTGTACTCTCGCAAATCGATGGAACTCACAGTGACCGCGGCTACGATTGCATTGGGCTCTAAGTCTTTCGACTTTCTCACCAGTGACGAGGACATCCTGTCGAAACCTCGTGGAAGCGATGCACCATATCGTATTCGGAATCACACTGGATTCAGTCTTGATATTTGGGCCGAAGGCAAAGAGCAGGAAGGGTATGCGGCTAAACTTGAAGATGGTGATGAGAAGCCATGGCGCTTCGAGGATCCCATGTCCACGCGAGAGAGTCTGTCTACGGATGCTGCAACCGGTATGCTCGGTATCCGGTTGCAGGGCAGTGGATTTGACACCCTGCCGCGTGTACCTGTGCATCGCGAAGGCGAATTCTTATACAACCTGAAGCCAAAGCAGAATCGGATACAGCATCGCATTCTTATCGAGGTGAAACTTGGTGCGGACAATATCAAGAATATCACTATTCGCTCTCCACTGTTGGTGGAGAACAGCACACAGATACCTATTGAGCTTGGCATGTTCAGCCCAGATGACGGCCACCTCTTGAAGATTGATAAAATCGCTCCTGGCGATGCAAGACCAGCGCCCGTGGGGGCTTGTCACATGCATTCAATTGTAGTACGCCCTGACCAAGGTTTCGGCTACGCCTGGTCGAACGAACAACTCTTCTGGAAGGATCTTTTGAGGCGTCCTACGAGGACGATTACATGCCGTGGCGAGCAGGACGAGCAAGCTCCACCATTCTACTTCCAGATGCATGCCGCATTCGACAAGAAGGACCCACTCACCGGTGTCTATCCATACATGCGACTTCGTCTGCAGGCGCCTGTTGAAATCCACAATCTGCTGCCGTACGACTTCAAGTATAGGATTTATGATAGCAATACCAAGAAGGACTGGACCAATTTCCTTAGGAAGGGAGGCATCAGCCCGGTTCACGTGGTCGAGCTATCTCACCTATTACTTCTTAGCGTGGAAATGCAAGATGGGCCTTTCAGGCCAAGCAAGTTTGGCATTATTAATTCAGCGGATCGAGAGAGTTTCCGACGCGAAAAGATCTTGGAAGTCAAGGATGACAATGACACCGTCTTGCATTTGAACATGCATTTCTACAATTTTCCAGATGGTGGCGGTGCCTTCAAGGTCGCTATATACAGCCCATACATCATCCTCAATCGTACCGGTATACAATTGGACGTTCGCCCACAGCAATTCATGGGCCAAGCCAAAGCTGCTACTGGACAGGGTATTCTTACCGACAATCAGAGCGATACAGGTAAAGCTTTGCCGGTCATGTTTTCCTATGCGAACGATAACAAGAAAAACCGCGCGTTGATCAAGGCTGGGGACTCGGGCTGGAGTAAACCCCAGAGTTTCGATGCTATCGGAAGCACCTACACAGTAGCTTTGCCCTCTAATAAAGCTCGATCTGAAATGCATCTCGGCGTATCCGTCTCCGAAGGCGAAGGGAAATACAACCTGACCAAGACTGTGTCTATAGCACCGCGTTTCATCATTAAGAACAAGGTTAAAGAGGAACTACTCATCCGCGAGCCAGGTCAGTCAGACTGGATGACTTTGAAGAATGGTGAGCTTCTGCCTCTCCGATGGTTACGGGAAGGAGGTGCCCCTCAGCTTTCTCTCTGCTACCCTGGTGTTAACAACCAATGGTCATCGCCATTTCACATCTCAAACGTCGGCAATGTTCACGTCAAGCTCTCCAAGGCCGGTCAGCGCCAGAAGCTAGTCCGCATAGACATTCTCATGGAACAAGCGACAATCTTCTGTCATATCAGCATTGAGTCAAAGCACTGGCCGTTCTCCTTCAAAAATCTGAGCGACCAGGAATTTTTGTACTGGCAAGCAAATCCTCACTTGGCTGAGGATGAAGATGACCGCGGTTCTGGATTCCGACCGATCAGATATCGACTGCCTCCACGAAGCATTATGCCGTATGCGTGGGATTTTCCAGCCGGTAAGAGCAAGGAGATTATAATCAGTGCGAACGGGAAAGAACGACATGTGAAACTTGCCGAGATAGGGCCTCTCATTCCCTTCAAGATACCCCCCGGTCAGGAACGCGGGGGAATGAAGGTCATTGATCTCAATGTGGTTGCATCCGGCCCTACACAAACGCTTGAAATCTCAAACTACAAGCCGTCGAAGAGCATGTACAAGCAGAGGTCTGTCACTTCTTCATCTACCACAACTGGCTTCGAAGTCAAGGACATGGACACCGATGTAACCTTCAAGGCGCAATTACGGCTTGCCGGCATCGGTTTGTCGCTTGTGAACCGTCACCTAAAAGAACTCGTCTACATCACACTCCGCCACATCGAATTCAAGTACTCCGACTCGCCGCTGTATCAAATGGTCAACACACAGATCAAGTGGATCCAGATTGACAATCAACTTTATGGCGGCATATTTCCCATTATTTTCTACCCTAGTGTTGTCCCTAAGACTGGGAAGGAGATGGAAGCGCATCCAATCTTCCAAACCAGTATCACAAAGGTCAAGGATGACTCTTATGGTGTCTTGTATATCAAATACTGCACATTCCTTCTGCAACAGATGACCGTCGAAATTGACGAGGACTTTATCTTCGCCATGATCGACTTCGCGAAGATCCCCGGCGCGTCTTGGGCCGAGGAGAAAGAAGGCAAGCTCTGGGATGATTCTCTCGATCTTCCTGAACCGCAACAGGAGCAGTCTGGTCAAGACGTCTACTTTGAACTACTGCACCTCCAACCCATGCAAATCGATCTGTCTTTCGTCCGTACTGAGCGCATCAACGCAGAGGACACTATGAGCACTTCGAACCCTTTTATGTTTGCAGTCAACGTCCTCACAATGTCGATTGGGAACGTGAACGATGCGCCCGTACGTTACAATTCCTTGATGCTTGAGAATGCTCGGATCTCAACGACTGCGTTGATCAACAACATCAAGAATCATTACGTGCAGGAATCCTTGCGTCAGGTACACGTGATTATAGGATCGGCAGATTTCTTGGGAAACCCAGTCGGCCTCTTCAACAACATCAGTTCGGGAGTGGCTGATATTTTCTACGAGCCCTACCAGGGGTTGGTCAAATCTGACAGGCCAGAGGAACTTGGTATTGGCATTGCAAAGGGTGCTTCGAGCTTCGTCAAGAAGTCGGTATTTGGATTTTCAGACAGCATGGCTAAATTTACGGGCAGCATGTCCAAGGGTCTTTCGGCCGCAACATTGGACAAGGAGTTCCAGGACCAGCGAAGGATGACGCGCTCCAGAAACAGACCCAAGCACGCTCTCTATGGCATTACGTCTGGCGGCAATGCGTTTGCAAGCAGTCTGGCCAGCGGTCTTGGTGGTTTGGCGCGCCATCCCATTCAAGGTGCAGAGAAAGAAGGCGCGCTTGGCTTCGTCAAGGGCGTAGGGAAAGGTCTCCTCGGTGTACCTACCAAAGCCGCGATCGGTGCCTTTGACCTCGCGTCTAACATGGCCGAAGGTGTGCGCAACACCACCACCGTCTTCGACCAGGACGGCCTCGACCGTGTCCGTCTCACTCGCTTCATCGGCACCGACGGCGTTGTGCGCTCCTATTCCCAGCGTGAAGCCCTCGGCCAATTCTGGCTCAAGACACTCGATAACGGCAAATACTTCAACGAAGACTATATTGCGCACCTTGAACTGCAGAACAAGGAGATGCTCGTCATGCTCACGTACAACGGCGTCATGATGGTGCGCACCAAGAAGCTCCAGACGGAGTGGGATGTGCCGCTCAAGGACGTGCAGACGATCAGCAAGGAGAGGACGGGCCTGGGCATCACGCTCAAGGGAGGCACGAACGGGCCGTTTATTCCGGTGGGTGATGAGGGGAGTCGCAACTGGTTCTATAGACAGGTTGCGGTGGCCGTTAACGCGTATAACGACCGGTGGAATGCCAAGGGCTGAGCTGATTGGGAATCAAGCATGGGGCTTTTCACGTATAAAACAGTACTTGGTGTTTTTTTCATCTGCTTCCAGTCTTTTCAAGTACACGCTTTGTATGACCGATCCACGCAGGTTACATGATTTGTAACGACGAACACGAAGAAAAGTCATGATGAGTGTGTTTGTGTGCATGGAGGATAGAATATCGTAACGCGCTCATGCGACTTGGTAGGTGTAACTAACGCATCTTGGAAAAGCTAGTAGTACCTATACTTCGTCCGAATGCATGGAGTGATGATTCCCGCGGCAGGCGGCCTTCCCAACTACGAGAAACCATCAATGCGAGCCACGGTCGTCGCTTCGCGCTGCCTTCTTCTTCTTCTCGACGTGGGCCGCTTCTTCCTTTGCAAGCCGGTCTGCAGACCCGCCGTCATCCTTGAACACCTTTGCACGGTCTTCTGCGCCGGGAATATGGTCTGGCAACTCTCCGCGGCCAATCAGGCAGAGCACAAGACTGGCACCTACAATGAAGGTCAGGACAAAGCGATAGACGGCGTACCATGGGGGCGTCCAGCCACGGGTTGCAGCTCTCGTGTCGACGTAGTAGAGCGCTACGAAGCCGATGAATTGTGTGATGAGAGCGCCTTCGATGGGCATGAGCAGCGTCGAGGCTGCTACGAGGGGGGCTACGACGCCAATTGCATAGCGCTTGTAGCCTTGGTAGCCTCCGTAACCAGCCCATTCGAGCCCCCAGTGGATGGCGCCCAAGAAGGAAAGAATCGAGGCTCCGTAGCCGATTTGAATGGGCTCGAGTAGGTGCAGCAGGTAGGTGGCGTTGGCTTCAGACAAGAGGTATCCAATGCCGGCGGTGGTGTGTTTGAGCTCCCAGGCGAGGTATACGGTCGCGAAGGAGGTTGCAAGATAGGGCAGGGTGCCAGCGAGTCCCATGTAATAGGCTTCCCGCGGGACGTCTTTTAGGCTAAATGTCGACTTCACAGCGCCAACGTCGTGTTTTATGTCTGCCATCATATCGACCTCGCGAGTTGGGGTTTCGGTGCCAATCTCTGAAAACAGTGGATGTGTTGAAGATGTGGAGGAAACGGTTTCTGGGGTGGGTTTGATGGCTTGCTGGGCATATTTTTCCTCTGCTTCCTTTTGTTCTTTGGGGATCTTTTTGGTGATGTGGCGGCGCAGGATGGCGACGGCGGCGGCTTGTATGGGCTTCCTATGCGCCACCTGCTGTCTTTTCGGGGCCATAAAACTAAGTTGTGTACCCCATTCGAGCGATGGCGATGTGCGTTGGAGCCTGGTTGCTGGACGCGCTACAGGCGCTGCCTTGGTCCTCAGCGCGAGGCGCGCGGCTCCATTGCGAAGCATTGCGATTAGGCGAGAATGCACGGCTTCGAAAGCAACCCACCAATTGTGGTGAAATCCGACTAACTACGGTGGGAAGCAAGACACGGCAGAGGAAAGAGAGTGAGTTATTCCGAGATTAACGGGTGGGCTGTCGCGTCTCCAAGGCGCCCCCGCAACCAGCTGGGCATACGGCGCGCGAACTGACGTCATGGTGGTTGGAACGTCAGAATGCGGGGGCTTACATAATGTGACTTACATAATGCCGTGTACAATGGTTGGTTACATGGCCAGGACGATCCCCATCGGCCATGTCGAGGTCTA
>Ga0321338_1000026_pt1 | contig 11412 bp, 8 predicted proteins | sample G5R1MT_2_FD_206156 | JGI IMG/M metagenome (GOLD analysis project Ga0321338, IMG submission 206156) | Metatranscriptome of phyllosphere microbial comminities from switchgrass, GLBRC, Michigan, United States - G5R1_MAIN_12SEP2016_LR1... | ecosystem: Host-associated > Plants > Phyllosphere >...
AAGGCAAACGGGTCACTGTCCGGCGAAACGCATCGAGTTCGTCCATGGCTTTGGCCTCAAGTCCCGACGCGACCTCACGAGGGTTGGCAAGGGGCACCCAAGGTTTTTCGTGCCCGAAAAAACACAAAGGTTCATCATGGAAATCTCGAAGGCAGAACTCGCTTCTGCAGTGGCCGCATCGGCCCATTCCGCTCAGTCTCCCCAGGAACTCATGGGTGCCGAAGTGCTGGTGAAGGCACTCCAGGCCGAGAACGTCCAATACATCTGGGGCTATCCGGGTGGCGCTGTCCTCTACATCTACGACGCGCTCTACAAGCAGGACACCATCCAGCATGTGCTCGTGCGCCACGAGCAGGCAGCAGTGCATGCTGCCGACGGATTCGCGCGTGCGACGGGCGAAGTCGGCGTGGCGTTGGTGACGTCGGGCCCGGGCCTGACGAACGCGGTGACCGGGATCGCCACGGCCTACATGGATTCCATCCCGATGGTGATCATCTCGGGTCAGGTGCCGACGGCGGCCATCGGTCTCGACGCATTCCAGGAATGCGACACGGTGGGCATCACGCGTCCCATCGTCAAGCACAACTTCCTCGTCAAGGATCCCAAGGACCTGGCGATGACGATGAAGAAGGCTTTCCACATCGCTCGCAGCGGTCGACCGGGCCCTGTGGTGGTGGATGTGCTCAAGGACGTGTCCTTCAAGAAGGTGGCCTACACCGGCTATCCCGACAAGGTCGAGATGCGTTCGTACAACCCGGTGCGCAAGGGCCATGGAGGTCAGATCCGCAAGGCGCTGCAGCTGCTGCTGAATGCGAAGCGCCCCTATATCTACACCGGCGGTGGCGTGCTGCTCGGCAATGCCACCAACGAATTGCGCACGCTGGTCGACATGCTGGGCTATCCGGTCACCAGTACGCTGATGGGCCTGGGAGCCTATCCGGCGAGCGATCGCAAGTTCCTCGGCATGCTGGGCATGCACGGCACCATCGAAGCCAACAATGCCATGCAGAACTGCGATGTGCTGCTGGCCGTGGGAGCGCGCTTCGACGATCGCGTGATCGGCAATCCCAAGCACTTCGCGCAGAACGAACGCAAGATCATCCACGTCGACATCGATCCGTCGAGCATCTCCAAGCGCGTGAAGGTCGATGTGCCGATCGTCGGCGACGTGAAGGACGTGCTGACCGAGCTGATCACCATGATCCGCGAGGCGGCCCACAAGCCTGATGCGGATGCGCTGGCCGAGTGGTGGCGGACCGTCGAGACATGGCGCGGACGTGACTGTCTGGCCTACGACCGCGGCAACGGCGATGTCATCAAGCCGCAGTTCGTCGTCGAGACGTTGTGGAACATGACCAAGGACGTGGAGACCTACATCACGTCCGACGTCGGTCAACACCAGATGTGGGCAGCCCAGTACTACCGCTTCGACGAACCACGCCGGTGGATCAACTCGGGCGGCTTGGGGACCATGGGTGTGGGTATTCCATATGCCATGGGCATCAAGCTGGCGAAGCCGGATGCCGAGGTCTTCACCATCACCGGCGAGGGTTCGGTGCAGATGTGCATCCAGGAGTTGTCGACCTGCCTGCAGTACAACACGCCGATCAAGATCTGCGCCTTGAACAACCGCTACCTGGGCATGGTGCGCCAGTGGCAGGAGATCGAGTACTCCGGTCGCTACAGTCATAGCTACATGGATGCCTTGCCCAACTTCGTGAAGCTGGCGGAGGCCTATGGCCACGTCGGCATGCTGATCGAACGTCCCGAGGATGTGGAGCCCGCGCTGCGCGAGGCGCGCCGTCTGAAGGACCGGACGGTGTTCATGGATTTCCGTACCGATCCCACCGAGAACGTCTTCCCGATGGTCAAGGCCGGCATGGGCATCACCGAGATGCTTCTGGGCTCGGAAGATCTCTGAGCCACGTCCGGCAGCAGCCGCATCGGCGGCTGCCGGTTTTTCGAATCTTTCTTTCGACGAATCTATTGTCCGCCGAGCCTGCGCATTACCGTGCGTGGGGGAGGGCGGCGAAAAGAGGAGTTCGCACACATGAAACACATCATTGCTGTCTTGCTGGAGAACGAGGCGGGTGCCTTGTCCCGTGTCGTGGGTCTGTTCTCGGCCCGTGGCTACAACATCGAATCCCTGACCGTCGCGCCCACCGAGGATCCGAGCCTGTCGCGCATGACGATCGTCACGGCGGGTTCCGACGACGTCATCGAACAGATCACAAAGCACCTCAATCGGTTGATCGAGGTCGTCAAGGTCGTGGATCTGACCGAAGGTGCCTATACCGAACGTGAACTCATGATGGTCAAGGTACGCGCCGTCGGCAAGGAGCGCGAAGAGATGATGCGCATGGCCGAAATCTTCCGCGGCCGCATCATCGACGTCACCGACAAGAGCTACACCGTGGAACTCACGGGCGACCACGGCAAGAACGACGCTTTCCTCGAAGCGATCGATCGTGGCGCCATCCTCGAGACCGTGCGCACCGGTGCCAGCGGCATCGGTCGCGGCGAGCGCATCCTGCGCGTCTGACGATCATGCATCGGGGCTCAGCCGTCGCACGTTCGGGCTGAGCTTGTCGGAGCCCTCGCGCGAGCGGGGTCTGCACTGAGCCCTTCGACAGGCTCGACACGAACGGCACCACCACACTGCATCTGCACACATTCATCTGGAGAACGAAATGAAGGTTTACTACGACAAGGACACCGACCTGAGCCTGATCAAGGGCAAGACCGTCGCCATCATCGGCTATGGTTCGCAAGGTCATGCGCACGCACAGAACCTGAACGACAGCGGCGTGAAGGTCGTGGTCGGTCTGCGCAAGGGCGGTGCCTCCTGGCCCAAGGTCGAGAAGGCCGGCTTGAAGGTGGCCGAGGTGGCGGAGGCCGTGAGGTCGGCCGATGTCGTCATGATCCTGTTGCCCGACGAGCAGATCGCCAACGTCTACAAGAACGACGTGGCGCCCCATATCAAGGAAGGTGCCTCGCTGGTCTTCGCCCACGGCTTCAACGTGCACTATGGCTTCGTGCAGCCGCGTGCCGATCTCGACGTCTGGATGGTCGCCCCGAAGGCACCGGGCCACACCGTGCGTGGCACCTACACGCAAGGCGGAGGCGTGCCCCATCTCGTGGCCGTGCATCAGGACAAGACCGGCAAGGCTCGCGACCTGGCCCTGAGCTATGCCGCAGCCAATGGCGGCGGCAAGGCCGGCATCATCGAGACCAACTTCCGCGAGGAGACCGAGACCGACCTGTTCGGCGAACAGGCCGTCCTGTGCGGTGGTACCGTCGAACTGATCAAGGCCGGTTTCGAGACGCTGGTCGAAGCCGGCTATGCGCCCGAGATGGCGTACTTCGAATGCCTGCACGAACTCAAGCTCATCGTCGACCTGATCTACGAGGGCGGCATCGCCAACATGAACTACTCGATCTCCAACAACGCTGAATATGGCGAGTACGTCACGGGCCCGCGCATCGTGACCGAAGAGACGAAGAAGGCCATGAAGCAGGTCCTGAAGGACATCCAGACCGGTGAATATGCCAAGAGCTTCGTGCTGGAGAATGCTGCTGGCGCGCCCACGCTGATCAGCCGTCGCCGTCTGAATGCCGAGCACCAGATCGAAGTCGTCGGTGAGAAGCTGCGTGACATGATGCCCTGGATCAAGAAGAACAAGCTGGTCGACCAGACCCGCAACTGAGTCCGAGGCTTCGGGATCCGCAAGGCCACCTTCGCGGTGGCCTTTTCCATTCTGGGCTTCCGCTGCCCTCAACTACACTGCCTGCGATGAACCTCAAACCCTGTTTCGCGGCGCGCCTGTGCGGTGCCGACTCGGCACCTCCGCATCCGGGGAGCGATTGCGATGCATGACGACACCGTGGTCGACGACACGTTGCCGCGCAAGCGTCGCAAGGGCATCTACATTCTGCCCAACCTGTTCACGTTGGCGGCGTTGTTCGGTGGCTTCTATGCGGTGGTGATGGCCATGAATGCGCGCTTCGACCTGGCTGCATTGGGTGTGTTCGCCGCCATGGTGCTCGACAGTCTGGACGGCCGAGTGGCTCGCATGACCAACACGCAGAGTGCGTTCGGCGAGCAGATGGATTCACTCTCCGACATGGTGTCTTTCGGTGCCGCGCCGGCACTGATCGCTTACGAATGGTCGCTCAAGGGCCTGGGACGCTGGGGCTGGATCGCGGCTTTCGTCTACTGTGCCTGTGCCGCGCTGCGTCTGGCGCGCTTCAATGTCAATACCGGCACGGTCGACAAGCGCTGGTTCCAGGGTTTGCCGTCGCCCGCGGCAGCGGCGTTGGTGGCAGGCTTCATCTGGCTGATGACGGAATGGGGCAAGCGTGGCGACGAAGTGCTGTTCCTGTCGTGGAAGCAGATCACCTGGATCACTTTCGCTTTCACGCTCTATGCAGGTCTGACGATGGTCACCAATGCACCGTTCTACAGCTTCAAGGACGTGCAAGTCAAAAGGAGTGTCCCTTTCGCATCCATTGTGCTCATTGCCTTGGGCATCGCGGTGGTGAACATTCATCCACCGACCGTGCTGTTCGGAGTGTTCGTGGTCTATGGACTGAGCGGCTATCTGGTCTATGCATGGCGGAAGGCCAAGGGTGAGCCTGTCAGCTTGATCAGCATGTCGACCGACGAGCCAGACGAGCGGGGGCTCCACAAATAAAAAGCACTGTGCTACATTCCTCGGCTCCATGAGCAAGATGCCGCTGTCCCTACTAATTCTCTCCCACGGGCAGAGACGGTAGCGCGCGCGCATTCCTACCAACGGCCCGTTCGCATCAGCAACGGGCCGTTTTGTTTGGAGTTGCTGGTGGATTTTCCTTTCACCGAAAGAATCGTCATGTTGAAGCAACCCGACACCAAGTACCGTGCCTTCGCACCCATCGGCCTGAAGGATCGCACCTGGCCCGATGCCGTCCTGAGCAAGGCGCCTATCTGGCTGTCGACCGATCTGCGTGACGGTAACCAGGCGCTCGTCGAGCCCATGGACATCGCCCGGAAGATGCGCATGTTCGAGACGCTGGTGTCGATCGGTTTCAAGGAGATCGAGATCGGATTTCCGTCTGCTTCACAGGTCGAGTTCGACTTCGTTCGCAAACTCATCGAAGAGGATCGCATTCCCGATGACGTGACGGTGCAGGTCCTGACCCAGGCGCGCGACCAGCTCATCGCGCGAACGTTTGAAGCGCTCCAAGGCGCGCCGCGCGCCATCGTCCACCTCTACAACGCCGTGGCGCCGATCATGCGTCGAGTCGTGCTGGGCATGGACGAGGACGAGATCGTCCACTTGGCGACCACGCACGCGCGCATGTTCAATGAATGCGCTGCGAAGCAGCCGGAGACGCAATGGACGTTCCAGTACTCGCCAGAGATGTTCTCTGGAACTGAACTGGCTTTTTCCAAACGCGTGGTCGATGCGGTGACCGACGTGTGGGCACCCACGGTCGAACGCAAGTGCATCATCAATCTGCCTTCGACTGTCGAGCATTCGACACCGAATATCTTCGCCGACATGATCGAGTGGATGCACCGCAATCTCGCGCGCCGCGATGCGATCGTACTGTCGGTCCATCCACACAATGACCGCGGCACCGGGACTGCCGCCGGTGAATTCGCGTTGATGGCGGGAGCCGACCGGATCGAGGGCTGCCTCTTCGGCAACGGCGAGCGGACGGGGAACCTCGATCTGGTGAACGTGGCGCTCAATCTTTATACGCAAGGCGTATCGCCCGGTCTGGATTTTTCCAACATCGATGAAATCCGGGTCACGGTCGAGCAATGCAATCAGATGGCGGTGCATCCAAGGCACCCGTATGTTGGCGATCTGGTCTACACCTCGTTTTCCGGCTCACACCAGGACGCCATCAAGAAGGCGTTCGCGGCGCGGAAGGATGGGGACATCTGGGACTTGCCTTATCTGCCAATCGATCCAAAGGACGTGGGTCGGAGCTACGAAGCCGTGATCCGTGTGAACAGTCAGTCGGGCAAGGGCGGCATCGCCTATCTGCTCGAAAGCGAATATGGCTTGGAGTTGCCCCGTCGGTTGCAGATGGAATTCAGCCAGATCGTTCAGCGCGTCATGGATGTGGCAGGAAAAGAGCTCACCGCCGCCGATCTCTGGCGAATTTTCGACGAGGAGTATGGCGTCCGGGCGGTCGTCGGTCCGCAGCACCGGCTGTTGGAAGACGTGGCAGAGGATGGCGTGCCGTCCGTTGCACTCCGCGCGGATCTGACGTGGGATGGCGAGACGCACAAGATCGAGGGCCGTGGAAATGGCCCGATCGATGCCTTCATCCATGCGGTGTCGAGGATGACCGGGCATTCTGTTCGCGTGGTCGATTACCACCAGCATGCGATCGGCGAAGGCGCGGATGCTCAGGCGATGGCCTATCTCGAACTGCGCATCGACGAAAAGCAGACCCTCTTTGGCGTTGGTCAGGACGCCAACATCATTTCTGCCTCGCTGAAAGCGATTGTTTCAGGACTCGAGCGTGCTCGGCGTGCGGGTCAATGGGCGGAGGTTGGAAATGCAACCACGACCTGAGGAATCAGTAGTCTCTGATTGAACCTTGGTCATTCCGCAGTGGGATGCAGCCATGGGCAGTCGACTCGGGTCGGCCGTTAATGGCTGTGTCAGCCATTCGCTGCCGGCAAGCGGTGTTCCTGGGTCAGAAGAGCTTGGTTAGTTAGTAAAAAATAATTACAACTGGCTTGCGCGTGAACATGGACGCTTCGGAAGGGCTCTGTGGATCGTGCAGCGCCCAGCCTGACCAGGCCGTCGACAAGGCAAAGAGATCATGCCTTCGATGTCGGCTCGAAGTACCCGAGCGCGCACTGGTCATCGTCCGTTTCAATGCTGGCTAAAGAAAACAGCGGCATGAGAAGTAGCCCTTTAGTTTCGAATGAAGAAAGAAGCGCAAGTAATTGTCATTGCATGCTTTTTTTGATTTCGATACACTGCGGGGCCGTACTCGTTGTCGCTGGAGAAGTTTTGATGTCAGAAGCCCGTGTAAGTCGAGTTTCAAGCCAGCGTCTGATGTCAACATTTCGTGCGATAGCTATCGCATTTTGTGCGACTGCCATCGTATGGCCCAGCGCCCAGGCTGCCACCAAGAAGCAGGTCCCGGCGAAGAAGACTCAAGTCATGGTCGAAAGCAGGCACAAGGTCGCGGTGCCGAAGGCCAGGAAGTCAGCTGTCGCCGAGGGACGGGCAGTCAGCGCGGGGCGCAACATCGTGGCGACCTTGCGCAAGAGCGGTGGCAAGACGGTCGTCGCCGTTGAGCGTCGCTCGGTCGTCAGACTTGCAGAGACACCTCGTCTGTCGTATGGGCAGATGGCAGGACTTCATGGCACCGAGGATGCGCTGGATCTGAAATCGAGCGCTGCATTGGTGATCGACCAGGACACGCGCGAGGTCCTGTTCAGCAAAAACGACCATGCCGTACTGCCCATTGCTTCCATCACCAAATTGATGACTGGTTTGCTGATCAGCGAAGCGCGTCTTCCCATGGATGAATTCGTCACTATCACGCAGGACGATGTTGATACCGAAAAGGGCAGCAGCTCGCGTCTACGCATCGGTACGACCCTCTCACGTGGCGAGCTCCTGCATCTGGCGCTGATGTCGAGCGAGAACCGGGCAGCTCACGCACTCGGGCGAACCTATCCGGGGGGGCTGGCAACCTTCGTCAGCATGATGAATGCCAAGGCCAAGATGCTGGGAATGCGCGACACCGTGTACGTGGAACCAACGGGTCTATCGAGCCGTAACCAGTCCAGTGCACAGGATCTGGCACTCCTGGTCAACGCAGCTTCGTCCAATGCGATGGTTCGCGAGCTTTCGACTTCACCCAACTACCAGGTGGCAATCGGCAATCGGACGCTTCAGTACAACACGACCAACAGATTGGTCAGGAGTCCGGACTGGGACATTGGCGTTCAGAAAACCGGTTATATCTCCGAAGCTGGCCAGTGCCTCGTGATGCAGACAAAAATTGCCGGACGCAAATTGATCATGGTCTTTCTCGATTCGGCAGGAAAACTCAGTCGTATCGGGGATGCGGAACGCGTGAGACGTTGGGTCGAGGCCACTCATCTGATGTCACCAAGTCTGCAAGCTGCGAGCATGTCTCACTCTGTGGGCGACTGATCTCGTTTCTTCGATGGACATCGGTCGATGTCCCGTCAAGACACATCATGAAGTGAAGTCTGGGACTCCGGTATGCCGGCCCAACGCACTCGAGATTTCATTGGCGGTCGACTGCAGTTTCGGTAGCCAGCTATCATCCAGCCGATCCGCTGGAGCTGAGATCGAAAGACCAGCAATAAGCTTGTTCTGATCGTCGTAAATGCCTGCCGCAATGCATTTCACGCCGAGTTCCAATTCCTCGTTGTCTCGCGCAACACCTTGCTGTCGAGCCATGGACAACTCTCGTTCCAGCAATGGCAATTGGGTGATGCTGTTTCGCGTATGACCTGCCAAACCCGTTCGGGTCGCATAACTGCGTACGCGCTGCGGTTCTTCCGCGGCCAGAAACAGCTTGCCTGTCGATGTCAGATGAAGCGGCGCTCGACCGCCAATGGCGCGCACGACCTGCATGCCTGAGCGTTCGCTAAAAGCACGCTCGATATAAACGATTTCATCTCCCTGACGCAGGCTCAGGTTCACGGGTTGCTGAGTGATCTTGTGCAACTCGCGCATGGGCGCCAACGCGGCATCACGCACGCTCAATCTGCCCTTCACAAGATTGCCAAGCTCGAGAAGCCTCATTCCAAGTCGATAACTGCCCGCCGCCGGTCGATCGACGAAACGACCGACTGCAAGGTCATTCAAAATTCGATGGGTCGTGGAAGGGTGCAGGCCAGTCTTCTCACTGATCTCCTTGAGCGAAATCGGATCGGTTCTTGAAGCGAGTACGTCGATGAGGGCGAACATTCGTTCGATGACTTGGATGACTGGTGTCGCTGGAATATCTGAATGTGGTTTAGTCATGTCGCACCTCGTAGAAGACCGAGACGCGATTTTACCTTGTGAAATCGCTTTCGTCCTTCCATCTTCCTCCGACAAGAACTTCACAGGGACGAAAGGTCCGCTTGTAGGCCATCTTGGGGCTATCGGCAATCCAGTAACCGAGATAGACGTGGGCCAAGGCAAGTCGACGGGCTTGTTCGATCTGCCACAAAACGCCATATATGCCATAAGCGGCGCCTGGATCCGGCTCATAGAACGTGTAGACCGCCGATAGTCCGTCTTCCAACACATCCAGAATGGAGACCATCTTCAATTCTCCTGCGCCGCCGTCGATGCCGATCGTACGGAATTCGACGAGCCTTGAATTCACGCGGCTCTGCAACAAGAATTGGGTGTATTGATCGATGCTGTCGTGATCCATCCCGCCACCGGCATGGCGATGGCTCTGATATCGGAGATAGAGTTGATAGTGCTCAGGAACAAAACACAATTTCAATATGCGCACCTGCAGATTGGAATGACGTGTCCAAGACCGACGTTGACTTCGATTGGCTCTGAAACGGTCGACTGGTATTCTCAAGGGCGTGCACGCATTGCAGCCATCACAATACGGACGATAAGTAAACATGCCGCTGCGACGGAAGCCGTCGCGCACGAGTTCCGAATATGCCTCGCTGTGGATCAGGTGACCAGGCGTCGCGACTTGAGAGCGTGCTTGCCGGTCAGGCAGGTAACTGCATGGATAGGCTGCCGTTGCATAAAATTGCAAGGCATGCAGAGGAAGCTCCTTGAGATGTGCCACGTCGATGGAAAAAAGTTAACGGTGCAATAATTCAGACCAATAGGAAGGTTTGAAATGCCAGTCTATATCAGCTTTCTCTCGTGCGCGGGCTACATGCGCCACCAATTGTTCGCGCGAGATCTCACCGGCGCCCAGGCTCGCCAGGTGCGTCGTATTTTGCTGGCAATCGATGATGCCAATGTCATGACGCAAACAGATGCAGACGAGCGCGGCGAGTGCCGTCTTCGATGCGTCTGTGCGGTGGGCGAACATCGATTCTCCGAAGATGGCGTGGCCCAGTGCGACGCAATACAACCCGCCTGCCAGCTCTCCATCGATCCAAGTCTCCACGCTGTGTGCTGATCCGGCACGATGCAGGGTGACGTAGGCATCGATCATGGAGTCGACGATCCATGTCCCGTCTTGACCTTTGCGTGATGCGGTCGCACAAGCGCGAATGACAGCTTCGAAATCGTGGTCGATGCGTATCTCGCAGTTGCTTGCGGAACGGAACGATTGCAACGATTTCCTCATGGATCGATGAAGGCGGAATGCGCTCGGCGCGAGTGCCATTCGTGGTTGTGGGCTCCACCACAGGATGGGTTGGCCCTCGCTGAACCAAGGAAACACCGCTTTGCCATACGCATTCCGCAATGTCGCCACGTCGAGCGATCCACCCGCGGCCAGCAGGCCGGGCACGGGATCTTCCGCGCCCCACGCGCTGGCTGGCTCGGGCACTGGCTCACCTGGTTCGAGCCAGGGCAGTTTGGTGCTCATGATTCAAGATGTATGTGTATGACCATGGGTTCCGCACATGGCATGTAGATGAAGATAGCGCCATGTCGTTCCACGCATTGCCATCGTTCACGGTGCTTCGATCCAATCGAATTACGGGTCGTGAGGGCACGCCGGCAAATTCAATGGTCCATGGGTGCCAGAAACGCCTTGATCCGCTCCAAACTTCGTTCTACTCCAGAACGCTGCGCTGACCGTTCTGCGTCGAATGGGGCAGGGATACAAAAATGTGGCTTCTCGGACTTCAGTTGAAATCGCATATCTTGATGCTGCCTGAGGTGGTGGTGATGGTATATACGCTGATTCGCGAGCATCTGCAGATTCGAAGAAACTCTTGAATGATGCACTGGCCGATCATGGAGCACATCGAGCTGTTCGATTCGCCGGCTTCAGCAGGGGTACATTGGCGAAACCGCATCGGGCGATCCGGGATCGATAGTCAACAGCATGTCCGCGTAGAACTCGTGGTCGGCTGGATTCTGCAAGGATGAATGTCCGACCATTGATCTCGTCTTCTGGGTTCATCGACATCGATCAGAGCCCTCGGACCAGAAAGCATCCGTTCCATGCGGCAATCTGGTCCATGGTCGGGTGTGTGTGCATCATGAGGCCGGTTCCCCATGTCTCGATCGGAAGTTTCACGTCCGCTTGAAGGTGAGTGCCTGGAAGGTACGCCGAGTTGGGTCTCACGTCGCGGGACGGGGTGTGGGAGCGGAGTCCATGAAGACGCGGACATTCTCTTCATCGACGAGCGCAAGCCGTCGGTGCAGGGCGAAATCTTCGAATGTTGGAGCCATGTTGGACAAAGTTCAAAATGCGGTGCTATAATCTGAG
>Ga0321338_1000032_pt1 | contig 10695 bp, 7 predicted proteins | sample G5R1MT_2_FD_206156 | JGI IMG/M metagenome (GOLD analysis project Ga0321338, IMG submission 206156) | Metatranscriptome of phyllosphere microbial comminities from switchgrass, GLBRC, Michigan, United States - G5R1_MAIN_12SEP2016_LR1... | ecosystem: Host-associated > Plants > Phyllosphere >...
ATCTACTGTTAATCATTATAACAATCAACAAAGAAGTAGATCTAGTACGAGAGGATCGATCTGCTTGTATCTATGGTTTTTTAGCTGTTCTTTTTTTAAGGAGCACCGCTAAGTAGCTACATACATTAAATTATAACCGCTGAAAACATCTAAGCGGGAAGAAAATTTGTGAAAGATTGTTTATAGACTAGTAGTTGACTACTACTTAAATAGAGTTAGGGTTAAAATAAAATTGTTTTTAAGCTTCTAACTACTAATGTTTGTTTGTGTTTCTAGTGGAAATTTTTGATTATCTATTAAAATTATAAGTCCTAATAAAATGATTACCCTAGTCGGTCTTTGTTTAGCTTTGCTTGTTACCTGGGGGGTAAACCCAGTTTATAGTATTTTAACTTTAATTACTAGCGCTCTAACTTTGGGTTTACTTTTACTCTCTTTAGGATTGGAATTTATTCCTTTTTTAGTTGTTTTGATCTATGTTGGAGCAGTTGCTGTTCTTTTTTTGTTTGTTGTAATGATGATTAACTTTAAACTTCAAGAACAAAAATTTTATCTTCCCGAGTGTTTTCTTTTTTGGCTTGTTACTTCTTTAAATTTAATTTTTTCTGTTGATAATCAACTAATTTCGAGTAGTCGTTTTTATTTTTGGGGAGATAGCTCTAATTTTCATAGTTTAGGGGTTTATCTTTATCAAACTCCGACGGTTTTAGTCGTGGAGGTTGTTAGTTTAGTTTTGTTTGTTGCTATGATTGGGGCGATTAGTTTAACTTACATTAGTGGAGAAAACTATCGTTCTCAAAATATTCCAACTCAAACTCGACGAACTTCAAGTTTATATCGTTTGGAACAAAATTTCTCTTATTAGTTTTGATGTTTGTTATTTTTTTTTATTGATAAACGATGCAAACTAATTAAAAAGACTTTTTTTAGTTTGGCTAGAACTAGTATACGGGTTTTAAGTATGTTACAACCTAGTTGTTTATTATTTAAAAAAAATGAAATTTTCTACTTTTACTTTCTTTTATTATTTTTAAACTAATTTAAATGCGAACTCAATCTTTATATTTTCAAGATCCTTGTACTCCAATTATGGAAAGCTTAATCGACTTACATACTTTTATCATGTTTTACGTAGTTGGTATTGTTGCCCTTGTTAGTGTAGCTTTAATCTTAACTATCTATGAATTTAGTTTTTACACTTATCCGGACAAGTTTGAACAAGTTTTAATTTCTCGAATTGTTCATTGTACCTGGTTAGAATTATTTTGGACTTTAGCTCCAGTTGGAATTTTAATTTCAATCGCTTTACCAAGTTTTTCTCTGTTATACGCGATGGAAGAAAAATCGGATTATAATTTAACGGTTAAAGCAGTAGGTCATCAATGGTATTGGGAATATCAAATCGTAGTTAATCGAGACTGGTTAAATGATCATGACTTATATAAGGTAAGCTTTGATTCATATTTGAAAGCCGACGACGATCTTCAACGAGGAGATCTTCGTTTGTTAGAAGTTGATCGTAAACTGGTGTTACCTATTCAAACACCAATTCGAGTATTAACTACTTCTGCTGATGTTATTCATTCTTGGGCTTTGCCTGCGGCTGGAGTAAAAATGGATGCTGTTCCCGGCCGATTAAACCAGGTAAACTTATATTTTAATCGTCAAGGTTTATTCTACGGTCAGTGTTCAGAACTATGCGGAGTTAACCACGGGTTTATGCCTATCTGTGTTAAAGCGGTTAATCCTTCGGTGTATAAAACAAGTTTCGTTTCATCTTTAACGGATAAAAATTTATAAAATGAAAGAATTAAGCTTTCTTTTTTTTATTATTGGTTTGTGGGGTTTTTTAATTCGTTCTTCAACTTTTATTACTTCCCTTGTTGGTTTAGAAATGATTTTTGTTTCTTTAGTTTATGGAATGAGCATTCTATCTATTGAGTTAGATGATTTGCAAGGTCAAATTATGTCATTAAGTATTCTAGCGGTCGCCGCCGCTGAATCAGCCGTAGCTCTAGCTATTTTAGTTCAATATTATCGAGTGCGGGGAGCCGTTGAAACTTTTTTATTTCCTACTCTTAAAGGATGAGTCTAGCTTTGATTGGTTATCCTTTGCTTGCTATTGGTTTAAGTTTAACCCGTATTCGTTCGGTTGAATTATTATGTTTTAATATGTTTGTTCTAGTTGTTCTAAGCTCAATCAACTACTATGAAGTAGTTTTGTTAGGTTCAGTTAAACATGTTCAATTATTAGCTAGTTTTGTTCCGGGAGGATATAATTTTGATCAATTTCATTTAGGAGTTGAAAAATTAAGCTTAGATGTTTATCTTGATTTTTACAGTTCTCAAATGGTCTGGCTAGTTTCTTTTATTTCTTTTATGGTTCATCTTTATTCTACGATGTACATGAAAGATGATCCTCGGTTATCTTTGTTCATGGTTTATTTAACTTTATTTACTTTTTTCATGCTTTTTTACGTTGTAAGTTTAAATTATGTTCAAATGTTTATCGGTTGGGAAGGAATCGGAATTGTAAGTTATCTTCTTGTTAATTTTTGGCATACTCGGCCGGCGGCTAATAAATCTGCTCTTAAAGCTTTGATTGTTAATCGATTTGGAGATTATTTTTTTCTTTTTGGGTTACTTCTTTTGTTGGCTCAAAATCATAGTTGTACTGTTATTGAACCAATTCAAATTAGCTATCTAGCTAGTTTATTTTTTTCTTTAGCTGCCGGAGCAAAATCAGCTCAGCTTGGTTTACATACTTGGCTTGCTGACGCGATGGAAGGACCAACTCCGGTTTCTGCTTTGATTCACGCGGCAACAATGGTTACCGCTGGAGTTTTTCTCTTGATTCGAGTTGGCCCAAACCTAGAAGAAGTTCAACCTTATCTTTTGTTAATTGGTAGTTTAACCACCGTTTACGCAGGGTTAAGCGCTTTGTTTCAAAGTGATTTAAAAAGAGTGATTGCTTATTCAACTTGTGCTCAGCTTGGTTATATGGTTAGTGCTCTTGGGGTAGGAAGTCCAAATTTATCTTTTTATCATTTAATTAATCACGCTTATTTTAAGGCTTTACTTTTTTTATCTGCCGGTTTGATTATTCATTCATTAAACAATGATCAAGATATGCGTCGAATGGGGGGGTTACACCAGGTTATGCCCGTAGTTTACATTTGTTTTTTGATTGGTAGTTTATCTTTGGGGGGGTTACCTTTTTTAAGTGGATACTACTCTAAGGACGGTATCTTAGAGTTAGTTTACACTCAAAATGAATTTTTTGCTTATTTTTGCTTACTTTTTGGAGCTTATCTAACGGTTTTATATAGCTGGAGAAGTTTAAGTTTAGTTTTTTACGGCCAACCTAACCAGTCTTTTTCTGTTTATCGGCAAATTCACGCCGTTGATTTTCGATCTTTAGTAGTTGTTACTAGTTTATTAGTTTTCAGTGTGTTAAGCGGATATCTTACTCGCGATATTTTTATTGGACTAGGACAAACTCAGGAATGGCTTACTTTTAATTTGGAAAGTGAGTTTTATCCTTCTCTATGGGTTAAACTTTTACCTTTATCCACTGGGTTAGTTGCTTTGGTTTCAGGTTATTTACTAGTTAACTTTGAGTTAAATTTAATTATTGTTCGTTTTGATTGGTATAATTTTTTTGCTAAACGACTTGGAATTGATATTATTGATGGTTATTTAACTCGTCAATTTGTTCAATCTTGTTATAAGGGTTATTTTTTAATTGAAAGAGGGCTACTAGAGCTAGGAGGTTCAGTCGGGTTAAGCAAGATAAATTTTAAAGTTTATCGTCGTTTTTATTTTTCTGGTTGGTTTAATTTTTTCTTTTGTTTTATTGGGTTAGCTGTTGTTTTTTTTTCTTTGTTAACGTTAAATATTTGGGTTGCTTTATATGCACTTTCCTATAACAAAAAAACTTAAAAAAAAAAAACTTCCTAAACCGGTTGGTTTTTTAAAACGCAAGTTTTATCTAACCAACCAGCTAAGTTTAACTTCTCACCTAGGATCAAAATTATATCCTACCTGGCAAAAGCGTCGAGTTCTTAAAAGTCGACGCTTGCCTGACCTTAATTTATCTTTATCTAATAATGATAGTGATACTCAAATTTATCAAACCTGTTATCTACCTAGTTTAATTCGTTTAGTTCGTCGCCAGCGTCGTTTAAAATTTAAAACTTTTAAAAGTTTATCCTACGTTGAACGTAGACAGTGTCTTCAGCTTTTTTCTTTTTTTCAACAACAAAAACCTCAGCTTCTAATTAAAAAACAAAGTTTAAACAAGGAACGATTTTTAATGGTTAACCAAAAAGATTATACATCTCTTTTTACTGTTAAAACTGAACTTAACTTAAACGATGAAGAGCAGTCCTTAGAAGAATTTAGTTATTGTTTTGTCAAGGGGGGTTTGCTTAGCCAGCGGTGTTTATCTAGTTATCGTTGGACCACCAAAGCTCAACCTTATTATGATGGAGGAACTCCTGATGTAGTCACCATTGAAAATCAAAAAAAAAAAAAGAAGTTATTTAGCCGCCGCCGCCGCCGGCTACGAATTAAATCTACTCGAACCAAAGTTTACAAGTTATTTCGACGATATCAAAAAAAAAACCGAAAAGTTTATCGTTCAAGTTATGGTCCAAAATTATTAAAAATAAAAAAAGATAAAAATTATCTTCATACTTTTCCTCAATCTTTGGAAGCTAACAAAACTTGGCGCTTTTGGCGAGTATTAAAAGTTATTCCTCCTCAATGGTTAACGGTTGGAGTAACTCGAGATGTTCTTTTTAATCTTCAGTTAAAACTTAAAAGTTTAATCGGCCCTAGCCATTATTCTGATGCTGACCGTCCCCGAATCTATGATGATTTAAAAATAAGTTATCATCGTCGGTTATCCTTAGATCAACTTAACGCTCGTCGTTATCAATCTTATCAGATTAAATCTTATCAGTTGATTCAGTCTCGATGGAAAACCTTTTATCGAGGAGCTCGTCAAATTGATCCAATTCGTTCTCAGTGGTCTTGGTCAATCAAACATAAAGGTTCAATCCTTAATCAACGAGATCAATTTGTTAGTTTACCCTCTTACAATCATTCTCAAGTTTTAACTAATCGTTTAAAAATATTATCAACTCAGCTCCTTCAACTTAAAAATGTTCGAGCTAAAGCCGAGCGTTACTTAAAACATACTCAAGTTATTTTTAAGCTTCCCAAAGCTAAAAAACTTCGGCTTGACCGCCGGCGTTATTATCAACGCCGGCTTCTTCGTTTACGACGCCATCTTGAAAAACTTCCTTCCTCGGTTGATAATTATTATAGTTTTTTAAATGGCCAAGCTTCTACTTATTATCAGTTTAATCGTTTTGCTAAAATGGAGCTCAACCAGTCAATTCGCCCTTCAACAAGTATTCTTAATTTTTATCAATTTGAACAACAAATCAGAAACAAAGCTCCTTCAAGTCGATTTTTTTTTGGACTTTATTATACTTTTTTTCTTCGAGATGCTACTCGTCCAGAAATGCGTGGTTGGACTCGGGATCGCCGCCGCCGTAAACGAACTCTAACCGGAGAACTTCGAATGCGTCCCTTGCGTGATCATAAAATTTGGGGTAAATTTTTTAAAGATGAACGGGACCGGCGTTTTTCTTTTTTACGAGATAATGCTATTACCCGTTTTACTCGGCGACTTAATCTTAAAAGATATAAAAAAGTTCCAACTAAGTTTGCTCAACTTTATCTTTACACTCAAAAAGTTGATACTCGACGTAAACTTGATGGTCCTGACCCGGAAAACCGGTCAATGATGAACTTTTTTTTAAGTTTTACTAGTGGATTAATTGTTGAAAAAAAACAAAAAAAAGTCTTTCCAACTACTCTTGGAATGCTTTTTAGTTTTAATCGAGCAACTCTTAATTTAGAAACATTTTTTCGTCCTTTGCCGGTTCAACCTTTAGAAGTTGTTGAAAAAAAAGAAAAAGTAGAAGAATTTGAAAAAATAGTTATTACTCAACGTCCGCCCGTTCGTCCTTCAAAATTAAGAAAACTTAAATATTATTCTTGGTTTTATCTGGGCCGACCTCTTCACCTAGTTTATTATTATTATTGTCGTTTAATTAATTTTATCTTACTTAATTTAATTAAGATTAGTCAAGATTTTCGAGATCAATTTCAAGGCTGGTTACTTTTTTACCAAAAATTATTTTTAAATATTTTTATTGATATTCCTCGATTAATAGTTAACAGTATTCAAGGATTAAGAATTGTTCGTCTTTTAGTTTGGGTTTACACTTCTTGGTTGTATGTTGACGCCTTAGAAAATGAACCTGACGAAGATCATGCGGAATACGAAGAATGGGATCAAGCCCGAGACCTATACAACGAAGACGATCATGATCCCGATCATGATCGAATTTCTGTTGGAGAAGATAATATTGATTCTGAATTAGGTTATAACTATAACGAAAGTCAGTCTTTATCTCCTTCTTCTTTGTGGTTCTACGGTAATCCTATGTGGGAATGGTACCTGCATAATGTTCCTACTGATCAAATTGAAGATCTTTTTGACGAAACAAACTATTTTACCCGTCTTGTTTTTCGACCTTTTGTTGATTTTATCGTTCGGTTACCTTTATGGAGTATGCTAGAATTAATTAGTTTATGGCTTGAAGTTTTTAAGTCTGAATATCATCGTTGTTGGTATAAAATTTTAACTTATAAAAATCAACCTAACCGAATAGTTGGTCGATGGTGGAAAATTCCCCTTGTTTTAATTAAACTTGGTTTTCGTCTTGTAATTTGGGGAAGTTTTTTTTTCTATCTAGTTAGTTTAATCACCGCCGAAGATTTAAAAATTTTATGTACCTATAATTTTAGCTTTCCTTGGTTTGAAGAATATTATTATTTTTATGTTGCAACTTGTTTTATGCTTTCGGTTTATTTAGTTGGTCCTTTAAGTTTACGTGATTTTTGTTTTAAAGAGTTAGGTTTAGAAAATTTACTCTATCTTTTTGTTGTTCCTGCTTCAGTAGCTAACCCAGAGGCGTATCAACCTCAACGATCTTCTTTTAAAATTTATCAGCATCTTTCTCGCTGGGACTTAAATTACGCCGCCGAAAAAGAACCTCCAGTAGGAGAAGAGTATTTAAGTGGTCGGTTTCAAAATGTTAGCACCCCTAACGGAATTTATTCTTACGATGATATTCGACTTGTTCTAGCTCAGTTTAACGAATTTAACCATCCTTTAGGAATTGAACAATTAGATTATGCTTATGTTACCCGTCTTCATGATCGACCTAAGATGGGACGTTATTCTACTTATCGTTGGACCGAGCGTCATCCAAGTGAACTAAGAACCCACTGGGATCGACGATTGCCTTATGAATTTGAATATTATGGCACTCCGGGTTGGTCGGTAGAGATGGAGGAAAATCAAGCGACAAACGGTAAAAAAGCCCCTCTTCAGTATCGTTCAGCAATGACTGATGATCAATATTGGAATCGAACTATCGTTAATCGAATGGAATACCCTCAAAATTTAAAGTCAACTTTTGCTAGTCAGAAATAATTTTTTACCCCCACTTAATTTAATATCTTTGTTTTTTTGTTTTACACCTAGATATAAGCATATTATTAAAAATGATTATTTTTTTTTAAATGATTAGTTTTTATCGATTAAACTGGTTTTTAGTTTTTATCTTACCAGTAGTAGGATTGTTTAGCTTTTATTCTTTAGCTCTTCAACCTTTAATTTTTCAATGGTGGTTGTTATTGTTTGTTCCGATTTTATTATTTATTAGTTATTTTTGGTCAGTTAATTTTTCTTTTTTTTTAGGTTTAAGCTTATTAATTAGTTTATGGAGTTTAGGATTACCTTGTTACTGTGTTATTAATAAAGTTCAAGTTCTTGATTCTTTTTTTTTTGACTGGATCAATTTACCTTTTCTTTTTTTGAGCTCTCTTTTTTTTCCTTATACTATGATTGTTTCTCGAGAGTCAATCAGAAAAAATAAAAACATTTACTTTTTACTTTTGATTTTGATTCAACTTTTTCTAGTAGCTTTGTTTAGTACTAACAATTTTTTTGTTTTTTACGTTTTTTTCGAGTTAATCGCTTTTCCAATGTTTTTGTTAATCGGAGTTTACGGGTCTCAACCGGCTCGAATTCCGGCGGCTTATAAATTTTTTATTTACACTTTTCTTGGTTCAATTTTTATGTTAGCGGGATTAATTAGTTTATACTATTTTTACGGTTCTTGTTATTTTGGAGTTGTTGTTGATTCTTCTTCTCAAATTTACTTTTTTTTTCTTGTTTTTTTTGCTTTAGCGGTTAAAATTCCAATGGTTCCATTTCATCTTTGGTTACCTGAAGCTCACGTAGAGGCTCCAACTGGAATTTCTGTTTTGTTGGCGGCTTTACTTTTAAAAACTGGAGGCTACGGGTTAATTCGTTTTGTTTTACCGATGTTTCCGGTGGGGGTTCATTTTTGGTCATCTTCTGTAGTTAGTTTAGGTTTGATCTCTATTTTGTTTGCTAGTTGGTGGGCTACCGCTCAGGTAGATATGAAAAAAACTATTGCTTACTCTTCAGTTGCTCATATGAATGTTTGTGTTTTAGGTTTATTCTGTGATTCAATTCTAGCTATTCAAGCTAGCACTTATATGATGTTGGCTCATGCTTTTGTTTCGGCTGGATTATTTACCGGCGTTGGAGTAATTTACGATCGTTACCATACTCGAAATATCCGAGCTATCTCAGGGTTGTCTTCTTTTATGCCTACTTTTTATTTTTGGTATTTTTTTTTAGTTTTAGCTAATTTTAGTTTTCCTTTTTCGGGTAATTTTGCTTCTGAATTAATTGTTTTTATGGAACTGATCTCTAAAAATCTGTTTATCGGTTTAGTTGGAGGATTAACAGTTTTTTTTAGTGCTATTTATTCTATCTGGTTTTTTAATCGGGTTTTCACCGGCCCAACCTCTTCCAAATATCAAGCCTATCAAGATTTAACTTCCGCCGAATACGTTAGTTTAAGTTTTTGTGTTATCGGAGTGTTGCTTCTCGGAATTTACAGTTGGGAATATTTAGCTATCTCTTTTGAAGATTACTGTTTTCATTTAAACTATATTTTTCAAAACTAATGTTAGTTGAAGGCTATCTTTTTTTATTTAGTTTATATATTTTGTTAAGTGGTTTATTTGTTCAACAACTAACTAGCCGATGGTTATGGGCGGGTTGCGGCTTAAGTCTGGCTAGTTTTCTTTTTGTAACCCTTGGTTTTAAAAATTTAACTTTGTTTGATTTTTTTTATGGATTAAATTTAGGTTCAATTTTTGTTAGTTTAAGTTTAGTTTTAAGTTTGTTTTACTTTGTTCAACTTCAACAATCTTTAGTTCGAAATTTAATTTTCTGGGTTGGTTTGCTTTTAACTATTCAATCTTTTCAGTGGTGGTTTGTCGGAGATCAAACTTCTTTTCAAACTAATCTTGTTGAAACTCTATGGTTAAACCTTGTTAGCGGAGGAAGTTTCTACCATGATCTTAAGTGTTTAATTCTTGTTGTTTGTTTATTTGTCTGTGTTGGAGTTTACCACCGAGGAACAACTTATTATGAGTTTGATTATGCGGTGATGATTTTGTTAGGTGGTTTAGCTTCGTTACTAGTTATTACTCAAGAAAATTTAATCCTTATTTATTTAAATTTAGAATTTCAAGCTTTGCTCTTATATATTTTGACAACTTATTATCGTTTTGAAGAAACAAATAGTGAAGCCGGTCTTAAATATTTGTTAGTTGGTTCTCTTGTTTCTGGTTTTTTTTTGGTTGGTATTTTCTTTTTTTATTTTTTTAACGGGTCATTAAATGTTAGTGAACTTACTAGCAATCATTCTCAGGTTTGGCTTTTAGCTAATTTTATCTTTAAATTAGGGGCTGTTCCTTTTTATTTTTGGACCCCAGCTGTTTATCAGCAACTTGATTTTCCAAGCTTAATTTTTATTAGCATTCTTCCAAAGTTAAGTGTTTGGTTTTTACTTTTTAAAAGTTGTAGTTTATTAACCTTTGATAATTCTAATCTTCTTTATTGGTCGGGGGTATTATCTATTGTTATTGGTGGTGTTGGAGGTTTATACCAATTAACCATTAACTCTGTTGTTGCTTATTCCGGAATTTTAAATGTTGGTTATTTACTTCTTTTTAGTGATCAAATTTTTTCAACCGAAATTCTTTTTATGGTTAGTCTATACTTAATTAGTTACTATCTAGTTTTAGGAATAGTTTTAACTGGTTTTTCTTTTTTTTCTAGTTCTTTTGTAACTGAATTTCTTAATCTTTCTTTTATTGGTTTTTTTTGTAGTTTGTCTGTTTATTACTTTTTTTTATCACTTGGTGGACTTCCGGTGTTGCCTGGATTTACTGCCAAAATTTACCTATTAGGCTTTCTTCTTGAACGTAATTTAATAGAAACTTTTCTAGTTATTTTTTTTAGTTTATTTAGTGTTGTTTATTATTTACGGGTAACCGGCTTTTTTCTTTTTTACGATCTTCCCCTAGTTCGTTTTCAGTATGAAATTAATCTTTTATACTATCTTTTTTTAATTTGTTTTGTTAATAGTTTAGGTCAGACTTTTTTTAGCTTTTGGTAGTAATTTTTTTATTTACAAAAAATTATGTGGTGGCCGAGTCCGA
>Ga0321338_1000034_pt1 | contig 10552 bp, 4 predicted proteins | sample G5R1MT_2_FD_206156 | JGI IMG/M metagenome (GOLD analysis project Ga0321338, IMG submission 206156) | Metatranscriptome of phyllosphere microbial comminities from switchgrass, GLBRC, Michigan, United States - G5R1_MAIN_12SEP2016_LR1... | ecosystem: Host-associated > Plants > Phyllosphere >...
ATCAGACGTGCCCTGCTCAGTCGTTCGTTAGCCCGCATGAGCATGGCGATCGCCATGTCCGCTCTCTCGACGGAACCGTGGTAGGGACGGCCGTTGCACGCGCTACTGCAGCAGTCTGGTGGCGAGAGCTGGCTGCCTGTAGCTGTCTTCCACCTTTTCACCCTTTTTTTGCTAACCGAAAAAAAAAATCTGGAACCGTGGGCCGCCAACGCATCCTCTCACGGGTGCTCCTAGAGAGCCGCAACAAGACCCGCAATTTCATATGCTCGCTATCCCACCGACGCTTACTGGCGGCCGCATGGTGCGCGCGCGCTTGGATAGCCGCTGCGTTGCTGCAATATATTAAAGCCTCCAGAGGCTCACACCCATCCCTGGTGCATCCATCGCAAGCCACCTTGGGCACATCGGAAGCTCCCGCCCTTCTTTTCTTGTCGTGCTCTTCACTGGCTTCAATTGCACCACCCGTCGTTGCATGTTCCGGCCTGGGACGTAGACAGCCATGTTCTACATCCAGTACTTATCCGGCCTTTGCGCAAGGAGGAATTGGCCTGATCCGCTCTTCCAGACCTATCGCACACGTTATGGATACGGCTCCACGGTGAGGGTCAACAACCGCGAATACTCGACCGACGTCGACTACGAGAGCGAAGACCTGGCCAAAAATGCTGCCGCCACGCGAGCGTACATGATTTGCCGGAACTTTTCGGTCAACGACGGAATGTTCCCCGCACAGCGTCCGGGACAAGGCGCTCAAGGCCTGCCCACGCCAATTGGCAGTGGCCGTCGTAATACCGGCTCATCCAATGATTATGATAGCGCCAGCACCTCCAGTGGAGATACCAGTCCCCGGAACTCGGACTATGGCCTAGACGCCACCGGCGTAATGGGACGCCGGCCGAGTAGACCCTCCATGGCATCGCCTTCAAACTGTTATTGCGGCCGAGGAATGGTGCGTGCTTATGAAAGGTGCAACTGCTGCCTCCGAGAAGCAGGATACCTGGCGTAGATAAGTCGCTGGTCCTGTCGGTCTACCCCTACCCCTACCCCACCTGAGCAACGACAAACACGTAAACACAAAGGCATCGAGGATCAGAACTCATCAATCTGACGCCTACGAAACATGAGCGGCCTCTACGCTACGGCCGAGCTGCGACTTGAAAACATGGCGACTTGTATGCATTGCATTGGTGGTACCTCTGTTGAGCATGGGACACGGGCGGATTGTATCCTGATTTTCCCATACGTTTCGTCATGTTCCCCGTCCCCCCCGTCGTCCTTCGAAGGTTGCATAGCGACTGGTTTTGAAGCGTTTTAGCGATTTTTTTTTTTCCCTCTTACAGGGTGGGGGTGATGAGTGGACATGACTCGTGTTCTGCCGCGGAGATTCTTTGCAGTCCCTTGGAACGAACCATCTACGGCCGAAAAGAAAGATAACGAGCAATGGCCACACGGCCAATAACGACAAAACTGACAAAGTATGAAGTAAAGAGGGTGTCGCCGCGTGGCCAGCGAGCCTGGTTGGTGCTTGATGGAAAGGCAGGTTCGAAAAGTATCGTGGTGAAATTGTGAAATTGATCCTCTGCGCACCGTGTCTATGTGGTCCCAGTCTGTCCATGCCCTTGTCCTTGTTACTGAAATGGACTCGTCCCCCACTATGCTGACCCCTGTTTTCGACATGCATGGAAAATAATAAGCCATCACCACAAACCACAGCGTGCCCGAAGAATGGAGAGTAAGAGATTGTATTGCGACGGCCAATTAATTGATTATAGGATGGATATCTACAGAAAATCGGAAAACAATGTCGCGTCAAAGGCGCGGGATGGTCAGCGCTTGAGCTGGACGGTAGTGTCTATCGCTAGCAAAGCAAAGCCCGAGAGACGAGAGAGAAAGGGGGACAGAGGGGGCAGGGATGACGCGCTTTCACAAACCCCGGATGAAATAGGAAGTACAATGTAGGATAACGAAGAAGAGCAGGGTTACGCCTTGTCTGACGTGTCTTGACGAGGTGGCGTAGTGGTGCCAGTAATGGAGGCATATCTCGGTTGCTGAACCTCTCCCTCTGCCTCTGCAGCACGCTGGCTGCCTTCGTTGGAGGACGGGCCAGCTTGTGTTTTCTCGGGTACGGCTGTCTTTTCGGAACCCTTCTTCTCCTTCTTGGCCTTCGGCATGCGGACGAGCCAGTAGAGCGCGAGTGCCGCAAATACGTTGAAGATGATGTATACCCAGAGTAACCCGAAGTTGCGCCATGCTTGGCTGTAATTAGAAGATATGTTCTTAAGAAAGACATTAGTGTCTTCGAGGGCGCAGAACTTGCAATCGCGCGTGGCGTTGATGTCGCTCATGTAGCCACCATTAATGCTCTGGTAGTCGGAGATGTATTGCCCACACGTTTGGCCCTGGCTTGGCTGAAAGACCAAGAATTCATTTTCCGCACACTGCACCTTGCTGTTGGCGAGACCACTGGATAACATGCCAGAAACGAGGTACGTGAAGGGCGAAACACGATACATAAAGATCCAGAAGCGTGGGAATTGTGAGGGCTGAGCGAGAACACCACAGAAGATGAGGCAGAGCGAGAACATCAAGTTGGCGACGTTCCCACCCGTCTCCGCCGATTCAATCCCAGCGATAACCATGTGGGTAAAGGTAGACGTGAACAGCAAAAACATCCAGACGAAAAGGAAGAGCTGGAAGCCTCGGTAGGTGACGGAATCGGTGGGCTCAGCATTGCGGTACAAACCAATGGGGTAGTACCAGCAGAAAAAGATGAGCACGGCCATGAGCGAGTTCCAGGGAAGTTCGACGGCGATGTTGGAAATCATGAAGGCTTTCCACGAGTACGCTTTGCTAGGCCGTTCACGTACCTCGTAGAGGGACCGCTGCGTGACGAAGTGAGGCATGATCTGCTGTACCAATTGACCAAAAATCGTGAGCAACATGAAGATGGCGAACATTTGGTTCTGAAGGCCGGTTTGGGTATTGGGCATCTGGTATAGCGAGAAGCCGATGAACAGAGCCGAAAGAACACAAAGACTGGTCTTGGAGTAGATGTACGAGGGGGTGCGCCAGTATTGCTGAAAGACACGTAGGGTAGTCTCCCGAAGCTGTTGACCAAAGGGCGCTGCAAACTCGCGATAAGCAGCCTTGTCTTCTCGCCTTTGGGCAGAGGCGGTGCGTTGCAGAGCCTCTGTTTGCGACCGCTCCGATTGCAGTTCATCAAGGTGACGCTGAACCTCGGCATACTCGGGCGAGTTGCGCCAAGCCTGATGCCAATCGATGTCGGTGTGAGATCCAGGAGCAGCACCAATGACTTCCAACATCCATTCAGCCGGATTAGCGGCAGGAGGACAGGGCGGTCCGCCGTTACGAACGAAATAGTTGACGAGAGTCTCCGAGTTGTGCCCAATGTCGCCGTAGTACACTGTGCGACCACCGCGAGCAAGGAAAAGTAGGCGATCGAACCGTTGGAACAACATGGCACTGGGCTGATGAATGGTGCAGAGAATAGCCTGACCATTCTTCTTCAGCTTGTCAAGGAGATCAAGAATAGCCCAGGAGGTTTGCGAGTCCAGCCCAGAGGTCGGTTCGTCCAGGAAGAGAAGCAGCGCGGGTTTGGCGGCTAGTTCTACACCAATGGTAAGACGCTTGCGTTGCTCGACATTGAGCCCCTCGCCGGGCACACCGACAACAGCGTCAGCATACTCAGACATGTCCAGAAGCTTAATCACCTCTTCGACGTAATCTATCTTTTCTTGACGTGACACGTGTGCGGGCTGACGAAGGAGTGCTGAAAAGGTCAGAGCCTCTCTCACCGTGGAAGTAGACAGATGTAGATCCTGTTGTTGTGCGTATCCAGTTTTGCGTTGGAAGGATTCATCACGAGGCTTGCCATCGACCAACATATCACCAGAGATGACACCCATGGTCGTACGAGTGGCCAAAACATCCAGCAATGTCGTCTTTCCAGCTCCGGATACCCCCATCAAAGCCGTAAGCGTTCCAGGCTTGACCCATCCGTCAACATGGTCCAAAATGCGGCGATCCTCTTTCTTGATCTTAACGTCGTAGCAGACGTTTCTCCACTGGAAGATGGCTGTTTGACGTTCGATGATGGCAATGTTGTCGGAGCTGTCGTTCTGGACGGTGACGTTACGACCGGGGACGGCCGACTCCAAGTCCTCGGTCGACTTGCTCTTGGGCGCAGCGAGTTTGTGCCCGCGGCGGAAGACTAGCACTTCACCCTTGGACTTCTTGGCTGTGATGAATTCGGTTGCGCCCACGTAGATGAACATGAGAATGATCATGAAGGCCCACATGATGCCGAAGTTGCGCCACTTGTGCGAGGGACGATAGTTGAACGAAGACATAATATAAGCTGTGCCCTCGACGTAGTTCTGTCCTGGAACAGAACCGACCGCCTGACATACGTGCTGCAGATCGGATATGTTTTCGTAGCCTGCACCTGAAGGAAGGTACTGATTGCACTCGAATCGTCTGTTGTTAAACTCGTTGACCATGAGCGATTCGAAGCCATAGCTGACGGGGTTTACGTAGCGGATCCACTTCGACCAACCCCGCATGTATGTCGGTGGAATGGTGAAACCAGTGTACATGACGAGACCCAAGATGAGGATAGCAGCAGGTGCCAGAGCCTGGACAAGCGATCTCGACAAGGCGGCGATGGATCGAAAGAACATGGACATGACGAGCGTGAGCGTAAAAGAGATGAGGACGAAGAAGAAAAAGTTACCGGGCTCGCGCCTGAGGTTGGTCATGAAGTACAAGACAAGATTGAAGGTGATGGAGTTGAGGATTTTGTAGGGCATGTCAGTCAACATACTGGCAAATGCTTCGGCAGACGGGTGGTACAGTGCGTATCGGGCGTGCTTCTCGACGATGGGACGCTGCGCGTAGAGAGTCAGGATTTCGAGAGCGGAGCTGAAGGCGTTCATAAGGATAGCGAAGAAAAGTAGAGCGGAGCGTGGGTAAAAGCTTGAGGTAGTGGATTTGAGGTTGTAGAAGACAGAGGAAACAATAAGCCCCATGATGGAATTGGCCATGAGCTGCGTGATAGTGATGCTAGGGTCTGCCTTCAAGCGCACAAAGCCTCTCCAAAGACAAAGTTTGACCTGTTGGGGATAGGAGAGCGTAAAGGGCGACTTCTCACGTTGACCACGGGCTTTCTGCAGCTGGCGAGATACTTGAAACTTTTGTGCAGCTTCGCCACCGATTGGGTATTTCTGCTCATAGGCCTCAATCTCTTGCACCAACGTCGCACGCTCGGGTGACGTGAGCCACCTCTCGGCAAACTCATCCGGTGTGCGAGGGACACGATCTTCCCAACCAGGGCGAACGACACGCTCCAGAGGACTCGTCATGGAGGTCAAGAAATCAGCGTCCGTCTGGCGGTCAGGGCAATCGAACCCCATGTTCACGAAGAAGGGCTTCGCATCGGTGGTCTTTCCGAAGAAGATTTGGCGGCCCTCATACAGTACAAGAACTTTGTCGAAAAGATCGTATGCAGCCTGAGGTGCCTGGTAGATGGCAACGCAAGCGGTGGTGCCGTTGATTTCCGTCTCCATGCGCAGGGTCTTGCAAAACTCGATGGCGTTGGCAGAATCCAGGCCTCTGGTAGAATTGTCCCAGGCCTGCAGAGGCGCTCGGCTCAGCGAGGCTTCGGCAATGGTGACACGTTTGCGCTCTCCGCCGGAGACACCGCGGATGAAGTCATTGCCGACGCGGGTGTTGACGGTGTGAGAGATTCCGTAGAGGGCCATGATGACATCGCGCTGGTGTTCCGCGTATTGCTGGACACTGACGCCACCGGGAATGTTGCGGGGACGACGCGCCTGGGCGGCAAAGTAGAGCGTTTCGCCGACCGTCATCATGGGGAAGTGGACATCGACCTCGGCGGTGTAGATGGCTTCACCTCGGTAGTTCTGGTTCATGAGGCCAGGATCGATTCCCTGGTAGTTGATGCGCGACGACGGGTCCACGTTGAATCCGTGTGTCTCGCCCGTGAGTGTCTTCAGGAACGTCGAACAGCCCGAACCAGGAGGGCCGAGAACCACCAACATTTCCCCGGCTTCTACCAGGCCATCCAGCTGTCGCAGGATTTCGATCTTACGGCCTTGGTTCCCCAGCAATTTGCGAACATAGCCCGACCCTTCCAGCCAGACGTTTCCCACACTCTTCTGGTAGTCCGTATCCGATCCGAAGCCATGGACGTTGAGTTGACGAAACGCCACACCAGCTGTACGGGTGGGCGGGGCATTCTCATCCTGCTCTTGCAGGGCAAGCATGGCCTTGGTCCACGCACGGGCGTTGAAGTTGTCTCCATTGGGGTCCAAGGGTGAGTTGGGAGGGGCGTTGAAGGGGTTCTGGTGGTATGCGGCAGCCTGGCTCTGCGAAGTCAAGCGCCGGGCAAGCTGATGCACCTCTTCTTCTCTCCTCGCCGTCTCGATGTCGTCTCGACAGCCTGGGCTGGAGGGGCGCTTTGGCTCGTAGTGATGGCGGCGCTCGTGGCTTGTGGTAGAGCCATGGCGCGTTGCTGCGATGGTCGAATCGTCCGATTCCGACCGCGGGCGCGGCTCTTCGGCGTTGTTCATGTGTAACTCGCCCGCTTCCCGGTCGTAACTAGCGCCAAGAGTGCCGGCTGGATTCATCTAGTGCCACGCAAGAAGGAAAGAAGGAAGGAACAGGTAAACAATGAATACAAGGACGGCAGCAGCAAGGAGGGAGGGGGGCAGTTAATGAACGTCCAGGACATTGCCTCGGCCGGCCCCCTAAAGCCGTCAAGGTGAATTTGGTCCGTCGGATAGCGGGACGACGCAGCCTCTCATACGCCCAATACGGGATACGGCGGATACGGCGTGGCGCCCTTGCCGGCAACCAATCAGCATCGCGTCGCTACGCGGGACACAATCGGCTCATACTGCCTCATCCCGCTCGTCTCCCACGGCCCATCCACTGGCATCTCTTTGTGCGCCAGCGTTGTCCTGGATAGGCACAGGAGGCCACGAGCTACCCAGCAACGCGCTCAGCTCCCCATCTCCCGCTGACGTGGGTTTGGTTCGGTCACCGTAGTTCGTGTGCCAAGAAATGCCCGCACTTGCTGTTGGCGGATGCCGGAAGTCGAAGCATCCGCCCCCGTGCACAGGCCCCCCCCCCTACGGGTGACTTCAGCCCTACGCGAGCAGCTAGCCACTATCTCGGCCATGTCCTCAACACGCTTTCCGGTGAGACGGATGCGTCGTTCCGAGCTCCGGGCCACCGATCAGCTTGTGCTGTGCAGCATCCAACACGGTCCCTTCATCATCCATCGCATACCAAGACATTGTGCTGCCAACCTCATTGCTGACTCGCCAAAGTGAAGTCAGCATCACATGCCAAGTATCCGGCAACCGAGGTCCCCTCGTTCCCATTGCATACGTACCATCGGTCTACTGCCTGAAAAGCGCAGTCCACGAATGTTGCGTGTAGATAGCCACCTCCCATGCCGCTCCCTCCTTTCCCAGAATGACTCCGGGTGGTTGGCGTAAGAAAGAACACGACAACGTGGAATAGACAACTGTCCCCCCTCCCCACGTCAAAGAATAGAAAGCCACCCATGCAGCCTGCCATACCATGGCCAAGGATGGTTGAAGACATGATGCGCTTTCAATACGAGTCACCAAAGAATTGACTGGCGACAATAATGTCCTGGTCGTGATTGGCAAAATCCCATCCTACAATCGTGGGATCCTGACTACAGCAAATGATTCGCCGGGCATCGAATTGCAACTTGAACACCCGGCTGTTGGTGCCTTGGCTGTTGTTGGGCGGTGCGAGCGGATGAGGCGGGTGATGATGGTGATGGTGGTGGTGGTGATGGTGTGGTGGGGTGTTGTTGGCCACAGGAGTGCCCGGTGGTGCAGCCGTGACGGGGCCGGTGGCTTGTGTAGGGTCAGCGCCCGTCGGAGCTGTTGGGCCGGTGTTGGGATGATGCATGGGAGCAGTCGTGGTGTGCACCGCTTGGGAGGCCGCGTGGAGAGCTTGGGCTTGTTGTGCGAGGTTGTGTGCCGCCTGGGCTTGGGCTTGTGCTTGTTGGGCTAATGCCTGGAACTGATTTTGCTGTCCAGGGGCAGGGACATGGAGCGCTGGCTGGTTGGTCGGATTGCCTGCATTAGGATGGGAAGCGGCTTGGACCACGGGTCGTCGTGGACGACCACCTGCGGCTCGGACGGCGTCGTTTTGGTATAGCGTCTTTGACTTCTCCCAGGCACCGTCTGCCCCTCGCTTCCATATAATGACCGTTTCATCGTAGGAGCCGGAGACAATCTTCGCCCATTTGCTGCCTCCTCCACCCGGGGGTAGCTTGGCGCCATAAGCAAAAATGGCCGTAGGATCCCGGGAACCGGCGTTGCGGGCCCGCCGTTGGGATAGCGACAAGTCTGTTGAAAGCAGACCTCTGCTCTGCGCCTCGAAGAAGTTCCGGTCGACGGCTTTGGCCTCGGCTTCGAGCTCCTCTTCATTGCCGGGCAAGTCGCCAAATTGAGCTTGCACAGTGCGGACGAGGTTGGTGTGACCACTCAAGCAAGCGACCTCGGCACCCGTAGCACGATCGAATATGCGTACAGTCTCATCGGAACTGCCACTGACGATGCGACGGCCATCGAATTGAACACAAGCGATGCCTTTGCTATGGCCAGAGAAAGTTCGGGTGCAGGCTCCAGTGCGCACGTCCCAGACCCTGACGCTCCTGTCTCCGGAAGCGGAGACAATCTGTCCATCGAGGATTTGAATGGCGTTGACAGCCGCGCCATGGCCTTCGAGCGTCATGATCAAACTGTAGGGAGGGAGTGGTTGAAAGCGCAGACTCTGGGTTTCGACTTGCTCCTGCATGTTAATAATATACGAGGGAAATCGAGCTCCTGACTTCATCGTCGACGATGGATAGGTGTCATCTGTCGGCAACATCTCCTTGCGGTTCCACACCTTGATGGTCTTGTCCTTGGAACAAGTGACCAAGAAGCGGTCATCGAACCTCAGATTCAACACCGACTCCGAATGCGCCTTTTCCATCTCTCTGATGATGCGCCCGGTTGAGAATCGCCACAACATCACCCGGCAGTCGCTGCCACCCGAAATCACAATGTCTTGCTCGGGACGGTCGTCGAATTGCAGACAGAGGACAGAGGCTGTGTGCCCAACAAGGGCTGGGTGCACAAGGCGAAAGGTGTCCAAGTTCCAGATTCGGATGGTCTTGTCGCGGCTGCCACTGACAAGATACTTCCCCGAGTATTGTATTGTGTAGACGCACTCGGTATGCGCTTCTTCGGGATGATCGGGATGGGGCAGCTGGAAGTTTGAGAATTTTCCTGCATCCCAGTTGTCTTCCAATCTTCGCTTTTGCTTGTAGAGAAACTGCCAATTGACCTTGGTTTCAGGACCAGGGAGTAGCAGTGATGGTTGGACTGGTGGGGACGAAGAGGTGGTGGCAAACGCAGAAGTCCTTGTGCGCATCGTCTCTGGGGAGGCGGGCAGAGACGAAGGATCGCGGAAAGCAATGTCTTCCATCCTATCCTCGGCCTTGGTAACGGGGCTTTCGTCGGCCTCGACGAGTCCATGTTGCTCGCTCCAGGCGGACGGTCCTGCAGAACCACGGATAGACAGCGGCTCCAGGGCGTTGAGCATGTTGCTTTCGGACGCGGGGCCGTCACTGAAGAGGGGGCGTTGGCGTAAGCGCTTCTTAGAGAATGGCTTATCGCAATCCATGTCTTCGGAAGCCCTGGGTCGCGTCTTGCGTTCCTTCTCCCTGCACTCGACGCGCCTCTGTCTTGCGCCCTCCTCATATGCGCGTATTTGGGGGAAGTTGGAGTTCCAGCCTTCGAGCCGGAAGAGTAGCTTCCACAAGGGGCTGTCCAGGACGCGGTATCTCCAGGCTCGCGAGAGCGTTGAGGCGCGCAGCAGGGTCTCGGGACTGAGGTAGGAGAGGATCTGGAAGGTGATTTCGGGTGGCAGGTGTGTGACGGGGTCGAGATGCAGGAGAGGGTTGAGTTTCTCGACTATGTTGGCTATGGAAGAGGTCCTGAGCGATCGCAGGATGGCATAGGCAAAGTCACTCCTCTCGTGGTCGCTCAAGGCCAGGACCCAGTCGGGCAGGTGCAATGGCGAGTCGGGTTCCCAGTCGGCGTCGGTCAGATGGCCATCGTTTCGCATGGCCATGTCGCTGCCGCTCTGGCTGCGCGTGTCTTCGGAGTAGCCTTCGTCGAAGCGGCTCACACTCAGCGCCGAAGCCGGACGGAATGGGTGCATGTACGGGGCGGCCTGAAGGTGGGCCGGGCCTGCCATGGTGGCGGTGGGTGGCGGACCAATGTGCTATGCGACGGCCATGGGCTGGCGGTGATGACGATGACGATGACGATGAGGGTGAGGGAGGGCACTGGCGGGGGTAGCGACGGGAGAGGGCGCAGAGGGGCGTGTGCTGGGGGCATGTACTACATGCTATTGAGGTCGACACGGACGTAGGAGGTGATGACAGGGAAGATGGGCATGTGCTCGGTATGAC
>Ga0321338_1000043_pt1 | contig 10208 bp, 10 predicted proteins | sample G5R1MT_2_FD_206156 | JGI IMG/M metagenome (GOLD analysis project Ga0321338, IMG submission 206156) | Metatranscriptome of phyllosphere microbial comminities from switchgrass, GLBRC, Michigan, United States - G5R1_MAIN_12SEP2016_LR1... | ecosystem: Host-associated > Plants > Phyllosphere >...
AGCTTCGGCGGCTAAATGTTGAGAATGATTAAAATTAAATTTTGTTCGACTACGCAAAGGAAGTTGACGAAAAAAAACTCGACTTTGAACTCCTAAAATTTCCAGGGTTGACTTTCGTCGGAGGTAAACTTTTGGTGAACGGCGGCTGATTTTTGCTCAAACTCTGAACCATAATTAAATAAAAAAAAAGTCGACCAGCGAAACCGAGTTTTTCGATCTCGTCCTCGAAACTGAAGTCGACGATGAAATTTTTTAAGCTGACGGCGACGGCTCCGAGTTTTTCGTTTTGGAAAATGATCCGGATTAGGCCGGACTAACCGTTTTTTATCGGTGTAGGTCCAAAAATTAAGCCAGTTTTTAATAGTTCGAAGATTTTGTCGGGGCTGCTCGTCAACCGCTCGAACATATTGGTTAGTGTTCCAAAAAAAAAGTCGATCAGCCCGATGAGGATAAACCGCGCGATCAGTTAAGCGTTGATCTTCGGAGCTTACCTGATACCAGTCAACTAATTGATATCCTCGTCGAGGACCAAACTCATTCTCAATGTCATCATATTGAACCTCGGGAAAATCAAACTCATCATCCACCACTGAAGGGCCATCTCCGGAGGGAAGTTCAAATTCAGAATCAAAAACAGTGGGCTGACCATAATTAAAAGAAACAAAATCGTTAAAATTTAATTTTGAATATCGTTGGCGACGTTTAAGCTTAGTTAACCGCCAGCGCTTACGTCGGGGTAAAACTTTAGGAAAAAAATTAGTTAGCGGAGTTTTATGAACTCCCCAGTGAATGATGTCGGCGGGTTCAAAATCTCGACGTAAACCAAAAAGATAATCATAGTTGGTTGGTTCATCATCAAAATCTATTGACTCGTCTTGTTGTTCTTCAAAGTCGGAGGAGTCTTGGCCAAAAAAATCAAGATCATCAATTCCGGAGTTTAAAGTTAAAAGTTGTTGGTCAATTAACTGGTAGTGAGTGTAGCGGTTGGTTAAATCAGGAAAAAAATTTTGGATTAGTTCGGGTTGATAATTAACGACAGTTAAAGGCTGAGGTTGCCGCTGATTAAAAAGTAACCACTGAGAAAAACGAGTTTTATAAAGTTTTAAACGAGATTTAACTTGAGCTATTTTTTTTTTTCCTCGTTGATGATAAGTTTGACTAATATAGGCTGGTCTTGACCAGGTAAGTTCTTTTTGTTGATCTTTGATTCGTTGAGACCAACTTGTCGCGGTTTGTTTAACAACCGTTTGAGAAGTAAGAGTTGCTTGTAAAATTAGCTGACGGTAAAAATCAACAATTTTAGTTTGAGAAAAAAAATAACGCTGGGCAAGCGAATAATAACGAGACTGATAGACTAAGCGAAAATATTGTTGGTAAATCAAGTTAGACCGTGAAGTCTGATTAAGAATAAAATCTCGCCAACGATAAAGACTAGTTCGTCGATAAATCATACGAGAACTAAAAGTTAACCACTGATGATACCAGTGGTTGCGCCACCGCCACCGAAGATAAAAATAGAAAGGTTGTTTTCGAACGTTAATCGGCTCATTTAACCATTCATCATACATCGCCCCTGGTAGGCCCAACTGAAACATAAACATAAAATTTCCAGTATAATAGTATAAAAAATAATACTGTTTAAGATATTCAACTTTTAAATCTTGAATAGTTAACAAAAACCACCACCGCCAACTAAGCCAATCAAACTTTTGTAAAAGAATAAAAATCGCTTTTTGAGTTTGAAAGTTAACCACTAATTTAACTATTAAATCAAGATGACTTCGTAAATTATGATAACCGTCTAAACTTGTTCGATTATAATAAGTTAAAAGCCAAAGTTTAAAAGTCTTAGGAAGATTAACCCACCAGCTTAACCGGCGAGGTTTAGCTAGTTTTATCACTTTTTGACGACGAAGCTGTTGAAAACGATTTTTAAAAATAAAATAAGATAAACGCTGCGGGCGAGAAATTACTTTAGCTTGCGGCCGTTGAACAACGAACGGCGGCTGATCAACATAGAATGATTGGCTTATAGCGTCTGGGTTATGCTGAAAAATAACCCATAAACTAAAATTTTTAATTTTATAGTAAAAAGAGAGAAGAAAATTCTTCATAGTTTGTTTTAACTGTTACAGATTTCCCCAGACATAAACGGCAAAATATAAACCTAACCAAACAACATCAACAAAATGCCAATACCAAGCTCCAAAAATAAAACCAAGATGGGCTTGACGATAAAAATGCCAGCTGGCCGCCCGAACAGTATTAACTAGTAAAAAGATAAAACCTAACAAAACATGTAATCCGTGAAATCCGGTTAACAAATAAAAACAAGAACCATAAACTCCATCAGAAATATCAAATTGCGCAACATAATACTCATAAGATTGAAGACCTAAAAAGATCAATCCCAAAAGAAGAGTCCAGCTCATACCTAGAAGATGACGAGATAAATCGTTAGCAGTTAATCGGTTATGGGCATAAGTTAAGGTTAACCCAGACCAAACTAATAAAACGGTATTTAAAAGAGGAATCCCGGTCGCACTCATCGGAATAATCCCGGTTGGCGGCCAGACTCCTCCAATTTCAATCGCTGGATTTAAACTTAAGTAAAAAAAAGCCCAAAAAAAACTAAAAAAAAACATTACTTCAGAAATTAAAAAAAAGCCAAATCCCATTGCTAACCCTTTTTGAACTTCTTCAGTATGATAACCACCGTAGGTTCCTTCTCGAATAACATCTCGCCACCATAAAGCAGCAACCAAAAAAATATTAAGTAACCCTAAAACAAAAACTGGACCGCCACCAACATAACTGTGTACTGCTCCAACTAATCCGACAACAAGCCCTAAACTAGCGCTTGAAGCATAGACCGGCCAAGGAGAGGGATCAACTAAGTGAAATTTATGTGTTTTTAAGCTTGACATAATTTAAAATAATAAAATGATAAAAAAAAACAGAAAATAACAAAATTTAAACAAACTAAGCTGTTTAAAAAGAAAAAAAATAGATAATAAAAAAATTCCGGTTAAACTTACTACGTATTTATAGTTTTGAAAATACTCGTCCTCAAGAATTAAAGAACGAATGGCTAAGGGAACCAAAAAAAAAAAAAACTTTAGTCCTAGCATAAGAAATATTTCTCCTGTTTGATTAACAAACTGAATTAAAAGTAATTTATGCTCTTGATTTTGATCTAACTGAATACAATAAGCTCCAACAAACAAATTAAGAAGTCCGATTAAAATAGTTCCAACAAAAGTTAGAACTACTAAATTAACTAGAAAAGAAAGTTTTGTTTTGTTCTCAACTTTTAAAAAGCTTAGGTTTTCTGTTTTTAAATCAAATAATTTATAATGAACAAAAAATCCAAAAATTAAAATAACAAAAATTAAAATAATATAACTTGATCTAGGCAGATAAATTAAGTCATTAAAACTATTAAAAAAATACTCTTCAAAGGTTACTTGGCGTTGTCCCAAGTTAGCTTCAAAAATTCGATCTCTTTTTATGATTCCACACGCTTCAACCATTTTTTCGTCAGCTTGGCTAATCTTTTTAGTTAGCCGACAAGCAGCCTCAGTAGTAAAATTATTTTGAACTGAGTAATCTCGAACTAATTGTGTTAGAGGCTCATTAGGGGTTTGTTGAATCGATTCAACAAACGAGTTAAGATCTTTTTGTTCTATCTGAGCTAATTTATTAAGTTTTATCGTTTTCTGGTGAATTTCTGCCGAGAGTCTAGCCGATTCACTATAACGAGTGGTAAAATAAGATTGATTTAAAAAATTTAAACCATAAAGAAAAAAACAACCTAGTAGAGAAAAAAAATAAAAAAAGCTATTTCTTGTTTTTTTTCGAAAAAAAACAAGAAAACTAAACATCTCATCCGGTGGAGGAACTAAATCTACTATTTTTTTAAGCTCTATTGCAACAAATTTTATGTTTTGATAGGTGCTAAAATAAAATCTAAAATTGGCATAATTATAGTCTTTAAAGCAAAGATATATTCCGCCTCCAATTGAAACTAATCCTGCAAACCAAAAAAGTAAATTCATCGGTCGAACAACTAAGGATTTAAATTTTTTATGTGAATTGTATCGAGCATACAAATACCAACCAGACAAACTAATAACGCTAATTCCAGCAAAACTTAACCACGGATGACCTAGGATAAAGGTTGCTAACTCATTTAAATAATTAAAACGGGAAAGAATACCCTCAGCAACAGTCGGCTGATGGTAACTAATGGTCAGCTCTAGATCGGTAATTGTTTGTTGATCTAAGTTAGAAACAACTAATGAAGATTCAGAAATTAAATTATCTAACTCTTGATAAGCTAGTGATGATAGTGGTTGTTGTTGCTGGATGGTTACCGTTGTTGTTGACGATAGCCGAATAGAACTGACCATTAACCACCAAAAGCAACCCTCTCTACCGTTATCATTAACATAACTTAACCCCTCCCGAGAAAGATTAATCGCTTGTTGAATTAAGCGGGCAGGATCTTGTTGGTTATCATCAGGAACAAGAGACTTAACAGCTAACCAACCAACTAACGTTGTCACTAGTAAACCTCCAATTAAGTACCAAACAAAATGATCACCTCCTGACGACGAATCATCGCGCAGAGAACGCCCGGGAGTATCCCAAATAGAATAAGTTATTCCTATCAACATCAGCAATAAAACTAACAATAACTGGTCTAACTCCATAGTGTTGGACAACGAGAGGATAAAAATCATAAACTAACTAAAAGTAAAACTAAAACGAAACTTGCGAGCGATAAAGGAAGAAAACACTTCCAACCTAGGCGCATTAACTGGTCATACCGATAACGCGGATAAGCTGAACGAACCCAGATAAAACCAAACATAACTAGAACAGCGGTTAGCGGGTTGTAGCCGCCTCGCAAATAAAACCCCCCAAAGTAAGCTTAAAAAAATAATATTAGCATACTCGGCGATAAAAAACAAGGCAAAACCGGCGGCCGAATATTCAACATAGTAACCAGCAACTAATTCTCCTTCGGCTTCGGGCAGATCAAAAGGAGGCCGGTTAGTTTCCGCCAGAGAACTAAGAAAAAAAAGAATTCCTCCCGGAATAAGAGGAATAATCAACCAAGAGTAATTTAACTGCCAATAAACTAAGTTGTGAAGATTCATTGTTTGAGTGATTAAACAGTTACTTAAAAGAATCAAACCTAGACTTACCTCGTAGGAAATCATTTGAGCCGAAGCCCGAAGAGCTCCTAAAAAAGCATACCGGCTATTACTTGACCAACCCGCTAAAATGACCCCATACACAGCCAAACCAGAAACCATAAAAACAAACATTAAACCACAGGTAAAATCTAATAATCCTTGACTAACAGGAAGAATAGCATAATTAGTCAAGGCTAGACTAAAAGAAATAACCGGGGACAAAAAAAACAAAAAAGGATCAGCCGTAGTAGGAATAACCGTTTCTTTAGTTAAAAGTTTAAGGCCATCAGCCAACGGTTGAAGAAAACCGTAACCAACAACGTTGGGGCCAACCCGGCGACCGCTGGCGGCTAAAACTTTACGTTCAAACAAAGTCAGATAAGCTACGCCCAGCAACATTGGTAAAACAACAATTAAAAATTTAAATAGAATCATCCAGTTAGAAATTTTTGAAGAGGCGAAACTTGAAAGCAGGCTATCCGAGATTTAAACATTAGGGAACCTCGAATAAAAGGAGAAAAAAGAAAAGTTTTAAGCTGGCGTTGATCAACAAACAACGATTGTTGATGGTGGTTAAAAATTAATTGGCAAAAAGTTAAAACCCAACTTTGAAAAGTTTTAACAGTTGAAAGGTTTGTTACAACTTCTAACTCTTCATAAGGTTGAGCCGCCGGAATAACTAGTTGAGCAAGCTGACATGACCGAAGACCATAGCTTCCATGATAGATTTGAGCTTGAATATTAACATCAACGGCATAAGTTTGACAAGCCCGAGAACTAATAAAAGACAACCGTTGAAGAAGTAAGACTAAATAAAAACTATAAGGTTGAACTTGATCAACGACAAGATTTAACTGTCGTTGATAAACCAAGTCAAACCAAACGGTAATGGCGGTTGGCCAGTTAATAAACTGATTTTCATACATTGGATAAGTTAATCGTTGGCGACGAAACCCGTCATAACTAAACCGAATTCGATCTCGAAGCCAGTCGCGAGAACTAATCTTAACTAGAGATTGCCCCCGAAAAAAAAAAGTTAAATTTTGTTGATCATCAATAAAATCAGGAACTTCAAGTTGAACTAGTTCCCACGGTCGAGATTGATAAGCTTGAGGTTTAAAAGTTAAAGCTCCCATTTATAAGTTAAATAAAAAAGATAAACTAATTAGTAAAAGTAAACTTAAACAAATTGGAACTAATTAAGAAAGTTCATTAGCAAAAATTTTAAGAGTTGCGGTTTTTTTTAAACTACAATTTGTTTTTTGGGTTTGGAAAGAGTTGAACTTTCATCGTTGAATCCGCAGTTCAACACTTTACCTGGTTAAGCTACAAACCTTTGTTAGTTAGTTAAGCCTATATCTTAATGGTTAGAGTGTTCGTTTGATACACGAAAAGTAAGGGTTCAATTCCCTTTAGGCTTAATGACCTGGATGTAAAGAATCTTGAAGATAAATACAACATAAAACAACAAAAACATAAGCTTGGATTAAGGCAATTCCAAATTCAAGAACCATAACACTAAAAACAGCTAAAACCCCGATCGGTAAAATTAAAGGGTTAACAATTAAATAAACAAAACCTAACAAGATATGAACCAGGGCGTGACCAGCCATCATATTAGCAAAAAGCCGAAGGCTTAAGCTTAGAGGTCGAATTAAATAAGAAACAATTTCAATCACCACAATCAGAGGAAGAAGAGCTTTGGGAGCTCCAGAAGGAACAAAAAGCAAAAAAAATTTAACTCCATGCTGATAAACTCCCCAATAAAAAAAACCTAAATTAAAAGATAAAGCAAGAAAAAAAGTAACTGACAATTGACCAGTAACGGTAAACCAGTAAGGAATTAAACCAGATAAATTAAGAAAAGCTAAACAGCCAAAAGTCCAAACCATCAAAGGAGTAAAACGTTGTTCATTGTTTAATTGTTGTTTGACGATTTGACTTACAATGGACCACCAACTTTCAATAACTAATTGAAAAGAAGTAATTTTTAAAACTCGATAGTCGCTAATAACTAGAAAAAAAAGACTAAACATTAAAAATAAACTCCAAATAAAAGTATAACTGGTGGTGGCTAAATTAAAAAGAGAGTATCCGGTGATAACATTTTCAAATTGATCTAAGGGGCTAAACATAAATGTTTGTGATTAATAAAAGGGTTTTAGTAAAAACACAAGGGCAAGGAATCAAACCTTGAACGGTAAACTTTTAAAGTTTAAACTCTTTTCTTTAAGCTAACCTTGATTTTAAGTGTAGATGAACAATAGAGCTAAAAAATTAACGATCAATTTCTCCAAAAACAATATCTTGAGTTCCAATAATTGTTACCACGTCAGCAATCATATGATCACTTGACATTCGATCAAGTGAGCTTAAATGAACAAAGCCGGGAGCTCGAATATGAACTCGATCTGGTTGCTGCTGTAAACCTAAAAGATAAACTCCAAGTTCTCCTTTAGGAGCTTCCGCTGAAACATAAATTCCTTCCTTATTTGCTTGTTGAGGTTGGTTTCCCCCGGAGTAGTAACGAAAACTAGAAATTACTTCTTCCATTTTAGTTGGACTAATAAACGGAGTTAACGGTTTGTTCTCGGGTTGATTAAAATATAATTCACAAAGTTGATAAATCAAGAAACAACTTTGCCGCATTTCTTCTACTCGAACTAAATAGCGATCATAACAGTCTCCGTGGAGCCCGATTGGAACGCTAAAAGTAGTTAGAGGGTAAAGCTCATAATTTTTAACTACTCGTAAATCCCAGGCTAAACCTGAACCACGAATCATTGGTCCGCTAAAACCTAATTCCATTGCTTGTTGAAGGTTAACCACTCCCACATCGACTAGTCTTTGACGCCAAATACGATTAGTAGTTAACATTTCTTCGATTTCTTGTAAACGAAAAGGAAATTGTTGAACAAACTGGTAAATATCGGTAATTAATTGTTGATCTAAACCAAGAGAAACTCCGCCCGGCCGAACATAAGCGGAATGCATTCGAGCTCCGCTTACTCGTTCGTAAAATTCCATCATTTTTTCTCTTTCTTCAAAGGCCCATAAAAAAGGAGTTAAAGCTCCAACATCTAAAGCATGAGTAGTAACAGCCATTAAATGATTTAGTAAGCGAGTAATTTCAAGAAAAATAGTTCGACTAAGGCTATCAACGTAGGAAACTTCAAGGTTAAAAAGTTCTTCTACCGCTAAAGAATAAACATGTTCATAAGCCATCATTGAAACATAATCTAAACGATCAAAATAGGGTAAACCCTGAAGATAAGTTCGTTGTTCAAGAAGTTTTTCCGTTCCTCGATGAAGTAATCCAATATGGGGATCCGCTCGAACAACAACTTCACCGTCAAGCTCAAGAATCAACCGGAGAACTCCGTGAGCGGCCGGATGTTGAGGACCAAAGTTCATGGTGAACGATTTTACTTTTGCCATGGGGATTGAAAATTAAAAAGACGAAATTCTTGAGCTAGATTAGTAGGGCTGGCCGTAATTCTTTTATTTTTTTCCGAATAAAAAACCTGAAAATAACCGGTAGTGGGGTAAGCTTTAAGCAAGGGATAACTTCTAAAACCGTAATCTGTAGTTAATCGGCGAAGATCCGGATGAAAACTAAACATTACTCCAAACATTTCCCAAACTTCACGTTCAAACCAAGTTAGACTAGGATAAATCCAACTTAAACTTAGTTGATGATAATCAAAGGATAGCCGACGATAGTAACTTATTTTTTCAAATTCATAGCTCCAACCAACCCAGTTTAATTCAATTCCGTGGCGAAGCTTATCAACTCCGAAAAAGTCAGTTAGATAAGTTTGATGAAGCAAGCTTAATTTTAAAGTTGGCCAGTAAAACTGATTATTAATAGTACAGATTTGATCTGAACTAACTGAATTAATCCAACGAGGATATAATAATTTTAACTCCATGATAAAGCCCCCTGAGACCACTCATAAACAAAACCAAAAGTTAAAACAACTAAAAAAAAAATAATCCCAAACAAACTTGACCCGTTAATTACTTGACCAACCAGAGGAAATAAAAAAGCAACTTCTAAATCAAAAACAATAAATAATAGGGCAACTAAATAAAAGCGAACATCAAATCGAGTTCGAGCTTCTTCAAACGGTTCAAAACCACACTCGTAGGCTGAAGTTTTTTCAACGTTATCTAAACTTGGAGCTAACCATGAACTACCAGCAATGATAAAAATTCCTAAAAAAATACTAAAACCCAAAACAACAACTAAAGATTGACTATTGATCAGCCAGTTGTTCATTAGTTAATTCTTGAGTAGCAGTTGTTTGAAGATTAACAGCAAAAGACTCTAACACTTTAACTAACCATAACTGGTTGTTATACGGTTGAAAAAGATGAGTTAAAATCTTAATAGAAAATTCGTTTAATTCATGATTAGTTAATCCGATGAAAAGTAGGTTTCGATGACGATTAAACAGGCGTAACAAGTTAGCGCTTGATTGAGTTAACTGATTTTGACTAACTTTTGAATAATCAGTAGCTGAAACTAGTTCAAACTTTAAATTTAAAGTTTGAGATTGTAAAGATTGACTCGTAAAATAAATCACTAGATAGACCAAAATTAAAAATTCAACCGCGAAAAGAAAACCTTCTAAATAAATAAAATCAGATAAAACTAGTAACGGACACCAAAAAGATAAACTTTTAAGAGGATTTGCTCGAAGATGAGTTTGTTGAGTTAAATAATCTCGAGCAACAAAAACATAGAGTAAACGACCAACTAAGTAACGATAAAAAACAGCATAACCAACAAGCCAGCCAACTAAAACAACTAAACTAATAGAATTAAAAAAATATAAATTTGTTTGAGGAATTGTGTGTTTAACTTAATTACCATGTGGGGGTTATTTTTTAAGTTTTAACTTTTAGTAGTAGATTTAATGACGACAAGAGTTGAACTTGCACAAGAATGAAATCTTGATAGATCCTAAATCTATTGCGGCTACCATTTCGCCACGTCAT
>Ga0321338_1000045_pt1 | contig 10127 bp, 6 predicted proteins | sample G5R1MT_2_FD_206156 | JGI IMG/M metagenome (GOLD analysis project Ga0321338, IMG submission 206156) | Metatranscriptome of phyllosphere microbial comminities from switchgrass, GLBRC, Michigan, United States - G5R1_MAIN_12SEP2016_LR1... | ecosystem: Host-associated > Plants > Phyllosphere >...
CAATCTCCCAGCACTGAACGAGTTACGGAAGAACCGAGTCGTGTTGGCGTCTGCATCGCCGCGCAGGAGGCAATTGCTAGCACAGGCAAGCTTCCTGCTGTCCACAGCTCGCGCCCATGGTTGCTTACGCACACGCATGACAGATTGGCCTGACGAAGATTGATGTCGTCCCCTCCAAGTTCCCCGAAAACCTCTCGCACGACCTCGGCGCGTTAAACTATGTTCTCGAGACCGCTTCCGCCAAAGCCCGCGACGTGTACATGGTGGAGATTGACAACAAGGAGCGCGGCGAACCCGCCATAGTGATTGCCGCGGACACGATCATCGTGTCGCATGATGGGTTGATCCTGGAGAAGCCAAGGAGCGAGGCGGCGCACTTGACGATGCTGAAAATGCTGAGGGACCAAGGGGCGCACAAAGTCATGACGGCCATGGCTGTGATGAGACCGTTGGAGACGGCGGTGGCGCCGGGGTATAGAATGGAGACGCATGTTGAGGAGACGACGGTGGTGTTTGACAAGCAGGGTCAGCACATCTTGGACTCGGCCTGCGGCCGTGCTCGGTTGGCTAACGAGAGGTAGTGTCGGACGAACTCATCCGCGCATACGTTCGAACGCGCGATGGAAACGACAAAGCAGGAGGCTATGGCATCCAGACCGCAGGATCGATCCTCATCGAGCGCATAGAAGGATCGTACGACAATGTGGTCGGCCTGCCGCTGCGATCGTTGCTGCGACTCATTGAAAAGGTCATGGAGCCGGAGGAGGAGGGCGGCGACGAGTTGTTTGTAGACAGTACCGAGGACCAGGACTAGCCGTCCGTACACATGAGCATTCCGTCTGGCCTTGAGACGGGATCGACTTGGGATCGACTTGCGGGGTCCGACGGCCGCGCCACCCACGACTCCGCGACGCTGCTGTGGCCACTCTCGCCCCACTTGCCTCGGCTCAGCCACACCCACGTGGCGCGCGCACTTGTCCCGACTCGTCGCCCCCCGATGAGCCCGCACGGCGTCTCCGATCGTCTCCGATCTCGCATCTTCGTTCGCAGACATCCTCGGCCGGGCTTCTCCATTGAGAGAGGCCGGGCCCGCAGCACGGTTGTTGAGGCCGGGCGCAGACGCTGGATGGGAATCCACCACCGGGGCCGAAGTCGATAGAGCGGACAGAGAATTCAGCATGATGCCATTCGCGTCCATCGCGCCCGTCACACCTCCGTCACGGCTAGGCGATGGCCGGGAGGGGGCGTAAACTTGTATATAACTCTAGGATTTCCCACCGACCCCCCACCCAGCCACCCAACCACCCAAACAGCATCCCACCCGCCCCCCGCCATGGTCCAGAACAAAGCCCTGATTTTCAGCCAAGTCCCGGACGGCTGGCCCGTTGCCGGCACCCACCTCGTCGTCGAGGACCGCCCCATCGACCTCGCCCAGCCCCTCGCGCCAGGCGCCATCCTCATCAAGAACTACTATGCCTCCTTCGACCCGTACCAGCGCGGCCGAATGCGCGCGCCCGAGAAGAAGTCGTACTCGCCGCCCTACGACCTCGATGCGCCCATTACCAACTCGTGCATCTTCAAGGTCGTCAGGAGCGCCAACGACAAGTTCCGCGAGGGCGACACGCTCAAGAGCAGAGGCACCACGCCGATCGAGGAATACACCGTGCTCGCCAAGGACCAGGCCGACCAGTGCTACCCGCTCGACAACCCCTACCAGCTCGACCTCAAGTACTTCCTCGGGCCGCTGGGCATGCCCGGCCTCACGGCCTGGTCGTCGCTGTACGAGATCGGCCAGCCCAAGCCGGGCGAGACGATTTTCATTTCGGCCGCCTCGGGCGCCGTCGGCCAGCTCGTGGGCCAGCTGGCCAAGCACGAGGGCCTCCGGGTCATCGGCAGCGTCGGGTCCGACGACAAGCTGGCGCTCATCACCGACGAGCTCGGCTTCGACGCCGGCTTCAACTACAAGACGGAGAAGCCGGCCGACGCGCTGGCGCGCCTCGCCCCCGCCGGCATCGACATCTACTACGAAAACGTCGGCGGCGAACAGCTCGAGGCCGCCATCAACGCCATGAACAACTTTGGCCGCATCGTCGCCTGCGGCATGATCAGCCAGTACAACGCCCGGCCCGCCGAAGCCTACCCCATCCGCAATCTCATGCAGTTTGTCGCCAAGCGGCTGACCATGCGCGGCTTCATTGTCGGCGACGACAACATGGGGCCCAAGCACTACCGCGAGCATCAGGAGAAGCTGCAAAAGTGGCTGGCCGACGGCAGCTTCAAGGCCAAGATTAGCGTCACCGAGGGCATTGACAACGCTGCCCATGGCTTCATTGGTATGCTCGAGGGCAAGAACGTGGGAAAGGCGGTGTTGCAGATTGCGGAGTTGAACCAAGCGTAGCGAGGTCGAATGAGGAATCCAATAAAAACCATGTTCTCATATCCATCCATCACACAACCCACCAACTTTCATGTGCAACATGCATCACCAAAAGAAAAAAAGGCTGCCCTATTAGCCTGTTCATTCCATTACCCTGACGAAAATTCAGGTATCCTACCTTACCACGAAAGAAGTATGCTCGCCGTGCCCGTGTCCGCCTAATCGTATCTCCATGAGAGAGAGAGAGAGAGAAAAAAAAAGACGAAAAGAAAAAGGCAAAAAAAAACAGATTGCCACAAGAGCAGCAGAGGACTACGCAGTCAAAAATCGCATAACTCGCCACTGTCCATGGCTCCAAGGCAGAACACTCCACCATTTCCATGTGATCCAGGCGACAATTAGCCCTCGCGCTTAGCATGACCAGGAAGTCACCCTCCCGCTCCCACGTCGGAGCCGATTGATTCCAGGGCAAGGAGTGAAAAAAAAAAAATCAAAGGTTCTCCCGAAAGCGGCAAAACCTCAAAAGGGGCAGCTCCTTTTCTGGCCTGCCTGCTCGCATCCATCTCAGACAGCCTTGACTGCATTCGCAACCAGAACGGGGACTAAGATCGCCGTGATCAAGCCAACGTTGGCAGCAATCCCGGCAATGAGGGCAGTCCTCTTGGTCTCGGCCGTGGTATGTCCCAGCCGACCTTTGGTAACCGAGGCAATGACACCATCACCCAGGAAGCGATAGAGGATGATGCATGGCGGGAGGATGCAGAACATGGCGAATATCGCCCAGGAGAGCTTGCGACGACGAGCTTCATCCTCTGCATTCGCCTCTCGCTCGAGGCAGAGAAGGTGAGGAGAGTTCTGGTGAGCCATGGGCCTTCGGATTACGTGGGGCAAACTATCCATGTTGCGATGACTTCGGTAGAGCGGGGTGTTGGTATCGCTTGTGGAAGGACGGTCACTTGCGGTCAGCAAGCGCGAGAAGTTTGTCCTCTGGCTGGATGCCGTGGCTCGGCCTTCGCCTGCAAGAAACATCTGACGTAGCTTCGTCTGACCAGGCACCGCGGGACGGCTCATGCGCCGGGCACGATGGAATGTCGTTGAGAAGCGAAGAGGCTGGCGACGATTCCTTGCAGCAGAAAGCGGTGACGGTGAGTTTCGCACCGGGCTTCCTTCATCGCCACTCGAAAACAGCGTCATTTGAGAAGGCGGGCGTTCTTCCTTGACCTCTCTGTGACGCCGGGGCTGGTTGATGCTAGTAATACTGCCCACGGCTGGGAAGGGCGTGGCGTAAAATCCGGTATACTCGCTGCGCTCGTTTCGCACCTTATTGCGCCCAACCGTGGAGCTCAGCTTCAGGCCAGGACTGCTGTTATCTGCGATACTGCTGCCAGTGTTTTGCATCCCGGTGCCATGTGGTGTCCCCGTGAGATTGCCCATCGGTCCCACGACGGAATACTTCTCAAAAGTGTTCACACGCTCCAATCCGACCGAATTGGCAGAACTGCTCTCAAAGGGGCTTGAAGTGGCAAGCACATCGCGGCGCGAATTCTGATGATTGATCGATGAAAGTGGCTCCGGAGTGCCGGTATCGCTCTCGATGATAATGTTGTCGTTGGGACCCGAAGCCAGCAGTTCTTGTGTTTCCTTGTCGCTCAAAGCATACGGATCTGCCCATGGGGTGAAGGCATACGGCTCCTCTACCGCCCCTCGGCCGAGTATTTGTCCAGGCAGGTTACTGAAGTGAAACAAGGGTGCTGTTCTTGAGCCCGGGGGACTGGACGGAGGTGGCGAGGCTGACAAGGTCGGCGCTGTACGGGGTGACGAAGCAAAAGGAGATGTTGGTTGGTTAGGAAGACGACGGCTGTGGTGACTATAGCGAGACAGGCGACGGGAACGGCTTGCGTCCCAATCTGGCAATGGAATCCCAGCATTCTTTTCCAGGCTATTCCGAGTGCTCGCGCAACTGCTGCTGCTGTAGTCGGCAAGACTGTCAAGCGAGTCGCATTCGCCTTGACTATTGCCACCGACAGTCTCCCAGTCGGCTCTCTCCATGGTTACATCTTTGCTGTGTCTGAATGAACCTGCATCAGCATCCTGCGACACATTGGAAGGTTGGCTCAGAATCTTCTTGCTTAGGAGTTGACCCCCAGAACTGCGCCTAGCCCACATGGCCGGAATATCTTCTTCCTCTTGGCGCTTGTGCGCTGCAATTACATCTCGAAAGATTCTTGAGGCATCCTCCAAAGCCTGTTGTGGGGTATGCGGGCTCTGTGGAGCTGGTTGAGAGTAGGAAGACGACGGCTCAAGTACACCAGCCTCGGTCTGAGAGTAAGACGAGGAGGGTTCGATGGCTCGGGTAGGAACTTCTTGCAATGCAGCATCGCTGTGACCCATCTGCAGCAGATTTCGAGTGTCGCCATAGGAGTTGGCAGAGTCGTTTGAAAACATTCCAGATATATCGGCACGCGGGGGGATGAAAGGCGCTTCGTCATACTGAAATGCGGGTGCGAATGGCAGAGCCTGGCATGGAGGCAGACCGGCATCTCGAGTGATCGTTGGCCGACTTGTCGGAACAGATCCCACTCGGATCAGGCCAGGATCATCACAGCACTCTGCGTCCTGGTGAGATTCGAACTCAAACTGGCTTTCTTCTGAAAACCTTCCCCTGTTCTCTCGTCGATTAACTGAATAATCGTCACCAAATGCGCTGGATTTTGCCATGGAGTCTTTGTAGGAAATGATAGCCCGATCCAGCCCTGTCTGCGATGGATTGCTTGCGAGCTCTGTGGGGCTGTACTCATCAATGAGTTTACTGATTGTGTCTGTCTTTGGATGTCCTTGATGGACAGAACGATGATAGAGCTCCTGGGTCAAGAGTCCCGATGGCTGTTCGCTTTGTCTTGGGTTATCGCTGAAGTCACCTACACTGCCTCTGTTGTACTCGTTGGCCATTCCATTGGGGTTCAGAAGGCTGAGTCGCAAATATGGATTGCTCTGCCGATTTCCAATAAGGCTTTCTTGGTAGCGGGATTGACGTTGGCCATCTCCAGTGTAGATCGAAGAGCTCGGATAGATAGAGTCAAGATCGTCGTAATACGGATTTGTAACCGTGGTCTGCTCTGGGAGTAGTGCTTGAGAGTCTTCCATGCGGCCAACCTGGGTAGAAGGGTCATCCGTCATCAGAGATGCCAGAGGCTCTGAACTATAAGTGTGCCTTCGTGGATGCTGGACTCCCCTACTCAAGGGTGACATGGCACGATATTCCACGCCAAAGGCGCGATATACTTCCGGGCCGGTTGAAGTGATTGGTGATGAAGCACTCGGAGGAAAGTACGAAGCCTGGGGAGTTGAAACGTAGGGATATGCAGGCGGCTGCTGAGGCTCCTCTTCTCGACTGACCCTCGGAAAGCCATGGCTGAATTCTTGTAGTTCCTCCTCACAATCCTTGTCAGGGCTCTTCACGATCTTCTTGGTGAGACTACGTGTAAGCTGCTTAAGCGAAAAGCGTGAATCGTTAGTCGGCTTCCTAATTGCCAGAGGGGAAGGCGCGTGAACAAACTCGGGGCTATAAAGCGGCGCGGTATATGCAGACGAGTTAGGACTGACTGCAGCAGGTTCCGGATAGAGCGGTGCTTCAAGACTGGATTCATCAAGTCCATCTCCAGGTCGCCTCATAATGCCTGCACGTGCTGAATTGATATCGTTATACAGAGGGCGTTTATGGGCCATCTCTGCTGTTTCTGTAAAGAAATCCTCTGACTCCTGTGACAATAGGTGCTCGGTTGAATCGAACTGCCAGGATGGGGTCACTATATTATGCAGCAATAGCGAATGGTGTGGATTGACTAGGTCAAACGATGCACCGCAATAGTGAAGCGTTGCAGGCGTTGCAGGCGGTGTTGCAGGTGCATTCGTCGAGTAACTAAGCGCATTTACACGGGAGAAGCCTGGATCATTGTATGGGGGAGAAAATGAAGGGTTGATTTGCTGAGGTGGCTTCGGGAATTGAGACAGCGAAAATGTCGAGTGCGTTGGCGTTGTTTGCACCTCACTCGAGTACCGTTTCTCTGGAGAAAGAGGCAGAGAAGTAGGCAATAGTGAGGGCTGTAAATGCGGAGTCTGTCTGTGGGTAGGAGGAGAGGAAGACAATACAGGACCTGTGGCAGCAGGCGGCCTCGATAGCCTGTTCCTTGCGCTCAAATTACGCACCTCTTCAACAGAATGAACAGTAGAGGTGCTGGAGATGCTCCTCCGTTGCGTATGAAGGTCAGTTGGTGGGACATACAAGGAAAGATTGGGTAGGGCGTTGTGTGGCCGTGGGGCGAGGTGGGAGTGGGGTTGTTGTGTTGATTGTGATGGACGTAACGAAGAGGCGTTTGCAAGTAGTGGCGTAAGCTCCACCAGATCCAAAGTATCTGCTGCAGCTTTTCGCCGGATTGTCTTGCGAAGCGTTGTCTCCTCAGGCACAACAGGCGTGTTTTGCTGCTTGCGGTACTCGTGGAGAGTAAGGGCGTAGGCAGGAGTTCGGGACGAAGTGGAGGACGCAATAGAGTGGCGGGGAGAATGGCCAGGCGTGATCAGATGGCCAGCAAACGCTTGTGGTGAGACTCGCGGTGAAGGCGAGCCAGGTTGGGTTGTAGCCATGCTGGCCGCCAAAGTACCCTTCACCATGGTAATCAGGGCTCACGGTCTTCACCAACTTGGTATGCACACTCTTGCAAGATGCTAGCAAATGCATAATCGTTCCAACGCCATGAAATTGGGGGGCCGAGGGATGGAGGCGGCAGTTGGTGGTTCTGTCCACAAAACGGCTGAAATGCACCCAGGCCCGCGTCCTGGATTGTGCTCGTCCCCCTAGTATCGAATCATCCGGTCGTGGCGGTTGCCCCCTCACTGGCTGCTGGTGTGCTGGGATCGAGTGGGGTCTGCAGTGTCGAGATGGTGTTGCCACGAGCACAGAACCAAGGCAAGGCACACAGCTGGAAAGGAGATGGTAAACGCAGCAGACACGGAGAAGTCACGATGCCGTCTTATGAGGCATCTGCGAGGCGAAATGGACGGATTGGAGAAAAAGGAGGATGGATGAAAGGAAAGCACGCCCACGCCATGCCGGAGCCACCGACGGCCGGCGCCTCCGCTCCTCCACCGACGTCCCAGCATCTCGACATGCATTGCCATGGCCATTCCAGCTACCGCGGCTTCGTGCTGCAACACCAAGCGATGCTGCGTCGTGGGTGGATGTCGTCGTCGTGTGCCCCTGCCTAGCGTGGCTTGCCACGAACCAGTCAGACGCCATCGATGGCTGGCGGCACTGCGACACAAGCCCAGCGGTGGACGCAAGCAAGCAGCCTCTGCCGCTGGCTCCAGCTTCCTACAACGACTCCTCTCCGCTGCGTGAGGCACGGGGGCACCCGTGAGCCCAACCAGCGCATGCTGAGCGGTTGTCCCTGCGCGTCACAGGCCCTGGACTGCGTGGTGAAAGTGCCTTCACTTTCTCGCGCCCAACCTACACTACCTGGAGCCTTTCACTTTGTCGTTTGGACGTCTTTGATGACCCTACCAGCGTGGACCGCGAGCGTCAGGTAACCTCCTTCAGCGGATGGACGCCCTTCATTCGTCGTTCTTCCACCTTGTTCCCAAGCTGGACCATTTCGTGCAGAGCTTGTGTCGCGCCGTAATCCTTCAGCCCTGACCGCGACTTTCTACGTCGTATCGATGGATGTGGAGCTGGGACCGGACCGCCCCGCGGCGGGAAAGCGAATCGTCGTGGATCAAGACCTTGGGGATACTGATGTTCAAGAATAACGCGAACGTTTACCGTTTCGTGCGCCCGGTCAAGTTTGCTTTGCGTTTCTGGGACTGGTTCTCGTGTTGGTATGCGTCCTGGAGGGCTTGTCGGTTCCTGCATGGGAGGAGGCAGTGGAAGCACTTCGGTCGCTTTGCCCGTCGTGCCAAAACGATCCAAGGTTCGGACATGGCTAAATCGCGTCTCCGACTCTGGCTTCGTGTCATTGGTCGGATACACGGTGCCCGGCATGATTACGTACTCGTCCAACGAGTGTGGGAGGCTGCCGAAATTGAACCCTCTTTCTGGATCCCTCGGCAAGAATTGTTGTCCAATATCACGGCGGAAGTCCAGGGTAGAGTCCTGGTTGGGCATAAATCGAGACAGATTCGTATACCACTGCGGATACGACCCATACCAGGCGTTAATGTCTGCGTCGACGTTGACCGCCATGTACAGATTCTCAACGTCGTCCGGCTTGTGGATGAGCATGACGAAATCAAACTCGCGAGGCAAGCCCGACTTTTGTAGCCCATTCTCTTCCAGCGTCCACACGGCCATGGCATCTTGGACATCGTAGTCTGGCCCGAGCGGACTTTTCTTGGATCGCACGCTCCCTTGGATACTCATCATGTGGAAGACTTTGTAGCTGCCCCGGATACCGCCGCTGGGGTTGAGAGAAGCAGACACGGGTGCTTGCGACACTCCCAAGGAGCTCGAGAGGCTAAAGTTCCATTGCAGGTTTTCTGGCGAGACTGCGCCAAACATCAAAACCGGTGCATGCTTCAAAATGCGGGCATGTGGCCGATGTTGTGCATCTTTGACTGAGGCGGATGTATCTTCATGGCTTCCCACACAGACTTGGATCCGTGCGCTCTTGAATCGATGTGACCTGGGCTCGTGGGGGTGAAAGACAAAATGCACGGAAACGAAGTACACATTGTCAACCACCGATTCGTGAAGCGCACTCGAATGGTAGTACCCATGCTGGAGGCGATTGACGTGTGCAGAAATAAAGGCGTTGCCTGGAAGGGTTCGCTCATACAGACATCGCTGGTGGATCTGGAGGCGCTTCTTGGGCACGTTTGGGTCGTCGCTGGATGGAGCGTAGACGAAGCCCCTTCGTCTCCGTGCAGTTGACCGTGGAGCCTGTTGCGATGGCTGCGCCCCTCCCTCTCCTCTGCGGAGGCGCTGCAGGAGAGAGGCCATCACCAGCACGGAGCCAACGGAAACCCACGGGCGGGCGCCGTCGAAGTCTGAGCGTCGCTCAACTAGCGAACTAGCGTTGCAGCCAAAAGCCACGGGCTCGTGAAACAGGAGGCGGATTCGTGAGGGCAGTGATACTGGTCGGCTGCTTTCGTGATGCTAGAGGGAGTGCATCGTTGGAAGAAAGCGAAGAGACGAAGACGATGGCTGCGCAAAGGAGAACGTGAGCCAGTCCGTGGCCGAGGCGGCCCGGAGATCAGAGGCTGACCCTCTGCGCCAAAAGAGGCACATGATCTCTCGCCATGGGCTCACAGTACCCCCGAGCGCTGTCGTCGCTCTGTTGGGGACGGTTGGGCACGCCGGGCATGGACTCGATTTTCGAGCAGGACGGCCTTGGGGCGGTGGTGTGGCAGTGAATGACTTGCTGGCCACGAGGTGGTGCTTATCGGTTATCGCAGGCCGGCCCCCACCCCGCACTGCCCCGAAACGGTGAAGCTTGGAGGGCGATGACAGCGTGTGCGGTGGGTGTGGCGGGTGGATGCTGTGTAGGAAGTGGTATTGGGCCACGACAAGGCTGGAGACAGCCGCGACATCTCTCTTCCTTGGCTGCTTGACCGTGTCTGCAGAATGCAGTTGTGCCCAAAGGAGCTCGACAAGCTGGTCATCTCGCAGCTTGGCCAGCTGGCGCAGCGTCGGCTGGCGCGAGGAGTCAAGCTGAACCACTCCGAGGCCACGGCGCTCATCGCGAACAACCTCCAAGAA
>Ga0321338_1000052_pt1 | contig 9795 bp, 19 predicted proteins | sample G5R1MT_2_FD_206156 | JGI IMG/M metagenome (GOLD analysis project Ga0321338, IMG submission 206156) | Metatranscriptome of phyllosphere microbial comminities from switchgrass, GLBRC, Michigan, United States - G5R1_MAIN_12SEP2016_LR1... | ecosystem: Host-associated > Plants > Phyllosphere >...
CCCTTTTCCAGTCGCTATAAAGTCCAAAATTCCCTTGATATTCGAAACTCTTACAGTCGTGATTATAACGCACATCCTTGACAGTGAAACACCACCCTTCGTCATAACCCGAATATACTTGAAGGTAAGATCCTATATCGTACTCTGGTTTCTTATCTAGTTCCTCATTACGTACTTGGACTGAGGTAACTGTTCGGACAGTTTTAACCAACGAGAGCCTCCCATGAGCGAGGAAACAAAGGACGGATAATCTCATCCCATTTAACTGCTAGGTCTTGAATTTCCTTTTGTGCGTTCTCTTCAGAACGAAGCTTATAGGCCCGAGCAAAGGCAGCTAATGAACCAGTGACTACGTATTCAGTGTACATTGATTGTGGAAGTACCATACGGGCCTGTTCAGGAGCTACACCATTATCTAAAAGAGATTGATAATAGGCTATACATCCATTATGGTACTCTTCTAGATACAGACCATCTCTTTCAGAATTAGTGAAAACTCCACCCGAACTAAATCCCCAAAAAGCATTCTTTACTCTAATTAAGTCCTCCCCTGAACCTTGCTTCTTATTCTCTGCTCGTTTACGCCATACATCAGGTGTATAGAATTCTGGTTGTTCATCGACATACCTACGGGATACCTCATTGTATGCAAATCCAACTGTGTGCTTGAAACGTTGACGAGCAACAAAGATTGGAACTTTCTCTCGAAGGGTAATCATACAGTGCATAAAGGGAGCAATGTGATTGTGTTCTGCTAGGTACTTAATCAGACGACCATTTTGTTCAGCAGAAAAATTAAGAGCCTCCTTGTGGAAGGAGACCCTTGCTGCATCAACTACTGTATCGTCTGTACCCATGTGATTGAGGTACGTTACTTCCATTAAAAATGATTATCCCGTCCTGCACTGTCATACTTTGCATACTTACTCAGATCGTCATAGTGGGTCCATTCCTTCTTAGGCTTATAGGCTTCATTAGGCTTGTATTCCCAAGCAGAAAGGGTACGCAGCTTACTCTGAATCTTTTGCCACTGTTCTTTATTGGGAGCCCCTCCAGAAAACCCTGCTTCACAATAGCCCTCTAGCCATGCCTTGAATTCATTGATTGTCATTGGTTAGACTCGCTTTGCTAGAAATACAGCCAGAAGAACTAAAATTACAATGATGAGTACTGTTTCAATTCCCATTTACAACCCTCTCTTTTAAAGCGTCAGCATATGCTTGCTCAGCTAACTCTTTTGTTTCAAATAGACCCAAGTGAATTTGCGTTTTATCTATACAGATTTTAGCCCTCCATTTATTGTTGGGGGCGTGAAAAGAAATTCCATTACGAAAGCTCTCTCTGTTATGCTGATTAACGCGTCTCGGAACATCCCTTAAATTTTCAATCCGATTATCTAATCTATTCCGATTAATGTGGTCAATCTCATACTCAGGTCACTTTCCATGATGGAGGTACCAAGCCACTCTATGACCAGGATAATATTTATAATTAAAGCCAATGGTTATATATCCACCACCATTGACAGAACCAGCAGGAAATCCTTCCTTGGCCGTAGGACCTTTAGTGACTTTCCAGAGAATTTCTCCGTAGAAGGAATATACTCCAGAAAGTCACTAATATCCATCAGTAGCCCCTTCCTTGAGCTACAGCGTTTTGAAGATTGACTTCGCCTGTACTATAGCCAACTGGTGAAGTCGTATCATTTGTACGTACTTGGTTTAACTTAGTCTTGATCTTTTCTAATTGATAGGAAGAGATATCTGTACCGATTTGATTGAAGAGAAAACCATCTACCCAAGATAGAAACTCTCCGTAGGTCATTGTAGTGTTAGTTACTAACGCCATTAGTCTTCACTCCCATTTCGCTTTGGTTGACGCTTACGATTTGCTGCTCGTGTTACTACTCGTGTCTTCTTGTTGTTCAAGGGGCCCTTGCGATTAGATCCAAGATGATCTACTTCCTTGCCATCTCCTGGCTTAGCACTACCGTTCTTTACTGCTGCTGCTCGGGCTGAGTTACGTTGGGCTCGCCTTTTTAGCTGTTCAGGAGTTCCGTGGTAGTCCTTGTATTCTTCTTTATAGTTACGGGGCTTCTTAGCCATTCTCTACCACTCCTGAAAGCTCCACGTTACCATCTTCCCATACAACTACATCCTGTAGGATAAAGTGATCCCCCTCGTTCTGGAAGTAGCTAAAAGCTCGAAGATGCTGTTGAACAGATGCACCTAAATGCTCCTTAGACATTACAACTGAAAACTTACTATTCTTCTTCGTATTCATTTTCGTATAGTTCCAAATCAATGAGCCCACAATCATACAAACGCATAAGGGCATCCAGGGGAGAAATATCGTGTTGTTCCAGAACTTCTTCTAGATCGTGATCTTCCAGCATTAACTCAAAGTACTCTTCAATCTGTGTCCTCATATTCTAGTTCATCCTCAATTACCTCTGTTACTCGTAGCTTTCGACGTTCATATTCGGGCTTCCGAGCATCTACAATCTTAATAGCAAAAGCGCCCTTAAGCTCGTTACTCATCATATCTTTCTTCACAAAATTACGCTTACGACGAGACGAATGCTTAGCACGATCTTCTTCTGAACTCATTACTTCCTCTTTATTTGCACAAAAGTGGGAAGGGGCCGAAGCCCCAAGTTATTCCCTTAGTTTTTTGCTTCTTCTACAGCTTGCTTTCGCGCAGCCTTCTTTTCGGCTCGGGTCTGTGGCTTCTCTTCCTCTTGAGCTAGGTCACCCGAAGCTGGAGCTACTTCATTTGATTCACTTGCGGGTTCAGCCTTAGCACCATCTTCTGTAGTTTTGGTAGTAACTACGTTATCATTTACTTCAGTCGTTTCGGACACTAGCTGATCATCTGGTACGACCTTCATGGTTGCTGTATCGTCAGTTTCATCCACGTTTACAATGTCGTTAATGTCAGCATCTGCATCCTTGCCTGGATCTACAGTGCCACCAAAAGCTAGCTCGTTCTGGATAGCCTGATCCTGTACTTCGTTCTGCTCTTCTGTATTCTTGTCTGGGTTTACGTTGTCAGCCATCTCGTAGTTCTCCTCTGTGAGTTCAGTACCGTCCTGTAGGCCCTTGATCTTTGCTACTGCATCGTTAATACCAATAGCGTTGTTCATTGCATCTCGTACAATAGCCCAAATCTTATCGTGATTCTCGTTTGTAGTTGTTGCCATATGTTGCTTCTCCATCATTGTTGTATACCAATTAGGCATGTGCCTGTCGTCCGTCCCCTAGGATTTGCCGAATGCGGTCCTTTAACTTTCGGATCCACTCCTTAACCATATTCTCGTTCGAGTGATTTGATGCTAAGGAATTGAGGGTCATACGTCCCATTCTCTACTTCCCTTTTGATTACACAACCTCTCCACCACATTTCATTGGGAGCTCCTGCCCATCCAGCCCTGTAGTCCTGATACACACCAGCTACACAGCCCATAATCTTTTCACCGTTAGGTTTACTCTGAATGGCGAAGTCTGCTAGGTGGGAATGACTAACAGTGCAAGAAACGTGCTGTTTATCAAGTAAAGAGTTAGCGTGATGGACACCTCCCACCGGAAGGCCTTTAAGACCGCTAGCCATATAGTGAGCGTAGTAAATACCATCAATGGCCACAATTCCAGGAGTGCCACCATCATACTCGACTACCTCGTCATAGTTCTTGTCTAGCTCGAAGTCCTTGAAGCCGATAGTACCTGTAAGTTCTGGACTAAGCTCTAATGCCCTCTTCATTCGTTCTTCGTGGTTGCCCTCAAGGAATACCCGTAGAGGAAGCCGCTTCTTTGCTTTCCGTAGGGGAGCCCACATACGCTCGTCAAACTCAAGACCAGCATCAAGATCAGCCCGATAACTTCGACCATAAAAACTCTTCTTACCTTTGTCGTACGAACTCATTGATGGCATGTCGAACATATCGCCCATATTGACTACAACGTCAGGCTTTAGGTCCAGAATAAGCTTGCCAATCCAGTCTGCTCTCTTGTTGTGATGCTGAGGATGGGCGTGTGAGTCCGGGATAATTAAATGGACTTTACTCATTGTCTTCTACCAAAGTACCACCACTCCTCTCTACTGCTAGTCGTAATACTTCTGGATCATCTGAACATAGTTTTGTATTAGTCCAAGAACTCCAGAACAAACCTTCTTTTAGTTTTTCCAGTCCAAAAGGACATGGCTGACCATCAGATGTAAAAGCACCAAGTACGATCCTATATTTACTCATCAAACCACTCTTTCGGTACTTCAGCAAAAGCACATTGGTAGTTATACTTCTGAGCCCAATCACTAGCTCGCATCTTCATTCCTTTTCGTAGAGGACCATCCTTCTGAAAGATAATACGAATATCTAGGTGTGGGTAGGTCTCCTTAATAATAGACATCTTTCTGCGGGCATCATCATCGAAGCCACCCATACGACCAAGGCCCTTAGCCTCAATGTAAATCTTTGTACCATCTCTCTTAGTGATAATGAAATCAGGTGTGTACGTAGATTCGATTACATAGGGGAGCTTCTCTGATTCGTATTCAAGGGTGGCCCCCTTGGGTAATTGATGTGTAAGTGCCTTCCAAGTTTGGAACTCAAAGTTGCTCCTACAGGTCTTACGGCCAATCTTAGGTAGTGGCTTTCGCTTTCGTACTCTACTCAATACTTTTACCCCGCTCTAAAAACATTATTCCATCTATTCACTTGATACCATACAGGTTCACCGTAAATAGCATTATGCATCTGGTTTTGATATACAGCCGGTTGATTAAAAGCTGCTGCCCTCTGATATACTAGACTAGGACGGCACTATAAACTTCACCATCGTTCCAACGCAGCTCAATAGCTAGGTCTAGTTTAGTACTAAATCGTTGAGCCCGATCTTTTGTTTTACGTCGATGTTCTGGAGTCTGTGCTTTACCAAAATCAGTAAGCCGAATTGTATTGTCCAGCTTACTCTGCTTGTAGCCTTCAGACTTAACAACCACATACTTAAGACCAGCATCTTCAGTTGGGTCTAATTTAATCAGTGCTTGAGAGACTGTGAGATCGAACTTATTCATAATTTGGCGTTCTACGGACTCTCCTGCATCGTTCTGTTGCAGAATAAACTGACAGTCGTACCAATGATTCTCATATACTAACCTAAAATTCCAAACTGAATGAATCCCATTAAAGTTAGTTTCATAATCATTCTCTGGGTTTACTCTAACTAGATTAACTCCCCCGAGAGAACGAGCTTCACTTTGGACCCAAGTAGTTAGTTGTTCCTCGGAGTAGTGTGAAGGATACAAACAAAAGATGTCGATATCCTTTAGTCGCTTACCATAATCTGTGTCCCGTATAGCACCTCCGGATACTCTAACTTGAAACGCTGCTTCTGGATTACGATCTGTTATTAACGAGATATACTTAAGGACTTGGATCTGTGTCATTTTGACTTCTCTAATTGCTCAATTCGTTTGAATAGGTCTCTGTAGATATCGTCGTGGGTAATGTACTTCTGTTCCCACTGTTCATCCATTCGAGGATCATCAAATTTCAAATCACCGTATTTTGGGTTCTGATTAGCACTTGTCCAAAAGATTCCATTAATCCCATGATGCCAAGTTCTGTTAGTAACCATTCTTCGTTTAGTCAGGTGACTCAGGTTCATTGGTAACTTCCGGTACGTTGGGTGTCTTTTCTACGACTGTGAGGTGAACTGGTCCTTTACTATACAGAAACGTACGTAGTTCAGGCCAGCAAGTCTTATGGTGAGCACAATAGGAACAAGATACAGGTAGCTTCATATTGCCACTTGTACCTTCAGGAATGTCTGTATAGGCTCGCTCAGGAGGTTCGTCCCAAGTTACCATTTCCTTCTTGTGTTCGTACATTGCATCAAAGTCAATTGAATCATCCCGTTGGTGTACGTCCAAACAGAAATGACCTAGCTGCTTATCTAGAACGAGGAATGCTGCAGCCTCTTTGTGCGTAACAATTGGATCATTCTGGGAAGCTCGGAGGTACGATTGCAACTGTCCGATATAACCAAAGGGGTCGTTGTTAGCAAGTGTACCGTTCTCGAACTTCTTGAAGGACATGCTAGCAGCAGACTTAACGTCAACAACCATACCGGAAATAACTGCATCTCGATGTCCTTTGATACCAGTAATCTCTTGCTCACCCTGTGTACCCTCTACTGTATGTCCACTAATCTCACACAGAGCCAGCATCAGAAGCTCTACAACATCTCCGTATAGAAACTTCATCTTAGTTGCTGCTGGAAGTGTCTCTCGATCTGTGGGGTTATTTACATCGTAATAGAGTTGTCGTTCACAGGGCTTACCAATGTTACTCATGCGAAGAGAACCCCGTTGTTGGGGCTCCCTTGGCTTAAGACGGCTAATCAGCATCTCACTAAAGAGCTTACCGTACTTGTCTGCTACCTCTTGATCAACTTCTGTTCCACGTTCTAGTGTGTCTGCAATATCGTCAATCAGTAAAAAGATTTTGTCGCTTTGTTCAGTCAATCACGTCTACCTCTTCATCATGATTAAGAAGAAATTCTAGAACCATAAAAGCATTAGCCGTGGTTGTATCTTCTAGTTCACTTGCTCTTTCCTGAGCATCGACCATTTCTTCATAAATACCATATATGTAGTTCTGTTCGTCTAGGACTACAAACACCATCTTACCCATTCTACTCTCCTTGCGACGTTGATTATGAACTCGTACGATATCGTCTAAAGTCATTAACGGCTCATACGCTTGAAGGGACTCTTTTTTACTTCTTCCTTAGGCGTCTCTTCACCGAACGGTACATCATCATTGAAAGGAGAACCCTCATTGGAAGTCTCCCGTACTGCCTTAGCCCCGCCTTTCTCGCTAACCACAACTTCGCTAGGTGTCGAACTGCCATCAGTAAACTCCTTAAAACCACCCTCACCAGCGCGCTCAAAGCGAACCAACTCAAGAACCTTTACAGACTCTAGTCGATGACCTGTATGACGCCCTGCTGGATACACAACAACAGTCACCTCAACCTTGGTACCGTTACCAATGTCCTTTGTGCCTTCTACACCCTCAGGGAAGAAAATCTTAGGACGACCAAACACTTGATTCTCGTTCTTGATGATCTTTTCATGGGGACGCCGTAGCTTGACGAAATCACCATCCTCATCGTTCTTGAACTCTAGCTTCATACCAGAGGCCTTGAACTTCTCAACACTTGGTGGATCAGGGTAGAACGTTACGCTGTAGTTACCGTATGAGGGGTCTGGACTGAAGAGGCCACCGTATTGTGAATTGGCCCACTTGATGAAACCGGTCATACGTACGTACTTACTAGCCATATTTAGTGAATCTCCGAATATCTATATCCATATTGAACATCTGTACCTAACTCTCGATCTAACCGTAGAAACTCATTGGTCTGATCAATAGCATTCTCAATGACATTTTTAATCCATTGTCTCTTTTCTTCTGTATCTTCAACCTCAAGGATGAACTCATCGTGAAACTGCCCTACTAGTCCCTGGCATTCTTGTAGAACAAACCCTAGCCAAACATCGAAACAGTAGGAAGCTGTACCTTGAACAAGAGTACTAAAGATATCCTTGCGCTCTCGTAGGCTGTAGTAAAACCCATTGATTGGATTCTTTAGCCACATTTGATCGCCAATTGTCTTTACGTACTGTTCTTCAGACACGGCCTTAATAAACCAGTTCTCTGCCCAGTACGCTGCATGAAGCTTCTTAGCTAGTTCCAGACTGAAGCCACCAGTAAGAGCCATCTTAGGAGGGCCAGCCCCGTACTGACCACTGTAGTTCACGTTCTTAGCAATATCACGAATAGGCTTGAGCTTCTTTTTTAGTTCTGCATAATCATCCATCTCTTTCTGAGTCATCATCTCACCTAGTACAGCAATACGTAGATGTGGATCGTACCCAGGAACGTTAACTCGATTTACGTAGTCTTTGTCGAACTTCCAAGCAAAGTGTTGTTTGATACGATCCTCTAGAGAACTCATATCGGCACCAACTAGAACTTTACCCTTTCGAGATACCAGAGCACCACGAATAGGTTCGCCGTACTTACGATCAATACGAGGAAGATTCACTACTACAGCATGTTGAAAGCGAAGTGTATTGGTTAGTCCTTGTATCTGTGCCTGAATGCAATTGTTCTCGTCACTGTTCTTTAGGAACCCACGAGCTAGTCCAAGTCGATGTGTAAGGATACTCAAACCATCTAGATGTTCTAGTTCAGGATGCTTCGGAAACAGCTTCTTGATCGAGTCACAAATACCACCACCATGTTGAGCCTCTTTGTTAATCTGTGGGATAGCTCTGGGCTTTGATCCGAACCCACCTTCACTCTTGTATTTGAAAGTTTGAGGCTTCCAACCTAAAGAAAACAACCAATCTTTCTTTTGTGGTGCAGAGTCTGGATTTGGTTCATCGTAACCTGTGATTACTTCGATTGGCTCTTTGTGTGTCTTGGGTAGTTTACGTTCTTCAAGAAGTGTCGCCCATTTCTTTCCTTGTTCACTTAGAGTACCGTCTTTCTTAAGTGGCCTAGCTGGATAGGTTCGTACAGTCTTGATTGGTATCTTAGGCATCACACTTGCAAGGCCATCAATACGAACAGACTTATCAGCCTCCATCTCGTCCAGAGTCTTAAGGACTAGCTCTTTGTCGATTTGCCATTTGTTCTTTTCCTGAAGTCTAGCACACAAAAGTTTAAAGTCTAGGTATTCTAGGTATACCTCTAGTTCTTCTTCACTTTCGTATAGTTGATCTAGTGTATTTTTAAACCTTTTCCAAAGCTTCCAATTGATTTTAGTGTCTTCTTCACACCGGTGAATATATTCTTCTACCGAGAGGTTTACCCAGTCATCAATCTCTGGCTTAGGAATACCAAAATCTTCACCCCAAGAAGCTAGTCCATGTCTGTTACGTTCCGGCTCTAAAATCCAAGAGAGGGCCAAAGTATCTATCACCCTGCCTTTATATTCCACGTCCAAAAGTTTTTCTAGAACAGGGATGTCAAACCTTCGAATATTGTGTCCGATAAGAACATCCAGTCCATCTAAGAACTCCCTCATCTCAGCGTAATCTGTAGTGCTAAAGGTGCCTTCATCGTTGGTACAAGATAGACAGTGAATCTTAGTAGGATTTAGTCCATCAGCCTCAATGTCTAAGCACCAGATATTACTCATCCAAGTACTCTATTGCCTTCCGCAATCTCTCAATATCATCACCGAAGCTGCCTAGTCCGATATTACATGGCGTACATAATAGCTTTCTTACCTTACCAGTATTGTGACAGTGATCGATTACTAAAGGTAACTCCCTATTACAAATAGCACAAGAACCCTTTTGATCCTCCATCATCTTTTCAAATTGTTCTACAGTAAGCCCATACTTCTTAATCCTGTGTCGATAGGATGCAGTCTTGTGTTTCTCTGTGTTGCGATAGTTTCTTTTGTGCCTATCGGAATTATTTTGATTTTCACAACTCCTACATGTGGGACGAATATAACGGTAGGAGTCTTCGGATATCGTGCGATGCTTAATGACAACCCTAAACAAAAGGGTTGGCTTAAATTCTTTGCATTGGTTGCATTGCTTCATTTCTGACATACGGCTGTGTCCCCTTAATTAATCATAGAGCATATCATGTTTCCCATTCTTATACATCATCTTACCATGCTTTGGCCACTTTGTCAAGGAAATTCCGAGGGTAAGATGATGTATAAGAATGGGAAACATGATATGCTCTATGATTAATTAAGGGGA
>Ga0321338_1000055_pt1 | contig 9741 bp, 6 predicted proteins | sample G5R1MT_2_FD_206156 | JGI IMG/M metagenome (GOLD analysis project Ga0321338, IMG submission 206156) | Metatranscriptome of phyllosphere microbial comminities from switchgrass, GLBRC, Michigan, United States - G5R1_MAIN_12SEP2016_LR1... | ecosystem: Host-associated > Plants > Phyllosphere >...
AAAAAAGAGCTCAATGCAACTCTTCCTGCGTTAAGCGGTCAGACCGGTCTAAGGGACCGGTCAGACCGGTCGCCGGTAAGAATCGGCGACGGCCGACGAACGCAAACCCGGGAGGGACCCGTCAGGGTAGGCACATGTAGGGTTGTTCTAGGATCAGCAGGCCACCTAGAATGCCTTCAAACGTCGCGGAGACGAAGAAAGAACAGCAGAGGGGGTTGGAAAAGCTAAGGGTGGGGTGGACTTATCCTGCAAGAAATCCTATTTACAGATCTAAATCTATGAAAAACCCTAGTTGTACTCGGACTCTACCTGGACCGGTCAGACCGGTCGGTCCCTGCCGGGCAGGCCACAGTGCCTCGACCGATCAGACCGCTTGGTCAGACCGGTTGGTGCCAATTTTGGCTGTCAACAATAAGGTGCCTGAAAACTACAAACCAGTACTTAAGGAAACAAAAATCCCTCTTCCGGTATGTCGGCGCACTACTTCTTGTGCTTATTGCTTGTTTTGACCATTAGCCATTAGTTGTTTTTCTTGTATGCAAGATGGCGTTCACCGTTTTGTTATCTTGTCACTATATTTTTCAATACTCCAAGAGTTCCTTGTACATGGACAATCAGCTTACAAGTTACAACAGTAAAGGAGCTTATCTTAATTTGCCTTTGTGATCTACTATCACAACTCGGGCTATTTCCAAGACTAGTATATTTGGTTATCGATCTGTTCTGTTTATGATATATGCTGTACTTCGTTCTTGACTGGACTTGATATTAAAATGTAGCCTTTTGTTAAAATATATATAGACCTTTGTTTTATGGATATGATGCATTTACTGTTTGCTGTTGGCCATTGCAGGCAGAAGGACATCCAGGACATGGTATTATTGGAGTTCTTATAGGACCTGAGAGCAATACCCAGAAGCAACTACATGAAGAAACTGGAGCTGTAATACAAGTTTATGGGACTAAGAAAATCAATGGAAAGATGACTGAGATTCATTATCAAGACATAAATGAAATTCCAGCTGCTTATGAAGACCTTCACATAAATGTCTCAGCTGACTCTTATGATAAAGTAGATGCTGCAGTTGCATTGATTGAGCTGCTTCTGTCTCCTGTTTCTGTGAAGTCAACAACTACTTCAACAACTACTACTGTTTCTTCTGCTGTTACCTCCGGTGATGTAAATCCAGTGCAGAATACAACTTCACAGCAAGGTTTGCTTCATTACCAATCGAATAATGCTCCTTGGCTGTCCACTCCCCAGACCTATGGTCCATCAGTTCCTTCCTCAGGGCCCGTTTTGAGTACATTACCTAACAATTCATTGCAACCACAACCGCTTGCTGGTTCTTTCAGTATTCCTCCATATACAGGCCAACCTCCTCACACGAATAGCTTGCCAAAAAATCCATTTCCTGTTCCTGGACCTCAGCAACCAATATCAAACATAGATATGAAAATATTTGAGGTACATGTTAAATGTCTTTCACTTTTCTTAGCTAGTTAGCTACCATAAGATAAGATATCTCGAACTATTATTTTTATGATATCCTAATAATTTTAGTGCACAGTAACACTGAAAAGTGAAACATTGTAGCAGATTCATACAAGCATTATTTAGCATTTCGATGTTATTTCAACCATGATAGCAATAATGGATCTCTGTCTGCAGTAATCTCTATGGGTTTAAAAGTTCAAATAGATGCCTCTATAGTTTATGAAGCTACAGTTTCTAGTAAACACAAAACTTAATATTTTTTCAAAAAATTATGATAATTGATTTTACTTCCTCTTAGCAAAGAATGATAATTATATGAAGCATTTGTAAAATACCTTGTTTGCCACACCCATGTTGTAATGCTCTTGACCATATCATCAATTGGTTTTTGTGCAAATCATGTTAAGTACTCATCTCCTTTGGGAGGCTAACATCTAGGAAATACAAGCTGCAAAAGAAAGAGATACATAATTACTATGTTTATCAAACTAACCAGGTCACATTCTCATCCTACTATATGTAGTTTGAGATGTCTGTGTATGCTTATTCCATATGAGAAGCATGGCACACCTCATTGACATAAAGGCCATGCCAACAAATACTGCTTTAACAGCATCCTTGCGTCCAGCATATTCAAATGCTAATGGTAGCATTTCATACAATGTTAGAAAAGCCATCACTCCTCCCACTGTACAAAATAAAAATATCAATTGAGTGAATACTTTTAGTTTTTTAAAAGGAAATGATTTTTAACAAAATTGTAGTTACCTAATCCAAGTAGACCTTCCAATATTTCAGGATTCAAATTGCTTGGGAATATGTATGCTGAAAGGAATTTGATTTCACATTAATTGCATTGAGGTACAACATAAATAACTATATGAAACTCAATAACTTTTTGATATAATGATGTGTTGCCATTTGTAAAGTTTTAACATTTGGAACCAAACTTTTCTTCATATATATTAACTGAACATTGAATTAAATTTCGTTCACTAGTGCATTGTGGCATTTTTTAACGCCTAAGTTCCTCGTGTAAATCCTAGTTAATTAGTATATACTTTTTAATGCATCTCTCGCATCATGATTTGAGCAATTTTTCTACCGGCCAGATAGTAGTCACTAGTCACAAATAGATGTCTCATCGATTAGGACCAATGTTCTTCTAGCATTGCTAGATTAGTGACTGCTATCTTTGCTTATGCTAATGATGATGATTCATTAGGATTTTGAAATTGGGATTACAGAATGCTTCATATATAGATGGTGCTCTTTAGTTTATACTACAAAAACTTTAGGTCTTCATTGGAGCTAGAAGAACACAAAGGAACTTTAGCCTCTACATCAGTTGCTCGAGGCCTTTTTATTTTGCTAATTAAGTATAAGACAAAGGTATGTATATTATCATGTTCTGTTGTTCATTATTGGATCTCCACACCTCCGTTTGAAGTCAATAATAAACTGTCACAAACATCTGTGTTATTTTATGGTTAAGGTACATGTTCGGTTCAGATTTTATTTACAGTACTAATGGTTTAAGCAAAGTAGTTTCTGAAGAATAAATTAAAATAGGCAAATAACCTACCCACAATAATTACACCCAGTGGCTCTGCAAAGCCCGATAGTGTTGCTAGTTTGAAGGCTTGCCATTTGCTGCACCAGAAACATGAAAAGTTAGTATTTCAAAAAGTGTAAAGATTATTAATTTATTTTGCAGATAAGTGTCAAGTCATATTTATTTGACTGTTTGTCATGCATTTAGTAGTTATTATATGATAGAATTTGTGATTCAGCACTTTGGTATAACATATGTAAAAATGAAGGGGTCATAATAATTCTGTAAAAAGTTATACAATCATACCTGCTAGTGGCAAAGTACGCTGGGAGAGCTACTGAAATACCCTGGGCCGGGGGTGAATGAAAGCAGACGCAACAGATATTAGCACATTGACTTGTGTGTGTGTGCGCGCGCGCGCGCGTGTGTACATACACACATATATGCATACATGTTTGCACTTCGGAATGGGGATATAAAGTACACTCTCCTTCCACTTTTATAAGACATAGTGGAACATAACACGGTCTTCTAGATAACACTTTGACTATTTATTTATCATATATTATATCAGCTATGGCCATAAACTTATAATCATTGTAATTTTATTTGATTACGAATCCAATCATATAAAATTTACATTATAAATATAAAAAGTTAATAGTCAAATTATTAGTCAAAGATAGAAAAGTTTGAATCTTGATATACGTGTGTGCCTTATAAAAGTGGAAGGAGGGAGTAGGCCTAGTTTAGATGCAAAAATTTTACATTCCAAATGGCTATAAACTTTACATTCCAAATGGCTGTAAACTTTATATCAAATATTTGGACACATGCATGAAGTATTAAATGTGGACAACAAAAATCAATTGCATAGTTTGCATATAAATTGCGAGACAAATCTTTTGAGGCCAATTGCGCCATGATTATTTGACAATGTGATGCTACAGTAAATATTTGCTAATGATAGATTAATAGGCTTAATAAATTTGTCTTGTAGTTTATAGGCAGAATCTATAATTTGTTTTGTTATTAGTCTATGTTTAATACTTTAAATGTGTGTTCATGTACTTCAAAAACTTTACACCCCTAGGACCAAATCTTTACATCCAAAACTTTACAAAGGCCTGTTTAGTTGCATAATTCTAAATAGTGGCCCAATTTCAAAAAAGTTTTGGAATTTTGGGTGCGCCTAAACAAAGCCATAGTACTACACCCACCAAAAGCATGGGAATGTTTCACAAGCAGTGTAGACTCAATTACCTCGGGAATGTAGTGTAGAGCTATAGCAAGAGCAAAATTCAAACCAACACGGAAGCCCTGATAAGTAGGTAAGATTAGTTAGCCATTCAACATTTACTCCTAAACCCTGAGTACATAGTTATACAATAGTTAATAACAAACACTCAGGTTTGGCACTTGGAACCCACTTGGCCCAGCTTTGAAGCCTGGGCTAATTACAAAATAAGCTAAAAAAAAGACGGATATATAAATGCTTTGGGTTCTGAGGCTGAGCTTCGGATAAGCCTGGCTCCCCGGCTCCCCTTTAGCGCATGCAATAAATGACGGGATTGTTGCGGACACTTTCTTTGGCAACACAAGAACTAGAGGCATATCAAAGGAGTAGCTGACGTTCATGGCTTGAGTTATTAGACTCGAGTGTCGTCTTAGTTTTTTTGAGTTAGTCTTATATATCCATGGTCCTGAGTTGTTGAGTTGGTTGAGCAAAAGCTATTTGTTAGGAGTGATAGAAGGGTTTGTTATTAGTGTTGACTCGAGAGCTCGACAGAAACATTATATTTGAGATTAAGCAAGGAATAGTCCACCACCACCTAAAATGGTTGCTCAGAGCCTCCTTAGGGTGAGTATATGTCCACCCTTGCTGTTCGTAGCAACCTAGTTACATCAGAGAGAGAAGCTCCTATTTTGGTTCCATTTCTCTAAAGTCATGCTTAGAGTCACAAACACGATAAAAAGAAACTACGGCCTCAGGCAAATGGGGCCTCATCCAAATATTGAGAATGCAACGGTACCTGTTCACAGTTGATGAACAGTAATTGATTGTGTTTCTACCATTGTCCATGGATTAAAATAGTTTCTTTAACTAAAAGTTACTATGAAATTGGCCGGAATGTGATTGACATGATTAACACGATACAGAAATTATATGGGAAATAATACCTGTATGAATCCTTATAGTTGGAAGGTTAATTATTTCAATATTAGGTTACTTTTATACAATATTTAATTAATCTTGTAATCATCAACTGATAATTCAAAAGAAAAAAGGGATGAGTACTCATCCCTTATATTTATTCAATTAACAACGGCATTTGGTTGTCAGAAATAGTTGCAACTTTTTTTGGCAAGTAAAATACCTAGTTACAACATTGACCATGTACAAAGAAATATCAAGTCATAAACATGGGAAACAATGAACAATACCTTTGTTGTTCCAAGAAATGCAGCTGTACCCACGGGGAAATTTTGCAAACTCACACCGGCAACTGTTGATTTTTTTGATGCAATTATTAAAATCAATTAAACTTGCAGGGAGAGGAATATTGTTACATGTACACATGCATCCCCCCAATAGAAATTATTAGCTATGCAGTTTCATAAGCTTGAATAATTTTACATTTATCATCTATGTGAAATTCCATAAAAAAATGATGTTATTTTGATATTTAATCAGATCCACCAAAATTGAAACTAACAACATTTTATTTTCATTGAATGTGACCTGAAAATTTACTGCTGGAATCACTTGCTAAATTATATGTACATGTACAATATGACATATAAAGAAAGTGTTTTGTGCTACATTTTTCGTTCAACAGGCCCTAGACAATATATTATGTTCTATCATAATCCTACTTCTTTTAAATTATTTAAAGCCAACATGTTTTATTGAGAACGAAAATATTATATACAAATTAATAAACATCTATGGTGAGATGTTGATTTGTGCATAAATACTAAAAAATGTCATGTTTGTATCACTGTTATTGATTTTATTCTAATCATTATGACATACTTATTAATGATATTAATGTTACCACACACACATGGTATGTTTTATTTTATCAATTTCATATTTCATTTCAAAGTTTAACCCAATAAATCTGGATATTGATAGAATGTATAAATTATTGTATACAAAGATAGCAACAAAATATGCAAATAGTTTTCTTATTAGAATATATTATTTATGGATCTACCAAAGTACGTTGGGCTTGTTTAAGGCTTACCAATTGCTGTGACAACTACGCTAAAGATCACTCTTCGATGGTGTCTCATCATAAGTTGCTTTCCTGCTATGCTGTCACCAACCATCTTTTCCAAATGATACAGAGCAGAAAATCATATATTAGCTTTCCCATTCAAATGTGACTAACTGAACAAATTGAGGGAAAGTGGACCTGTTTGTCATTTTGATCTGTCAAATTACAATCTGGCTCAGGGAAAACATCAGCAATTGTTGAAAATAGCAGTGCTCCAGCGAAAAACTACAATCCACAAGTCAAAAATTTTAAAAAGAGTTTGCAAATGCCAATCGAAGATCTGTCTATTCTTACCCAAAGGTTTCCTTTCAGAAAACCAATTGCATTGACAGCATCATAAGCCAAGTCAAAGAAAGACATGCTCAGCATGAGTCCAGTAGCAAAGCCCTACAAAATGGTCAAAATGTTCTGTCACGTTAAACTGTGAACTTTGTAGGCAACCAGACTTTTGTTGTTCTTTGAACGTAGGTCTATAGTCATAGCATCAACCTGTAACATCCCGAGTGTTTTGTTATTTGGCGCATGACTAATGATAGCCAATAGTGCACCTGGTGAATAGAGCACAAGGATTATTAGAAAAGACAGTGGGAAAAAGGGTAGCTACTTATAGAGGTACGGTAACATCTTGTATTGACTGTCATCTGATTATAAATCCTGAGGTTCTTCAAATGAATTTACAACTCCTATTGTTATCATAATAAATAACTTGCTTGGTTGATATTTTTTACGAGATTGGTTCTAGGACAATTCTATCTAGCAGATATATTGGATAGTGTATATGCATCATATTTGAGCATAAGTGAAGTGCTAAAAGTTAAAGTTTAACAAGTTCACTCATTAGTATTAGTCTGTGACATGTGTCGGTCGAGACTAGACCATTAGCCAAGTGGCTGTTCTTTTTTTCCCTATGCAGTTTTACTTTGTTTTGGGATCGAGACTGGTCTATCCGTTCCTTAATGTAATTACATGCATTTAATAATTTATCTTGAGTGTTTGAGAAACTATTTGAACATACTTACAAGTTAGATTTACATGCTTACAAGTTTGTGTGTAGACACACACACGAGGCTAAAATGCAACAATGTGTATTTTTTGTACAAAATGCACCCACCCTACAGTTGCAACCGAGAGACTACATCGATTGTAACTAGAAGAATAGACTAATTGCAACTAGACTGAACTGATTGCAACTGGACGCGAAACAGTTGTAACTCAGACCAAACTGGTTGCAACTTAGACCGATCCATTGCAACTAGACTTAAACCAGTTGCAACTCAGACCGACTTGGTTGCAACCGAACACACACATTAACTAGACTTAAACCAGTTGCAACTCAGACCGACTTGGTAACGGAAGGCTTGAGGAGGAAGCGGCTGTGCTGCTGCTGCTGCTGCTGCTAGAAGAAGAGAAGTACTTGCTGGATGAATGGGTGTTTGGATCGATCGATCGATTCGGGATGGAGATGGATCGATGTGGGTTTGTATCCCTTTATTTATATACATATATAAAGGCAACTGATGAAATGGCCGGGAAGGATATTGAGCATATCAAGTGGAGCAGGAGTGATGGATGGATGATGCTTGTTAGCTTGAATCTGTCCAGTTCTGCTGAGTGGGGCAAGTTTGGAATGACTTTGCTGGATAGATAGCTTAATCCTCAGACGTAGTGCAGTGGTGGTTAAGGTATGCCTGCACTGCAGGCAAGGTAAGAAATTAAAGATCTTCCATTTGCCATCCATCGTCATCACGCAGGCAGGCAGCTGCACCCCTTTAGGTTGGGTTGGGTCTCATGTCATCACGCACTCAGCTGCACTCCGAGCTAGTTAACACGGCAACCATTTTAGTTCATTCCTTGCTACAGCACTAGCTTGGCCTAAAGGAATGTCGCATTTTATACGAAAAACTAAAAATTATGAAATTTCTACCTTGATTGATTTCGATCACTTTTCTGTGTAGCTTACAGTCCGAGGCAAAAAATCAAGATATTAAGGAAAAGGTAACTCAAAGTAGCCTAAAATAGTTTCGTAATTTCCATCGAAGGACAAAGAAACACTCCTGGCCACGCAAGCTTTGATGCAGTTTTGTTTCGAGGTAAGACTTGCATAACTCGCTGTTCAAGCGGAATTTTGGTCCCCGTACAAGTCTGTTCTGCAAGTATCCTTGTCTTACTTGAGATCACGGTTACATGCAGCCTTTTGTCTTACTCTAAAAGATATTTACAAATCTGGAGGTGCTGTATCCTCCAGGGCAGTAAAACCACCAACCAGTACTAGGTCTCGCTTCTTGCTTTTCGCACTATATAATAGTTCATAGTTGATGCCTATATCACTCTGCAAGAACAGAATAGTAGCTTGTATATGTTCCAGGAAAAGATCCGGTTATCTGACCCTAACCTTGTTTAACAATAGAGACTGGGTGAATCTTGAGTTGGGCTACATATTGTCAGTATAGTTCTGCAACCTCTGCCCGACGAGATACCGCTCATCCCTGATAGAATCGTGGAGTCTGACGACGAGCCTGCAGAGTAATTTGGCTATATAACAGAGCACACACATGGCGAGGCTCCCTAGCCATGCAAAACGAATCACTGCAGAGTTCACGGTAGCAGAGTAGCCAAATACTGAGGCGACACCTTTTGCAAGCACATAAGGAACACAGAGAGCAGACAGGAGCTTCACGATGATCGGCATCAATATATCTCGCAACACCCACATTGCTCTGAGCCCTGAAAACCCATCCTCCCTTGCCTGAGTTTGCTTCTGATCCCACCTTTGATCGATGACATAGGCCAGGAAAGGTGCAACCCTTGTCAAGTGAACCTTCAGAAATAATTAAACCAAAGTAGTTGCATCGCTAATTAGTGAACCTGATTATAACCCAATCAAATCAAAGAGTAGTAATATGCATAATTAGCTAAAACCACCTTACAGGTTATGGAATATTTTTGCTGATCCAAAAGTTTCAAGCTACAAGATCAAGAAAGCAACAAGAAAAGGTTGCTGCTCACCAACTTAGTCCAGAATTTCAGCAATTGCAACCCCAGGAACCAAGTACAGAAGAAATCAAGAACTGGAACTTCATTGTCCACGAAGGGTGATATCAGTAGACAATCAACCAGCAATCCGATCAGAAAGGGAATGGTGACAACCTGACAACAGAGAGAAAGTCACTGAGCTGAATCAACCAGAAAGCAGAAAACTAACAATGAAACCACTTCATTGTAAAGTTGGAACATTTTTTATGGAACAATTGTTCCAGCTTCACAATAAAATTGTTCACGGTGAAACAATTGTTCCAGCTTCACAATAAAATTGTTCACGATGGAACAATTGTTTCATGAAACAATTTTTCCAGCTTCACAATAAAACTGTTTCATCCATGATGGAACAATTGTTCCAGCCTTAC
>Ga0321338_1000059_pt1 | contig 9608 bp, 7 predicted proteins | sample G5R1MT_2_FD_206156 | JGI IMG/M metagenome (GOLD analysis project Ga0321338, IMG submission 206156) | Metatranscriptome of phyllosphere microbial comminities from switchgrass, GLBRC, Michigan, United States - G5R1_MAIN_12SEP2016_LR1... | ecosystem: Host-associated > Plants > Phyllosphere >...
CCCAAGCCCGCCTGGTACCGTCGTCCTGACCTCTACGTGCATACTACCCCCCTAGTCTGCGACCGCTACGGCCGAATGCCGTTAGGCCACGACCTGCTTCAGCCTTCGGCCCAAAGTTTTGACCCCATCGCTGCGTCCGTCCTGCTACCCTTTCTCTTCCCTTGCGCCGTGGACGACGAGCGAAGAACCGTCGGTGTGCACAAACGACCACCGCCTGTGTCATTGGCTGGCACCCTCTTCCTGGGTTATTTTTACGAACTTCTTCTGTCGCGAAGGGCCGACCCCACAGTCGACAAGCCAAGGTGATGCCCTCCGTTTTACCTACAGCATTCGTCCGGCCGGTCCTCCCACATGTTTTTGTCATCGGCAGCGTCCAGCTCGACCCTCTCAGCAGCCCGTTCCGGCGGAATGTGGGTGACAGCGGACCCTGGCCGCCGAGGCCATCGGACGTCTTCCTCCCATCACGCACCGCCCACCCTTCACCATGCCATTTCTTGCCCTTGTTCTGTTGCGGACCCTCACACATTTTATATCCCATGTACGTAGCGAGGTAGGGCCTAGCCGATCGTTGCTGAGAATGTCATGTTGTGTTTCTGTACCTAGTCGCTGCTGAGCTTGCGAATACCTACCAGCCAAGCATGCTTCGACTTGCTTGTGCGTTTGTGGTCAATGCGGAAGACCACCTCCGTACCGAGGTGGATCCTATCTTGCGTCTTCCCCATATCCTTCTTCGGACCCACAAGCGAGGCCCGAGAGTCAGCAGCGCCTTGGCTGTGCCAAGATAACCGACAATCTACCGGTAGGGCCAAGCTTTCAGCTCAAAATCAGCCACAAGCTCCAAGCTCTCGCGCTTGGACCGTAGGCCAGCAACAAGATCCTCGATCCACCAATAACCTGACTGCCATGTTCTGTGCAGATGAGATCGGCCGATGTGGCATCCGTTGCGACATGTGTGGCTACTGGCAGAGAAATAGGAAGCGATCCATCATCATCTGCTGGAAAAGTTGCGTGTTGCGCCCAACGCGCCGCTTCCAGATCTGCCCATGAGTTTCTCTGCTCTTGCGAGGAGTACGATGCTCTCTCGGCCGAGTTTGCGCTGACCAGTAGGCCCTCCCCTTGCCTTGGCCATTTTCTTGCGGACACGGTCTCTCTCTGCCAGCTTCTGTGCTCGTTCCTTGGCCGCTTCTTCTCTTGTGGCGCGCCGAGCCTCTCCCTCTTCCTTCTTCTTCTGAGCCAATTCCATTTCCTTCCCAAAAGGCATTGGGCGTGGGCGTCGTTGCCTGCGCTCTGGGCGCTGATTCGGCTCCTCACGTTCGGCTGATCCAAGCATCCTCAGTCGGTCAGGGTGTAGCTCGAGGTTGGGCTCTGGCTCCGCCTTGGCCGTCATGTCGCCCTGTCCGTCGGCTTCTTCCTCGCGTTCGTATACCGATTTGCGAGGCGTCAGGGCTTCCGCCTCACGAGCCTTGAGCCTCGCGTACTCTTTCTTAAGCTTGACCTTGTGAATGAGCTCCTTCTTGATTTTTTGCACTTTGCGTTTGTGGGTTCCGTCGGGCAGATTGGCGGGTCCAATCGTAAACCCATTCTTGGCCCTCTTCGGCGAGGAACCGGCGTCATCGCCAGGGCGTCGCTTTGCAGCCATGCTGTGGGTGGTGAATGCTGTGGGCGGTGCCGCCATCTACTAGGTAACTAGGGGAGGTGCAAAGGGGAAGAACGCAGACGGAAAGCGCGAGCGGGGCCCAGGCTTGGCGCGAGCGGACCGTACAGACTGCGCTTTGCACATTGCCTGCCTAGTAGAGTCGATGTCTACATCGATCCACCGTGTGGCCACCGTCATGTGTCCTTCAAGTGCACGCCGTCGACGGTCACTTCACCCTTCGCTCCCCGTGGAAATGCAGCCGCGCCCACGGCAGTTTGTTCTCGTCGTGTGACGCTTTGCGGCGCCAAAGCGGCCAGAAGCGGCGTGGACTTGATCAGAAGTGATTAGAAACTCGGCCTTCGCCTTTGCCGCTGCTCCTATCGCGCCGTCTTTGCGACTCGGCCTCGACGGCCCCTCGTCCTGAACAACTCGCAGACGCCCGGCACAACCATGCGGCAGTGACTGGAGCCAGCGCAACGGCGAAAAACACTGGGGTCCCCCAAGGCTTCCGTCTCACGTTGACGATTCGCCGAGCCAAGCTGCTTCAACCCGGCGCCGCCACCGTTCTAAGCTGCCATCTCAGTGCTCCACGTTCGCCACTACCCGACACTCCTCCTTCAAGCGACATCTCTTGTCCTTATGCTATTGCAGGTACCCTTCTGGCGGAGACATGCCCGTAGTTCATGATTCCCATGGCAGCTCGTCAAGGCGGCCGTCGTCACGCCGGGTGTCATCCTTTGGCCTTGCACGAGTTGCTCTATCACCCCGTGCTTCCGATGGGCAGAACGTGCAGAGCTGGCATGTCGAGCCGGCGCCACCAACCGCTACGGCCGCCGAAAACCAGCCAGAGGCACCAGGCAACAGCACCAAACCCACCACACTCGACCGGCGGGGGTTGATAGATCGGCTCAAGAGAGCGAAAAGCCCGACATGGCTGCCGCCTTGTGGCGACGACCCCCGACCATCTTCACGCGATCGCCCCCAGTCTCCACTGCTCCCCCCTGGCGATTCGAGAACAGCACCTATCACGCAATCCGAAACGCTGCAAGGCCCCGAAGCAGCTGGAACAACGATCGAGCGGCCAAGGTCAGCTCTGCACGCTGGAGATTTTAGCGCCCACAAGGAGGGTGGCGTGGCTGGCAGTAGGGTGTCACCACCAGGTCTTCTGGCAACCTCGCCCGTGGCCCCTTGGCACAAATCTTTTCCCGCAACTGCAAATTCCTCCACCAGGAAGGAGGCACCCATCCCGTTTCGTTACGCACCAAGCCATGAACCCCGTGCAGTCTCGCGAGCACGAGCAACGTCGCAGTCGTCGCCCAGCTCGTTCGAGTTCCTACCCCCAACAAGTCCGCTGGTGCATCAGGCAAACAATACCGACCTCGACTTTTCTTCCAGGCCGGCGTCAAGACAGAGCTCGAACAGCCCCGAGAGGAGCAATCGGCGGCATACTTTCTCACCCGCGTCTTTTCACGGCTACAGGTCGACTGAAATAGCTAGATCGGTGACCGGAACCCCGGCAGCCCGGCATCTGCGGCGCGGAAGCTCTATCCCATACCAGGCGCACCAGCCCCGGCGTTCATTGCGAATCAATCAAGTGCAATCACAGTCCAACTCATCGACGCCGTTCCCAGGACGTCGGCGACCATCCCTTTCCACCGACGTCTCTCCGCTCCAGCATGCCCCCATGGTGGGCTCATATGAGGAGTCTATATTACGCGGGCGCATGTCGACAATACCTTCACGGCCGCTCGACTTCGTCGCGAAGATTGGAGTGCTTGGTAGAGGAAACTGTAAATCGAGTTTGAAATGCCCACCGCACGTGACAATACCCTTCCCCGCCGTCTTCTACAGCTACAACACTGGTAACGGCAAAATGGCCGATAATGAACCTAGTCCATACGTAGGCCTCATAGATTTGGAACACTGTCTGCCGCAACCTACCCAGAATCCCGGCCCTGTCAAGCGAACGCGGCGGCACGCTGCACCCGACCCAAGGAAGGTGGACCTCGAATTCGGAGTACAGGTTGGCGAAGAACTGTCGGGCCAGGGCGTGAAGCAAGATGCCCGTCGAATGGAGAAGACGAAGCGTCGGTCAGCTTCGCCAAGAGCGCCACCTGGAGGCAGTTATCGTATACCGGGGCAAGGACAACTTCAGATTGTACTGAAGAACCCAAACAATACAGCTGTGAAGCTGTTCCTCGTTCCCTACGACATTTCCGACATGGAGCCTGGCCAGAAGACCTTCATTCGGCAGCGCAGTTATTCCGCTGGCCCCATCATTGACATGCCAACATCGTCGCGCAGAAATCTGGGCACCGATCGACCTGAAGCCGCGCTCAGTCACTCGGACGACCCCAACGACCGTCCTATCCTACGCTATCTCATACACCTGCACATCTGCTGTCCGGCAAAGGGCCGTTACTACCTGTACAAGAGTATTCGTGTAGTGTTTGCCAACCGAGTTCCTGATGGAAAAGAGAAGTTGCGGAACGAGATCCAGCTTGCTGAGCCCAGGTATAGCGTGTATAAGCCGACGCGCGATGCAAATCGATCTCAGACAGCGCTCGCTGTGGGGGGTCAGGTCACAACGGATAAGGCATTTCGTCGTCGAAGTGCAGGATGGCCGCTCTCGCACTCACAGCAGGGGTATGACCGGAGGAGCGGCCTGCAACCATCCCAGCCTTTGCCGCCGGATTCTCCATTATGTCCGATCAACGTGTCTGCTTCGATGGATTTTGGATCGGCCATGCCAGACATTCAACCCATTCCTTTCAGTCTTTCCCGGCTGGCAGCGATAGAGTCACGACCTGTCTCGCGCGAGCGAATGGACCTCGACGCACATGGTCCAACCCGAACATCAACGGGATCGCCGGGAAGCCCCCTTGGCCAGTTGGACGGCGGGTTCGAGAAGCTCAGTAAAGGTGATGTCGGGTACGGCGGGAACGCGTTTTCCCCCGCGAGCAGCCCTGCTACGCCGCTCAGTACAGGTCTTTTATCTCGGCGGCTGCGGGGACTCGATGTTCAGCATGAAGCGGAGAGGGAGGAGTCGTGAGCAAGCAAGCGTGTACGGACGGACTGCTGCTCCCTCTTTTCTCGCGCCAGGGGCTCCCTGTTCCCCATACCTATATAAATATAGATAAGGGGGGTTTCGGCGGCCCCCATAAACCCGCCGCGCATGGGATAGCATACATGCTTGACCGTGGCTACTTGATCGCTCTTCCATCACACGATGGTGCTGATGGCCATGCCCATGGTCGCGTGTGCATGGACGAGGCCACGGCTATGGCTGACATAAGCCACAACGTCATGGGCGCCAGCCTCGCCGACTAGCCGGGCAACGATTCTGCGCCGCCAGGCAGAATACGCCGGGCGAAGAAGATGGCGACGGCACTCGACCCTCCTCCGTCTTTGCCTCTGCTGCGTTGCTTGTGTTTGCTTGTGTTTGCGTGGTGGTGCGGGGGAGGAGCATGGCCAGGCGATGACCCGACCAGGCCGGCGAGACTGCGCTGCACGCTGCACCCTGCGCGGCACGGGACCTGCCGACTCCTTCACCACTCGACTCGGTGCTTGGCAGCTTGCGACGCCTTTGCCCTCAGGCAGCCAGTGCGACCCGCACGCACGCACGCACGCACGCACCATTGTCACTCGCTTGTTGCACACGGAAAAAGACGTCTTTCGACCCGGCCGCCGTCACTCGCTACCCCGTCCTGTGTCGGTGTACAGCACAGTCTAGTCGGCGCTCGCCCAGGCTCGACCAATCACACGCCACGACCGCGCAGGACGCCACGGCCGGGACGACCGCCCTCACGGCAGACACGACTGCGCGACGAAACGGCACGAGGAAGGTGCCGTGCCACGAGCAGTCCGTCGGGGAGGCAGGACACGCGCCCTTCTCCACGGCCAAGCACGGACAAGCACGGCCAAGCACGGACAAGCACGGCGACGACGACGACGACGACGACGACGACAATAACGACGACGGCACTGGCATGGCCCACATACCCGCCCGTGCCCATGCCCACATGGAGGGCAACAAGAGCGCACACGCACCGCACCTCATGGCCGCGCCGCGCGACAGCACGCTGCAGCCGCGGATGCGCAGTCCGTGGGCCTGCTCGCTGTCGGCGCTCCTGGCGACGCTGACCGGGTTCGCGGTGCTGCTCCTCATGGCACATGCCTTCTTGACCCGGCAGCTCGATGTCAAGGGCTGCAACATGGCCTACATGCGCCCCAACTACCACCGATACGCCCACTTCGACTCGGAGCACACGCGCTTTGCCACCAAGTACTCGCTGTATCGCTACTACGAGGGGGGCGTCGACGACGACGCCAGGGTCCGAGGCGTGCCCGTCCTCTTCATCCCTGGCAATGCCGGCAGCTACAAGCAGGTGCGCTCGCTCGCCTCTGAAGCCGCATACCACTACCACAACACGCTCAAGCACGACGCCGGCGCCAGTGGAGCAGGCAAGCGGCCTCTCGACTTTTTCTCCGCCGACTTCAACGAGGATATCACTGCATTCCATGGGCAGACTCTGCTTGACCAGGCCGAATATCTCAACGATGCCATTACCTACATCTTATCGCTATACCACAGCCCAGGCCAGACGGCGCGCGACTCCAATCTGCCGGATCCCACTTCGGTCATCATAGTCGGCCATTCCATGGGCGGCATTGTCGCGCGCACCATGCTCACCATGCCCAACTACCAGGCCAACTCGATCAACACCATCATCACCCTGGCCGCCCCGCACGCACGGCCTCCTGTTTCTTTTGACGGCGCAATCGTCCGCACGTACAAGGGCGTCAACGACTACTGGCGCCATGCCTACTCGCAGAAATGGGCCATCGACAACCCCCTCTGGCACGTGACCCTCATCTCCATCGCAGGAGGCGGCCTGGACACCATAGTTTCCTCCGACTATGCAAGCATCGAGTCAATCGTGCCCGAGACGCATGGCTTCACCGTCTTCACTTCGTCCATGCCGAATGTGTGGACAGGCATGGATCACTTGGCCATCATCTGGTGCGACCAGAACCGGAAGAGCGTCGTGCGCGCGCTGTACGATGTCATTGATGTTTCACGCGCAACGCAAACCGTCCCCCGCGCCCAACGTATGCGTGGTTTCAAAAAATGGTTTCTAACCGGATTGGAACACGTTGCCGAGAAGAACTTACCACAGACCGAAGCCAAGACCCTGGTTACACTGGAAAAGAACAGCGCTATCGTTTCACCAGGCGAGAAGCTCGTTTTGCGCAACCTGGGGCGATCGCAGCAGAGGCCGCACGCCTTCCTTCTGCCGGTGCCACCGCCGGCCACTCAGGGAAGAATGTTCACGCTGTTGTCCAACGAAAAACTCGATTTCCCTGGCGAAAATGGCATGCTCGAGGTGCTCTTCTGCAGTGTGTTTCCCTCGCAACCAGGACAGTCGACCATCCTGTTCTCCATGAACATGGACTTCTCGGGGGACAGCACGGGCGCGACACGGCTGGCCTGTAAGAACGCGGCGTCGGACGTCATCACGCTTCCTGCCTCGACGCGTGACTCCACGCAACCATTTCGACAGAAATCGCCTCCCTTCTCCTACCTCCAGTACGATCTTGAGAGTCTATCGGAACATCAGTTTGTTGCTGTAGTTGACAAGGCGGGTGAAGGAAGCTCAGGATGGGTTATTGCCGAGTTTAGCACCGCTGCCGAGTCTCAGGTCAGAATCGACATGGGTTTGAAGCATCTCCTGGCGACTGGATTGACACTACGGCTTCCGGAAGGCCGCCCTCAAATGACCGATATCCACGTGCCGGCATTGAATTCTGGTCTTTTGACCTATCACCTTCACATTACCAAGCAGTCATGTGACAGAGGGGAGCTCTTTGCGCCTCTTGTACGGCAATACATTGCGAATGTCCACGAAAGTAAGTTCTTTGTCAATGTCAAAGACGCGGATATCAACCTGCATGGTGTGTCGCCGTACATGCCTCCCTCGCTACATGCACAAGACCCAAACCATGGCCTTTCGCTCCAAATCTGGTCGGACCCTACGTGTGATGGCCGTGTGGAGGTCACCCTACGATTGGACATGCTGGGAAGTCTAGGGAAGCTTTGGATGCGGTATCGCATCGTCTTCGCGGCATTTCCCCTGCTCATTGTCGCCCTGGTACTTCGCCAGCAGTTCCGAGCGTACGATGAGACGGGCGTCTTCATAAGCTTTGCGCAGGGATTGAACGAGTGCATTGAAACATCGCTCCCCCTCGCTCTGCTTGCACTTACCTTGATGTCGGTTTTCCTGGCGGGTGCGCGCCAGCAGTCAAAGGCTTGGTCGCGCGGAGGTGCTGTCAATGCAACCGCTCTCTTCGGCGATAGCAACCATGAACTCCTGCTCGGTTCCGACGACACGTTCTTCTGGTTTCTAGTCCCGCTCTTTGGCCTCATGTGTACTGGGATATGCGTCGCTATCAACCATGCCGTGCTTGTGTTGGAACTCCTCTTCTCAACCATCTACTCCTTGGTCAGATCGTCAGCGCTCCGAAAGGACGAGGCCAATCGAACCCCCTCCGTCTTTGCCGTCACCTCAAATCGACAAAGAATACTCACGACCTGTGTCCTTCTATCCCTTGTGTCAACGGTGATACCATATCACTTTGCCTATGTAGTCCTCTGCTTCGTTCAGCTCGCAACCTCGGTGCGCGCCTTCCGGCTAGCCAAGGAATCCCAACTCGACACCAATTACAACTTCTACAACTACGCCCACTCCATCCTCATCCTCATGCTATGGATCTTGCCGATCAACCTTCCCGTTCTCGTCGTCTGGATCCGCAATTTGGCCGTTCACTGGCTGACTCCTTTCTCCTCCCACCACAACATCCTGTCCATTATGCCTTTTATCCTACTCGTCGAGACCCTTAGCACCGGCCGCATGGTACCGCGTGTACAACCCGGCTTCTCGCTCTTCACCAATGTCTTCCTCTTCTCCATTGGCGCCTACGCCGCCGTCTATGGCGTCACGTATGCCTATGTTTTGCACCACCTCGCTAATATTCTCTCGGCGTGGCTCGTCGCCATCCACTTCCACCCCTCGATTCCAGCGCCCGAGCCGTCGAAGATCATACCTCGGGATTCCGAAAGTAGTGGTTGCAGTACTAGTAGAATGAAAAAGCGGCCTTGAACCCCCCCCCCTTTTTTTATTCGAGGGAGAGGGGAGGGTTCTTCTCTCCTTTTTCCCCCCTTCTCATCCCGTGCACCGTGCATTGGAGGTTTTTTTTTTCTTCGCACTGTCTTTCATGTGGTTCACCTTTTTTTTTTTCCTTCTTCTATCTATTTTGCATTCGATATCCACGAGTCGAGCGCGGCGTACTAGACGTCTTGTTTTCTCTTCCTTTCTTCTTTGTACCCCCCAATGCTGTGGCGGCGTACTTGTACATAGAACCACGCCCTTGCCAACCTTTGTCCCAAGGAGGGTTGGTTTCGCTGTGCACCTTTTTCTAGCAGCAGCAGCAGCAGCAGCAGCAGCAGCAGCATCGTCGTGGTAGGTGGGGTCGGTGGGTCAAGCGCGCTGCTTTCTTCCCAACCCCTCCCCTCCCTTCTGAAGTTGGATTCTGGTGCGCGGCGACATGCGCCTTGTCCTTTTTTTTGGTTCGTTTTTGCATTAGACATTGGCGTTTTTTTTTCCTCTTTTTCTTTTTCATCGGTCTGGGCTATACATATCCCTGCTTATGAGGATTCTGAGACGGAGAGTGGAAATTGTGTGGGATGGCACCTCGTGAGGATTAGGGGGAGAATGAATGGGAGACAAGGACGGGTGGGGGTGATGTGGTGGCAGACTCATCAAGAGAGAGAGAGAGTGTGTGTGTTGGGGAAGATGCTAGTGGTAGTGTCTAATTCCAAGCTTTCCTTCGGGAAGAAGGAAAGATGCAATATCATGCGAAGAGAAATTCCATTTGCTATGGAGTAGGTGTGTGTGCGCCTTTTGTCCTATAC
>Ga0321338_1000060_pt1 | contig 9602 bp, 1 predicted proteins | sample G5R1MT_2_FD_206156 | JGI IMG/M metagenome (GOLD analysis project Ga0321338, IMG submission 206156) | Metatranscriptome of phyllosphere microbial comminities from switchgrass, GLBRC, Michigan, United States - G5R1_MAIN_12SEP2016_LR1... | ecosystem: Host-associated > Plants > Phyllosphere >...
ATTTAAGGTGGAAATGATTGAAGCCCGTGAGTTCTTAATCGAAACTTGAACATAAACAACACATCTTCTTCATTCATAGCGGAGAATGGAGATCACAGTAGAGACTAAGGGGGTGCCCGAGTCTCTTGGCAGTTCTGCCAGGATGACTTCAAGGAGTCTCAAGGTGGGATATTCTTCTGAAGAAAAAACACAGGGAGAAGCACAATGGGTTAGACAGCAAAGGAAAGCTTTTTTACGTTGGTGCAATGCCTTTCTCATCCAAAGGTCCTTGGCAATATCAGGGCTGGAAGAGGATCTTGCCTCTGGAGTGCTACTTTGTAATTTACTGGAATTGTTGTCTGGAAAAAAGCTGCCCAACTTTACCAAAGCACCAAAGATGAAAGTTCAAAAAGTGCTAAACTCGCAGATTGCTTTGGACTGGATCACAAAGGTGGAGAAACTTAAATTAGTTGGTATCGGACCAGAAGATATCTTTGATGGAAAGACTAAGCTAATTTTGGGGCTCATTTGGACACTGATTTTGAGGTATCAAATCCAAGCAGGAAAATGGACTGTTGCTGGGAAGAAGACCACCGCTAAAACAGAGTTGTTGGAATGGTGTAATGTTGTGTTAGGAGAAGACGGTCTCCAAGTCAGCGATTTTTCCAACGACTGGAAATCTGGTGCCGCCTTCAACTCTTTGCACAATTATCTCTTGAAACAGAAGCAGAAGCAACCATTGGTAGCACCGTCTGGGGCAGGTCCTTTCGACATCATCGATTTGGTTTTTGAGGCAGCTAGCGCAGAGTTCCAGATTCCCAAGCTTCTTGACGCGAATGATATGGATGAACCTGATGAGTTGTCGGTCATGACTTACGTCTCTTATTTCCGTCAGAAGGACGAGTTGAGCCCGGAAGATCACTTAAAGCGCAGGGAGGCGGCAGGTGCAGGAAGCTCCTCAGCTGCTCCCTCGACCTCGGGAGGAGCCCGTGCGATCGCCTCCGTCTCAACTGAAGGTGCAGGTCTGTCACACGCCGTTTGTGGTGACTTGGCAAACTTCTCTTGTGTTACAAAAGACGAGAAGGGAGAGATCTTCTATCAAGCGCATACTGCATTTTATGGAACTTTGGAATTACCCCCGCATACTGTAACAGCAGCATTTGAAGATAAAAAGAGTGGTGTCTATGTTGGATCGTACACTCTAGAGACAGCAGGTATCTACGAGCTCAATATCTTGTACAACGACAAAACTGTCAGCTCCAAACCCTTTAGAGTGGTTGCAGAACCCGGACAAGCTTTTGCACCCGTTTGCTATGCTGATGGAAAGGGTCTCACATTCACCCGTTGTGGCGACTCTAACAGGTTTAAAGTTGTTACTTTAGATAAATTCAGCAATCTTATCACCAAAGGAGGAAACAAAATTGCCGTCAAATTTGATGGGCCCGAACCAATTACCGGATCGGTCAAGGATGATTCTAACGGTTCTTATCAGGTGGATTACACAATCACCAAAAAAGGACCGTTCAAAATTCATGTTACCTGCAACGGAGAAGGAATTAAAGGATCACCTTTTGAATTGGTTGCTGACGCAGGAGAACCGGAAGCTCAATACGTTGTATCTGAAGGAGAGGGATTGAAGACGGCCACTGCTGGAGAGCTTTCGAAGTTTTTAGTGCATGTTCGTGATAAGTATGGAAACGCCAGCGTGAAACACGGGGAGGCTCGTAGCGTAACCGCTCATTTGAAGGGTCCCTCTGAGTTGGATTGTGGAACGGAAGATATGACAAATGGCTCTTACACGATCACATACGAGCCTACCGTCAGCGGTCAGCACAAGTTGTATGTGCGCTGGAATGAGCACGATACCGTTGGAAGTCCCTTTGACGTACTCGTGCTTCCTGGTGCTGTTCATGCAGGAAAGAGTACCGCCGAAGGTGAAGGGTTAACAAAAGCTTTGTGTGGAACTCCAGCGAAGTTCTCCATTGTCACCCGTGACCAGTTCAAGAACAAAATCACACAAGGAAGTGCTTCTATCGAAGTCGTTTTACATCAAGAAGGCCGCGAACCTGTCATTGGTACTGTAGTGGATAACAAAGACGGTACATATGTTATTACCTACACATTGTTCTACTACGGGAACTATCAGCTTCGTTGCTTGATTGGCGGTAAACCCGTTCAAGGAAGTCCCTTCACAGTTCTCGCTGCAGCAGATAAGATCGATGCCAACGTCACTGTTGCGGAAGGACAAGGATTAAGCGGAGGTGTTCCATCTGGTGAAACTTTGTACTTAACTGTGCGTCCAAAGGACAAACACGGAAATGCTACAACATTGTATACCGTGGGAGACTTCTCTGCGTCTTTGGAAGGTTACGAGAAGATTGCATGCGATATCAAGCAGAACAATGCTGAGGGAACAATCAACCTCAGTTCCAAACCCACACATCCGGGCGAATATTCGTTACACGTGAAGTATGGTAAGACAGCTATCAAGGGTAGCCCATACCGCATAACTGTGCTCGCTGGCAAGGCAAGCGCTGCTCACACAATCGCCGAAGGTGAAGGTTTACAAACCGCCGTCTCCGGGCGTAGAAGTACATTCGTTGTGTTCTGCAAAGACGAGAAAGGTAACCCAATCCATCTCGGTGGCGCTCTGGTTAGTGGTTATTTGGATGGTCCAGAGAAGATCCCTTTTGAAGTTGTGGATCGTGCTGATGGATCATACAATGTCGCCTACATACCAGTCATAGCAGGAACTTTCAATTTGCATGTGACATTAGATGGTTACGCAGTCCAGAATAGTCCTTTTAAGGTGCAAGTTTCCCCATCCGGTGCTTCTTCAAAGAATTCGATTGCATATGGTCCCGGTACTATAGAGGCAATTGCTGGAGTAGATGCTCCTTTCACTGTTGAAGTTAGGGATGCTCAGGACAACGTCGTTCTAAATGACAGCAAGATTCGTGTTAGTGCCATTCTACGTGGTCCTGCTGCTCAGTTGAACTCTATTGTTGCTAGCAACGGTGACGGTACCTACGGTGGAGAATACAGAGCAGAGAAAGCTGGTAAATACCAGTTGGAAGTTGAAGTTAATGGTGAACAGGTTAAAGACTCACCTTTCTCTGTGGCTGTTTCTGCGGCTGAGTTGAGCATCAGCCACACCGAAGCTACTGGAAAAGGTCTTGAGGAGTCTGTTGCTGGAGAAAAATCCAAATTTTTCGTGTACACCAAAGACTCTCACGGCAACGTTGTGAAAACAAGTCCAATCTCCGTGTCGCTAACTGGAGCTGGAAGTGATGCCGTTGCCGCGGTGGAAGAAATCGCTGATGGATTTGCTGTGGAATACACGGTCCTCAAAGCTGGGACATTCAAACTTAACGTTAGTGCTGGCGGTGCAGCTCTTAAAGGAAGCCCATTTTCAGTGAATGTTCACCCGAACAAAGCACACCCAGACAGCTTCGTCGTTGAAGGAAAAGGTCTTTCTGAGGCTTTAAGCGGTGGAAAATCCTCTTTCTTGGTTAGAGGAAAAGATAGCTACGGAAATGACATTAACACTAAAGACGTGACTATGGAGGCGTCGCTCGTCAGACAATTATTGAAGGGATCACCAGCATTCTCTCGACAAGAAGGGTTGTTGGGTTTATCTCGTAAAGAAATCACTGGGGAAGACGAACAGATACGTGTTAACTTTGTCCAGAACAAAGACGGTACCTACAACGGAGAATACACTTTGGTATCGTCTGGGCAATATTTGCTCAAGGTTACCGGTAACGGGAAAGCACTCAAGGGATCACCCTTCCTCGTTTCGGTGGAGGCCGGTGAAGTTGACCCATTGAGCACTCTTGTGCAAGGTCGCGCGCTCAGCAGCCCAGTTACCTCGGGTGATGAGATATCGTTGACAGTGTTACCTCGTGATAACTTAGGAAACCCTGCCATTCTAGCTGCGAACGCGTTGGAGGTGAAGGTTGATCCTGAAGCTGCCGGGTTTGCTGCCAAGCACAATCCTGCCGATGGCACCTACGCCCTCGTTGCCCGCGCCGCCAAACCCGGGAAGTACAAGGTGTCTGTTACTCTGGGAGGCAAACCAGTGAAGGGGTCTCCTTTTGAGATCAACGTTAGCGCTGGTGCTATAAGTGCCAAAAACACCTACGCAGATGGTGAAGGCATTAATAACTCTACTTCTGGCGTCCTTACAAAAGTCACTGTCCACTCTGAAGATGACAAGGGTAATGCCATTACAACTGGAGGAGCGAACATCACAGCTAGCCTTATTGGTCCTGAGGAACTGGTAGCATACATCGCTGACAACCATGATGGTACCTATTCCGTAACTTACACACCTAAATTAGCGGGTAGTTACACCTTCAACATCAAGTCCGAAGGGTTGGCAATCAAAAATGCTCCCTTCACCGTCTCAGTCGCCCCAGGTGCTCTTGATGCTCTTCATAGCACTGCAACTGGAACCGGAACTGTGGAGTCACCTGCTGGTAAACCTGCCAAGTTCGTTGTGCAGACCAAAGACTCCGTCGGTAACAACCTCAAGGTCGGGGGTCTCAAAGTCCACGCAGCCCTTACAGGCCCCAAAGCCATCAATGTGAACATTGTTGACAACAAAGACGGTTCTTACAGCGCCGAATATGAAGCCGATCAAGCAGGCGTGTATGAATTACAGGTCACTGTTGACTCCAAGCCAGTCAAGGATAGCCCATTCAAGGTAGAAATTTCTGCTGGCGCAGCCGACGCAAAACATACCACAGCAGACGGCAAGGGTTTAGCTCAAGTTGTTGCCAACGAACTCGCATTCTTCGTTGTAACAACTAAAGATGCCCATGGCAACGTTGTTACCGCCGGTGGTTCACAAATTGCAGCCCACTTGAGACATTTGGCCGGCAAAGATGCAGGAGTTGCTCAAAAAGCTGCGGAAGGACTTGGAGGACTGTTATCCGTTGGTGCGTCAGCAAAAGTTGACGTCGGACCAGTGCATTTGTCTGCTCAGTTACAAGTCGGACAAGCCCCGATCACCGTCCAAGATAACCATGATGGTACTTACACTGCTGACTTTACCCCCGCTGTTGCCGGAGACTACGAAGTAGATGTAACAATGAACGGAACTCCTATTCAGGGAAGCCCATTCAAGTTACACGTGGAAGCCGGTGCTGCCAGTACTTCCAACACAACTGCAGAAGGAGAAGGACTTGCACACGCAGTGTCAGGCTCTCAATCCGCCTTTAAGGTTATCACTAGAGATAGCAAAGGTAACTTGGTTGGAAAAGGTGGAAATAAGGTCGAGGTATCACTCAAGGGCCCTGAAAAACTTGAAGGTACAGTTACCGACAAGCATGATGGTACCTACGAGGCACATTACACTCCCCTCTTGGCAGGAAACTATTCTCTTCGTGTTAAAGTCGACAACCAGCACATCAAAGACAGTCCTTTCAAATTGGCTGTCGCAAGTGGCCCTATTGCCGCTTCCAAGTGCACAGCCACAGGTGATAGTATCTCCAAAGCCACTGTCGGCATAGCAGAGAAGTTCCTCATCCACGCAAAGGATGCCGCAGGAAACAACTTGAAGGCCGGAGGTGCTCAATTCCACGGTTTCTTAGAGGGTGTGGAAGAGTTGGGTGCTAGTGTAGGAATCGGAAAAGAAAGGAGAATTAACTTACAAGTTGTTGATCTCAACGACGGAACCTATTCAGTGGAATATTCTCCAGTATTTGCTGGGCAATACAGGGCTCACATCAAGCTTGGCGATGTCGACATCAAAGACAGCCCGTTCGTTGTGTCTGTTGCTCCTGGAGCTTACGACGCTGCTCATAGCACATTAGAGGGAGAAGGCCTGCTCAGAGCTGTAGCAGGAGAACCTGAACGTTTTGTTGTGGTATTGAGAGACAAACACGGAAACCGCCTTCTGGGATCACCTGCTAATGTTGGTCTCGTCGCAACAATCGACGGCGCTACCGAACAAGTGATTCACGACCACAAGGACGGTACTTTCCGCGTGCAATACCGAATTGGAAAACTCGGTCCTAAGAAGGTTGATGTCACCTTGGATGGAGTACCCATTTCTGGTTCTCCATTTACCGTCGAAGTAGACCCAGCTGTTGCAAGCCCACTCCATTCCTATGCTCATGGTGATGGCCTTACCGCTGCCGTGGCAGGAAAGGAGGCCAGTTTCACCATCCAATCTTTGGATGCCTTTGATAACAAAGTTGCTACTGGTGGTTTGGCGATCAACAGCACCCTCGATGGACCTTCCAAAGTGTCCGCTAGAGTTATTGATAACAAGGATGGAACCTATGAAGTTAAATATATCACCATCCAATCTGGTATCTACAAGATCTTCACTTCATTCGCAAGTGGAGGAGACATCAAAGACTCACCTCATGTACTCACTGTCCGACCTGGTGAGGCACACGGCGACAACCTGGCTTTCGACGAAATTGTCCCCAGCCCGACCGGTGTTGCTGGAGAGCCGTTCACCGTCAAGCTTTCTGGTCGCGACGCCTATGGCAACGTGGTTAACACTGGTGGATTACACGTCTCTGCAGTTGCCCAGCATGAAGATGGAACCGAAGAAACTCTCAATGTCAAAGATCTTTCCGACGGAATCTACCTTGCTGAGCACTCCACCACTAAGAGTGGAATTTACAACTTCATCGCCAAAGTTGGTGGAGCCGTTACCAAAGCAAGCCCCCACAGATACGAGATTAAATCTAAGGGAGTTTCATCTGATGCCTCTGTTTTGGAAGGCCCCGAGTCTTTTGCTGCAGGTGTTCCCGCAGTTTTCGTCATCAGACTTAAGGACGAGTACGGTAACCCTGTAGCCATCCCTGCCGAGCTAGCAGCCCAACTACTCATCGGTGATGACAAATACCCTGCTACTATCACCTCAACCGAGCCTGGAGTTTACCAAATTGTATTTAAGCCAACCAAATCCGGCCCTGCCTCCTTGGAAGCCTCCATCAATGGCCATGCATTGAAAGGCACACCCAAGAGTGTCAAAGGTTTGGCATCACGCGCGTTGCCTGAGCTCACAAAGGTATATTTCGGTGATGCAACAGGTAAGGCTGCTGCTCCTGGTACCGCCCACACATCCAAGGCGGGAGCACCTACTGCATTCTCTGTTCAATTCGGCGATGAGTTCGGAAACATTGCTACTCCTGCAGCTACAGCAGTGAGAGCTTCTTTGCGCCCTCAAGGAGTGACACCAGTTCTAGGACTTGTCGGAAACCAACCTCGCGGCCGAAGTGGAAGTGGTCCAGGTCCTTCATTGTCACGTACTCCAAGCACAAAATCTCTTTCTGCAATGGCACTTACCGCCCAGTCAAAATCCACTGCCAACATTCCCAAACCAGAGCTGGCTGCAGTTGATGCTAAACTTGCACAAAACGAGAAGGGATTGTTTGTTGGTGCAGTGACTCCTAAGAGCGTCGGAAAATACCTACTCGATGTGAGCTTGGACGGAATGCCTGTGAAAGATTCACCTTTCGAAGTGAATGTTGAACCAGGAGATTTGAGCCCCCAAAATGCTGTGGTTGAAGGTTCATTGCAAGGAAGCGCAGGTGAACCTATCCGCCTCACCCTTGCCCTTTGTGACGCCAATGGTAACAGAATTGTCGACCCCGCTGTCATCGCCAAAGTTGCCGCTGAAGCAACCTTGGAAGGAGAAGGCGCCAGTGGTGTTGTGCCCGTTGTCACTCAAAATCCAGATGGAACATTCACTCTCGAATTCAAGGTTGCACGTCCAGGTCACTACAAACTTGGTGTTAAAGTGAATGGTGTCGCCGTCAACGACTCTCCTTTCGCCATAGCTATGGAGGCTGCAAGTGTTAGCCCGGCCAACTGTACCGCGTCTGGAGCAGGTTTACATGCTGCCAACGCTGGAGAGGAGGCTGTGTTCGAAGTATTTACTAAAGACAAGAACAACAACAACTTGCTCTCTGGAGGTGATTCAGTAGCCTCTTTCCTTCAGGGACCTGAGAAGATTAATGTCGCCATTGTTGACAACAATGATGGAAGCTACAATGCTAAGTACACCGTCAGAAGTGTTGGGGACTACAAGTTGCACGTTGTTGTGGATGGAAAACCAATTCACGAAAGCCCATTCGCCGTCGTTGTAAAGGCAGGAAAAGCCAACCCCGACGCTTCCATCGTGATAGGAGACTTCAACGACTTGAAGGCCGGAAGACCTGCGTCTTTCATTGTCAAATTGAGGGACGGTACTGGAAACCCATGCGCTACCGGAGACGTGAAGATCGAGTCATTGTTGATCTTTGATGATGATGCATTGGTAAATGGTGAGAAGAGTGATGTTGAGGTAGTAAACAATGGGGACGGTACCTATCATGTGAATGTACCCGGAGTTAACAAGAGCGGCAAATACCTCTTCCTCATCAATTTGGATGGACACCCCCTTAAGGGCAGTCCTTTCTCTGTCAACATTCAAGCAGGAGCTGCTCGTAAAGTTACTTTCTCTGGACCATCCTTGTCAGCTCACGGTTCAGTTTCCGCTGTTGCTGGAGAGAACTGCGAACTTTTGTTACAGTTGAGCGACGAGTTCGGCAACATCATCAAGGGCGGTGGACGTGATGTTGATTTCAAGATTGATGGACCAAGCAAGCTTACATGCAGAGTTGTTGATAAGGAGAATGGTTTCTACAGTGTCCCCTTCAAACTTAACGTTGCTGGTGATTACAAGGTCCACCTCTCTGTCGATGGACACAACATTCCTTCTGCGTTGGCTTTCGCAGTTGGCGCCAACGTGATCAGTTCTGCCCACACTATTGCTTTAGGTAATGGTATTAGAAAGGCTAAGGCAGGAGAAGAGGCTACATTCATGGTACAATCCATCGACAAGTTCGGAAATGAAGTCCAAGTAGGAGGTGCCCAGATTGTTGCCCGCATCAAAGGTCCTGATACAGCAGAGAATCCTTCAGAATACGTTGTGGAAATTGTTGATAACGAGGATGGAATTTACAACGCTAGATACACCACTGATACGGCAGGAATCTACCACTTGAACGTTACCGCAGACGGTCACCCGATTGCGCAATCCCCTTTCGTCGTTCGCGTCGCCAGTGGTGTCGCCGTCGCCCACCGCAGTGTCGTCAAACAATTATCTGATATGCCAGCGGGCAAAGCACGCTCCGACGCCGGCGCCTTCAAGATTCATTTGGCCGATCGAAACGGTAACATGAAATCAAAGGGTGGTGATGAGTTGGATGTATACTTGCGTAAACCTATCCGTAAGCCAGCTAAGATCATTGATAACAAGGATGGAACTTATGATGTCATCTACCCTAAGGGTCTTGAATTGGGAGAGTACGAAGTCGTAGCTGAGCTCAAGGGTGAACGTATTGCAATTCCTAACACTTCTGTCCAGGTTGAGGAATCTACACCCCTACCAGAAGAAGAGTCTAGCCTAGTTAGTAGTCTACTACCTAACTCTTCCTCTTTATTGGAAAGCTTGTTGAGAGACTTAGATGATGATAAGAAAGCAATGTTGTTAGCTGATCTTAAAGCATTAAAGAGACAGTAAGTGGTAGTGAGAAATATTATTAATGTTATTGTAAGTCTGTATATTTATATTTATTATCTTATATCTTAAATGAAATAATAATAAAATAGAG
>Ga0321338_1000066_pt1 | contig 9372 bp, 6 predicted proteins | sample G5R1MT_2_FD_206156 | JGI IMG/M metagenome (GOLD analysis project Ga0321338, IMG submission 206156) | Metatranscriptome of phyllosphere microbial comminities from switchgrass, GLBRC, Michigan, United States - G5R1_MAIN_12SEP2016_LR1... | ecosystem: Host-associated > Plants > Phyllosphere >...
AAAAGAACTGAACACTTCCCTATACCTTTCCTGGCAGCAGAGCAGATGCTTCTGCTTCTAATTGACCGGTGCTTGCGTATTAGATTAGCTATTCCTATCCATGGTGAATATCTGCTACCCCATCTCTTCTATTAGTTCTAGTTACATACCCCCGAATACCGTGCTTTCTTACCTAGCTATTATGCATAAACCAGTGCTGCAGCTACTCCTTACTTCTATTGAGACTCTAGTCAAGAATTCATCTACATCTGCTGAGCCCTATTCTCTGCTATCTGCTGACCCTTCGTTTGTTGAATGAATTATACTTAGCGTACCACCATGGCATGGCTAATAGCACGACCATTGTCTATCTCTACCCTTGCTATCAAAACACTGTCTGATCCGACTTTCTCTTCCCCATGCCATAAGAGGGTTAAGGTATATGATGCATCTGATCAATGGATTGATACTATGCCTAGAAGGGTTTCTAGTATAACAGATCCTCCCCTTGCACACATGCTTTCGTTATTACCAGTATCTAAAATAGATGAAAGCAGAGATACTGAAACCGGCTTATGGGTTGCCTAAGCACATTGACAGCTTAGAAGGAACAGGTCGTGATTCTTTATGCAGACAGGTGGATAGCCTATCAGAAGAACTAGATTCTAGGAAATCGGACACTAGTACAGGCAAGCCTTCCCCTTCTCTACCTCTACCATCTCTTCCGTCTCCACCTCAACCGTCTCCTTCTCCACATCTTATTACTCCAAAGAGTCATGATTTGAGTCCTAAACCAACCACTAAAAGAACAATCCGCACTCAGAATAATACACAGAAAAGGTATAATAAGAAAAGAGGAAACCCCCTTAAATAAAATAAGAGTATGATGCCGCCCTCCCATACTCCAGCACACTTCCACCCTCTATAGCTCATAGTCACGGTATCCTCCTATATTCATAAAGCGTCCTCCTACATTCCGAAAGCGACCCTAGCACCAGTTTCTCTTTCAACTCTCATATAGACCATTATCAACCCATCCTTCGACTACCCTATGGCCTATCCCTTCCCCTAGCACTAGTATATCTTTCTACTCTCATATCGCGGACGCTCACCCCTTTTCTCATAAAACCCACATTTATCTTTTCCATAAGATCTAAGGGAAATTGGATCGCACTTCCATTTGTTTCATTTAACTAAACTGGTTGTACAGATTTCATTTCATGCAATCAGAATTTGTTGAATTGAATTTCAAAGCAAGAAAGCCAGGCCGGGGAGTTGGCTATTCTTTTCCTTTCCATAATTAAATATAATAAATGAAGAAAATCGGCACTCGCGAAGCAGAGGTAGGCACGAAGTGATTACTGTTTTCACTCCAAAAGAAAGAGAAAGACCGATAGGGGGAGCACAGTGGAGCTACAGACTTTCACTCCTCTCATGGTTCAGAAAAGTAAAACACTCGCTCCCTACTCACCTCAGGTAGTACTTAACATAGTCCTAACTCAACTGCCAGGAGTTTCAGAGAGAATTGGTTTGCAGCGCAGCGGCTCTTGACCAAAGCCTACCTTTCCCTTTTCTTTGCATTGAATTTCATTGCTTTAGGCGAGCTATTAATTGAACAGGCCGCATCTCAATACGATCCTTTTCATGCTCTGATACCGAGGATGGGTTCTTTTCTGGTAGCTAGGTAAAGGAACCTGATAGCATTATCTTTTTATTTTGCTAGCGCAAGGAATCGTTGTCTTCGTACGCTTCTATTCGTAGTCATCTATTCGTAGAAATTGTAGGATGCCGTTAGCGAAGCATCTTCACGGGTTTCTGCTTGGTTGGTATTTTTTCCTGCCATTTCATCCGTGAAAGCTCAAGTAGTTTCGGTTTTTTCATCTATTTATACCGCTTCTCGCAAGGAAGAGGCCCGCTTCAGTCAAGGCCAAGGTTGTAGTTCCGAGAAAGGATAGTACTTCTGTTCCTCTACGGGATATACGGCAAAGGTTTCGCAATAGTTGTAGAGAAAGTCCATCCCTCAATCACGGGACAATCCTCCAGGGCAAAGGTACTTCCAAAGCAGACAAGGTTCATCTGTGCATGAAAGGAATGAAACAAATTCAATAGATTCAATAGGGTCATCCCCACCGAGATCGGTACCTATCTAGATCCCCAGCTTCGACAAGGCGTCCTCCTTCGCATTTTGCGACCATTCCCACGAGGACTACGATTCGGATTATCTAATGTCATCCCCAAACATAATTACACCTTTTAAGAGGAAGGGACGGCCACAGCTGGCGGAGCCAAGCATCGGATGTAGTTCCTCGAAAGCAATTCAAAGGCACGGGATAGACGCACGATTTCAATCAATTCTCTAGTTGTATAGTAGTAGAACCGGTGCACGGCAGGGACGAAGTTCTGTTAGAGGGTATCCAGCTGTTGAAGCTTGGCAGTGGAATCCCTTACTCCTTGAATCAAATAGAATGTAGTAAGGGTTGTAGCATAGGCTGAGAAAAGAATAGATCAATAAGACAAGGCTTTCACCAGAGAAAGACAGTCTTCCCCGAGAAGACAGGGTTTATCGATAAAGAAACACCTTTTAAACCCTTATTGACCAGGTGCGTGCTGAATTCATAGGGTTATTAATGAGGACACAGAGCAACAAAGGGTATAGCTACTCTCGAGTACTATCTCGATTGAAGTATTACCAATCGTTGGTGATAACATCGTGCTTGAATGTATTAGTGGGAGAGTGGAAGGGTTAGTAGGTTGAAGAATGGAAAGACTCTTATATTCTGTCTCAGACAGTTGATGAATCATGGTGATAGGTAATGATGTGTAGTGGTGGGCTGGGGTTACTTGTATTCTCCATTTCTGCTGTGGATAGATTCCTTTGCAAACATAGTGAAGTGAGTTTGATCAATTCATTCTATTTCGTTGATAGCCTCACACGCACCTTTTGTTTACTTATCTTTTGAACCTTTTGTTTACCTATCTTTTGAAGTGGTAATAGCAATAGCAATAGAAATAGGAATAGGAAGACGATCATCATTGCTGGTGGTATCCCCTCCTAACCGTGGCTTTCGGGGGAAGAGCGCCCCTTGAGAAGGGATGGGAGCGAAGCCTACGTTGATCTATGAGACCTCGTTCCAAAGTCTTTTTCCAAAAGAGCACATCCCACTTCTAACTTCAATCTTCGAGGAAATTTGGCTATCTTGTGTTTATTCTATTTGCTAATTGATAGATTTATTTTTCTGTGTAACAGGAGGCCCGGGCATTGTTAGGTAGACTGGAAACATCAGAGAGGAAATTTTGATGCAGCATTGCGGGTTCTTCAGGGAATTGATATAAGAAGTTTGAGGCCACGAATGACCAGTGCTATTGCTGAAAGTATCAAGTCTAGAGTGCCTCCACGTTCTTCAAGAAGGAAAACCTCACAAGTGAACGGAATGCTAATGCATATGTCAATGCATTCTGTAAGCTTGCTTCTAGAGGCCATATTGCTTAAAGCAAAGTCATTGGAAGGCCTTGGTAGAGTAACAGGTAGGTATTAACTAGATTTTTCTTTTCCTTTTACTAACATTCTGCCTTTATTCTACTTCTTTCTCGTCTGTGTCAATGAGAAGTAAGAGTATTCTCGTACTACGAAGAATAGGCAAATCTTTGATTTGGAAGAGTTTTTTACTCATATCTTTTTTTCAGGGAAATATGCCTTTAAGAGGAAATGAGTGACTTTCTGCCGGAGAATAGTAGTCATCTGTACTCGTCTTTTGTCCTTCCATACTTACTAAGCAAACTAGGTCACACCTGGACAACTAGGGAACATAAGCGGGTGATCTAATCAGTGGGGAAAGCTGTTCATAAGGACCGGTGAGATGGTACTCCCCTGTGGTATCCCAATAACCGTATTCCCATGGGCATTTCCTCAAAAATAGGCTGTTTTGAGAAAGGAATCTATTAGCTGCACAAGTCCAGAGTTGTGTGTACCCCTAGTGAAAGAGTGGAGGAGTTCAGACGCATATCGATACCAAAGTGAGAAGCCTCTTAATGATGGAGAACCTGCCTCTGCCAAATGCCCAATACAAGCAAGCAGGGGGAGCGGATTCCCAGAGAGAATTCCCGTGTTACTCTGATATTAGAAATAGAGGAAACTAGCACTTTAGAAAGAATGCAGAAAAATGATGGAACTAGAACGAAGCTCTACAAAGTTCACAACTCACCATTGCAACCGTAGGTGGATACGCCTGCTGGACGGAGTCAGCAAAACCCAAAGCAAGATAGAACGTAACGGAGACTTTCCGGATCCCTCAACCTCCTATCGGTATGTATGAGGCTTCGCCAACTTAGAATACTGAATTTAGGCAAGACCAACAGCTACTTCATCTCCTGATTTCAGCGTTCCGTCTTTACGTCCTGTGGTGGGGAAGTATAGTGCAATCTACGTCCAACCATGGGTTCTATCGGAATATCATCGGTCTTACCACAACATTCTCCATTCCTGAAAATTCCTCCTTGGGTAAATTCTATCAAAAAATCCCAGTTCAACTTTATTAGCCTATCCTTATATGCTCCAAGGATTCAGCCTGCTACTATATCCAATCCATCCGAGTTGTCCCAATAAAGCGGATTTTACTTTAATACATCTCAGTGTACTTTCCTTATTGGTCTTACTCAGATACTTACTCGGGTTATTACAATATGGACATAGTCATTTATTGCCCAGTCCACTTATCTTTCTCCTTTTCTTTACGGTTAACAGGGTCAACTAACCAAAACCTTTGCGGTTCATCACCAGTTACGGATCGTAACAACTATCACCATCACCCCGATCACTCCGATAACTGATACCCAGTGCCGCGAGTGGAATGACAATGAAGCGAGTCTAGAGGTACCGGCAAGTTCTCCTGTGAAAAGAAGTGGAACTAAACAAGCTAGTGTTTTTAATATGCAAGGAACGCGGGTCATACCCGTACAAGTTCAGAAAGAAATCCTGGGAAAAGACGAGCAGATAAAAGTTCTCTTGCCCGTACGCTGGTAACCTAGCCCTGCCGTACGCAGGTTTCTTGAGTCCCGCCCTGCCTATCGAGAAAAGTGATTGGAATAACTATCTTCCTTCCATTGAAATCTGAGCATCGCTAATAGGAGATTTTCTTATATTTCCATGGTATTCCTCCCTTCGTCATCTTCGATTTGCAGATTTTAAACAAACGGCTATACGAGTTTTTGAGTACCAACGAAGGAGTGCCAAGGAACTAAATTAGCTCGAGTGGAGCTGGGCAACCAATTCAATGACTTTTTCGTAATGAAATGACTTGACTGCTGGTTGAGAGTCAAAAAGATACCAAAGCCAGTGGTGGAACGGAAGTGATTAGGGGAAGGAAGGAAAGAAAGGTAAAGAAAGAAAGCTGAACGTAACGGAAGTGAAAAGAGCGATTCCCCTATCGACAAAAGTGATAAATTACAATTTACCTACCGCTTGCCTTCTACAGGATGGGTCCCCTCCCTCCGTAGGCTTACGGCAACAAGACCAATCCGCTCGATCCACTAATAAAATAAGTTGGAGACTACTAATCTGCCAAATCTGCTGTAGCTTTCCCAACGCCTGGGGGCTTAGTTACGTATCATAGGTAAATCTCTCCAAAGTCGTTAGCCTATCGTCATACTATGTTATAGCCCGCCCTTGCCTAGTTGACAGCTTTTTTGATATCTGCTTTTATGACTCTATTGACCGTAGGCCAACGTTTGACTTCCTGGAAAAGAGTGATAGCGCCCCGTCTCGGCCGAAATCCATGCGAATGCACGGAAAATAGAGGATCAAATAACAGGTTCAATAAGTGGGCTAGTCCTAGCCCTCCATTACGATCCTATCTCTCTCCGCAGGTTGAGTTATAGGTCGAAACATTCCCGGTTTGTTCGCTTTTGGTATGAACGACCGAAACATTGCCGAGAAGCGAAAGGTTGATGTCAACAACTCACACTGAATTTCCTCCAGTTCCTCCCTTTGTGGCAGAGCGAGCGCCTTGACTAAGATAGATTGACTCTTTCATTCTTGCAGCCTATTCTGGTTCCAATCGCGTTTGAGGAAAACCCCCTTTGGCATCAATGAAACTCTGTGATATAGGAGTTCACTCATTTCGTTTGAGAGATAGTGGAATTTATTCTTTCAACACGTACATCGACGAGGGTGTCGATGACTTGAGTGAGGGTGAGGAATGGTCATGTGCTAGAGGCCGTACCGTTGGAGTAAGACCTCAACAAGGGGGTGTGCAGTTTAAATGTAAATGACGAGCATGGAGAGGCCAAGGTCATTTGTAATTAGGTGTGGCTGATGCAAGAAGACTGGCGAGCTGTCCATGGTGAGACTCGTTGTGATGCTACTGCAGGAGGCATCCTGGTGTAGTTGAGGGCGCAGGACTTCTGTGCGGGTACAACTGGCACTTAAAAGACCTTCCGTGTAGATGAGTTCTCTTGAGTGAGACTAATCGAGTTACGAAGAAACCTTTGCGATGGTGCTGTGCAGTTGGGTTCTCTATGGAGGAACTTCGTTGTGGGGACCAAGGGGTCTTCTTAAGAAGAGTTGCTTTGATGAAAAGAGTGTAGCCATGATGGCAAGTCAAGGTGGGGCCCTGTGAAGGCAAGCCTTGTGTATGTTGGCGTGATGACGAGAGAAAGGAAATGACCTTGAACAATAGCAGTCTGTAGCACACCCTGCAATGACTTCGACCAGCGGACCAGCCTATCCAATACCCTACGCCATGCTTGATGGCTTGGCCTGTGGCTTTGTTGACCAGTGCAAAGGCCCGACAACCGTTCTGAGAGTCGCTGGAGAATGGCCAATAAGCTGGATTCCCTCCTTGCTTTACCTACTTTTTTTCCAGCGACTGCTACTGATTCCTTTATTTCCCACGTAACCTTTACTTCTATCTGGAGAAGATCCATTACCTAGCTCTTATTCCGGCATGATCAAATCGATACCAACATTCAAGAGCGGATAAGGCTAAAAAGAGAAAAAGCAGGGCTTAGGGGGAGGAATCCATTTATTATTTATTTATTAGCCTTAGCCTAGGCCCAACTATGTACAGAAATCTATCTATTATTGCCTGCATCGACAGCAAAGTAAACTCTCGCTGATGATAGAAGAACAACTCTTAGGGCAGTAGCAAGGAAACTATGAGCTATTTATTGTTCCTTTCTTAGACAGGCTACAAGATAAAGGATGGCTTATGGTCTATTTTCTTACTTTACTATCCTGCCTGACTTGGCAAATAAAAGAGAACCCCATTTCGCCCGGAATTGGACTTGTTTGCTACCTTGGGAAATCTTTATGCTTACCTACTTGCTGACCTTAGGATAGGAAATGCATATTACCTGAAAGCTAGTCGCTCGGCTGGCACGCTATCAAAGCACTTAGGATTGGCTGGAACAGAACCCCCGAGAAACTTTTTAACATTTCGGAGAATATAGAGAGGAGGGAGATAAATGTATATTTTGTATCGTTTCTTCGATACCTCGCTTACGTTTAACTTCCCTTCACCAACCTCAGAGGGTACTACGGGCTTAGACTCTCTAAGATATCCATCACTAAACTAAAGAAAGTAGCGAAAATCATAAGAGAAGCTTTGTGTTCAGAAGGTTGGGAAGGAGTACGCCCGGTTTGTCTTGATTTGCTTCATCCATGATTCCCCTTGTGGAGTGAAGTGGAATGCTAAAGATACAAAAGTGAACCGTAGGATCTCGTCTTACCCCATTGACAAAACTTGTCCAAGAAACCCTGTATGTATCGACTATGTAAATAAAGCCCTAATGTTTTAATTCTGCATACACCAAGAACGACCAATTAGCTCTAGCCAAACCTTGAACATAATTTTTCATTTATGCCCAAAAGGGACAACTGGTTTTGCCCATTGGTTTAAAGAAGTATTTAAATTTCCTTGGATGTGTATTATTCTTCTGGATTTGGTCGGTTGTATTATATATCGACTTTAAAATATAATATAAAAATTGAGCATTCTACTGTCAATGAAGTACATACTAAAATTGGGAAATGTTGAGCTCTATTGTTTGGAATAGGCTCGCTCCATCCTTCCGCCCGGCTGTGCTTTTACCTTTTTTTTTTGGTAGTGGTCTCCTGGTATTTTTTTTTGAAACGCCTGCCTTTTCCAATGATGGTGGAACCAGATCCAACACTTTCGGGATATCTCCCCGTGCTGCGCTCAGCATGTCCCACCATCTGAGCTAACCTGTCCTTAGCACGGACAGCACTCAATATCTCGCAGCGGAAGCGGAATATGTCTACCGGAGTACGCTCCGCAAAGCTCCTCACTCGGCACACAATCTATATCCAAGTCCCCCATCGCACTCCACAAGTTTGGGACGACCCCTTTCTTAACGGTGCCTTAACACAAGGCTTCCCTACTAAACCAGTACACTAAGTACGGGATCACTACTCATGACTCCTTGGTCTTCATAGTCCTCGAGAACACGATCAACAATGTCTCCCATACATTGTATGACGAAATGCCTCCTCACTATCCAATCAAAAACCGGACTTCCAAGATCCATCTCACTCAGACCCTTTTGAATGTAGCGGATAACAACGGAGCGGGGCTATCGAATTGATATGTATTCGAATCTTAGGAGCTGGTAATCACTGATATGCTCATATTGGTGACGTTATTGTTGCTGTAATCAAAGAAGCAGTGCCCAAAATGCCTCCAGAAAGATCAGACAGAAGTAAGACGAGCTGTAATTGTACGTACATGTAAAGAACTCAAACGTGATAACGGTATGATAATACGATATGATGACGATTGTCATTGATCAAGAAGGAAATGAAATCCAAAAGGAACTCGAGGTGCGATCGCTCGGGAATTGAGACTTATGAATTTCACTAAAAGAGTCTCATGAGCTCCTGAGGTATTATAAATACTAGTAGTAGAGACTATGATATAGTAGGGTACCTGAATATAGATCAATTAGTAGATTGTGTCTGACGCATATACATGAAAAAAGCAAATAATTATATAATAATAAGAAAAAGAATTCTAATCTTAATAAAAGGAAGGGTTCGAATAGCATCTACTAATATTATATTACCGAAAACTTTGTGAAAATACTTCTACGAGAAGGTTTTATTGAAAACGTTCGAAAACCATAGGGAAAGTAACAAATCTTTCTTGGCACGTGCCCCTGCTCCTGGTCTTCGAACTAGTCATTAATGGTCGGCAACATAGGTACCGTACCCTTTTTCGGTATGCGTTGCGAACACTTTCATTTTTAGCGTCTCATCTTCTCTGGAGAAGCTCAAATCGAACGGATAGAGCAGATGGTCCAACTACAGAACTTCTTCTTTTTCATTACTTTCATGGTCGTGCTCTGTGGCACGGCAGCACCCGTACTATTGAAATGGTT
>Ga0321338_1000067_pt1 | contig 9322 bp, 7 predicted proteins | sample G5R1MT_2_FD_206156 | JGI IMG/M metagenome (GOLD analysis project Ga0321338, IMG submission 206156) | Metatranscriptome of phyllosphere microbial comminities from switchgrass, GLBRC, Michigan, United States - G5R1_MAIN_12SEP2016_LR1... | ecosystem: Host-associated > Plants > Phyllosphere >...
CATTAATGCTGTAAATTTGAATAAACCCTATCAAGGTTATCGCAGAGACGAGAGAACCCGCTAATAAGTATCGAAGGGAACTATCAATTACTTCAGGGCGTTCTCGGTGGTAACCCACAAGAGTATATAAGGCAAGAGCCTGCAATTCTAAGTTTAAGTAAAGAACTATAAGATTATCCACGTTGAAGGTAATAATACCTGCACAAAGAGCGATCAAAGAGAGAACAAGTGCCTCTAAACCTCCACGCTGGGAAACTCGATGGTTTATTTCGGTTAGAAGAAAAACGGTTAACCCAACAAAAATTAAAGCTTTAAAGTCAATGGCCGTAGTCCCGTCAATTAGATGAAACCCAGAGTACCCAGCAGAAAACTCAGTTCCCACTCCCGAAGAGTGCATTTTCAACACCCAAAAAATTGGCTCAGCCAAAAAAAGCAAAAGAACCCCTCCTATCGATAGAAGTGTGTAGTTTTGCCAGATAAGAAGGAAAACTCCTCCGGCAAGAACTAGAGCAACTCCTCCTGTAGAGAAAACAAGATTTCCCAATGGAAAGCTAAGAACAAGATACATTGCCGCAAAAAACGATAACACCGTGTAGGTCCAGCGGCGGGGTATATCCAACCACAGAGAATGAATGAGTACGGCAAAAGATAGAATTCCAAAAACTGCTGTTAAAAAAGTCATAGCAAACAACGCGAATTAGATAGCCATTCGTAAACAAAGCCAGCGTAACCAGTCCAGGCACCGCCACAAAACCCAAGAACCACCACAAAAAAAGCACACCACCCAAGCACAGCAACTTCCAAGCGAGTTAAATCCTGATGCGCAACTACCTGGAAAGAGACGTCTCCGTAAAAAACACGATTATATAACCAAACGGAATAACACAGCGACAAGAAAACCGTTGAGCTCGCGGCGATTGCGACAGCAGGATTACCAAAGCAAATACCAAGAAGAAGCAAAAACTCTCCTGTAAAACCGCCGGTAAAAGGAAATGAAAAATTACCAAGAGTCAACAAAAAAAACAAAATTCCAAACAAGGGCATACACCCTGCAATTCCACCAAGATAACGAATAGTTCGGGTGTGATAACGGTCGTAGAGAACCCCAATCCCTGCAAAAAGACCAGCAGAAATGTAACCGTGAGCAATCATAAGAAAAACTCCTCCGTAAAGAGCCATTCCTTCGTGAACCCAACAACCCAAAAAAACTAAACTCATATGGGCAACCGAGGCGTAAGCAATCATTCGTTTAGTGTCCACTTGAATTAGAGCATAAAGACTCCCCCACAGAACAGAAACAAGCGCTATAGTTATAAAAAAGGGAGACCAAACATAAACGCCAAAGTTCCAAACTGGCAAAATAAAACGGAAAATCGCGTAACCTCCAGTTTTCAAAAGTAATGCTGCTAACAGCATTGACACTGGTGTAGGTGCTTCAACGTGCGCTTCAGGAAGCCATAAGTGAAGAGGCATAACTGGAACTTTAACAGCGAAGGGAAACACAGTTAGCCCAACAAATAGAGCTTGCTCTATTTCAGTGAACTGGTAATCAAGCAAAACTACAGATTGTGTTGAACCAATCTCGAAGTACAAGTAAACTAGGACCGGAAGTATAAACGCCGACCCAACAAAAGTGTACCCAAAAAATTTATAAGCCGCGCTCAATCTTTGAGCACGTGGGCCATACACTCCGATTAAAACGAACATTGGAAAACCAAGTATCTCAAATAAAATATAAAAAGTTAAAAAATCAGAAAGACAGAAACAACAAGTGACTCCGGTGATCAAAAAGAGAAGAAGCCAGTAATACTGTAGCTGATCTCCTCGAACGCTGTCAAGAGAAGCTACAATAACAGGTGGAGTTAACGTCAGGGTTAACAACACAAAAGGAACACTTAGGGTATCTAAAACGAAAGGTCCAACTAAAAAATCAACATTAAACACAATTTGAGAAACGCAAGCAGTTCCCAGAAGGGTTAGTGTCACTAAAGAAGACCAAAGAGCAATAATTCCAAACTGCGTTGAAGCTTGGAAAGACCAAAATGTAAAAGAGATAATCCCAAAAAAGGCGGTTAACGACACAAAAAACCATAAGTTCGGAATAAAAAAAACCTGACCCTGAAAAACTAGCCCTAAAAATAAGTAAGGCCAACCCAAGTAAAAACACCAGAAGAGATAGTGTTCAACATAACGATTATACCAAGTTGAAAGTCGACAATAATGTAACCCACGGTAAAAGATATTATTGTTGAGGCCCAAAGTTGCTTCCAATTTCTGATTGATTTCCCGAATAATGAATTTGGTGATTCCGCGGCGTTGTTCCCGCGTAATGTTGATATGGGTAGAAAAAGTCCGAAGGCTCATCTGTCGTTGCAAAGTGAATGTCATAGAAGTTAGACCGAGTGAAAGTTGGGTGTCTTCTCTCAAGATTTAGATCAATTCGTAAAGGGTCTTGTGGATAATGGTTTTCAAAAGTTACAAGTTCGTCAAGGTGAGGAAACACTAGAGCGGTTTCACTTGGACCGTCGTCAAGCTCCATTTCATAAAAATATTCACTATAAGCTCGCAACTGGGCCAAAGTTAAACGAAACTCGTCAGTGTAGTTCAACCCATACAGTAGGGGTCTGCCTCGAATAAGCTCGGTTGTATCCATGTAATTAACTTTGTGATAAAAAAGATTTGTTCGACTTATCCACTCACGACCCATAGGTGAGGCTGCGCGATGCGGATAGTACTCCTCGGGAAAAGTCAAACTAGTTGAACCTATTAACAAAAAAAAAGAGATTAGACAACCCAATTTCATGAAACAGGTATCCCCGAAGAGAAGAAGGACCAACCAACCAAATAGCGCCCCCCCAAGAAAGAAGTAACCAAATTAAGTAATACTCTTCCTGGTAGGGTAAACCAATAGAATAGGTGACCCAAAATTTAATTGAAGCGGGGGTGGCTTGGCCTGCCAAGTAACTTCCAATAGCAAACGTAAAGATCCAATGAGCTCCCAAGCGAAGTCCAACTAACGGCCACTTCCACCAACGACCAGCGACAAAAGTTGTTTTTCGAGTTGCTGGGTCAATTTTATTTCCCCGAGTTAAAAGCTCACGCCAGCCCTTTTGGGCATCTAACTTAACGGCCGCGGTCAAGGTAGTTAAACCGTCTAAAAAACCCCACAGCGGTAAGAAAATAACTAGGTCCACTATTGGCCGAAAAAGAAGTCGAAAGAAACTTGGGGCTTCTTCCAGAAAAATTTCTTGAGCAACTTCTATGCCTTCCATATAAAAAGAGTCAAGCTCTTTTGCAAACCAAGTATCGCCAGGAAAATCAAAAGGTTCTCCTTGAAAAGGATAACTACCTTGATCCTCATAATCGTCACCATAGTTTCCTGTGACTTCTTCCTCTTCAGCAAAATGGTCGTCGTCTTGCTCTTCTTGGGTTGCTGGAATATGAGTTTCTTCAGCGTCGTCCGCCGAGGAATAAACCATAATCCAGGCAATGTACGCCCAACGAACTGTTTTAATCCAAGGTGAATGAAAGAAAAACTTAGCAAAGGTTTCCGTTTTCCAAACTTTCCATTCTACACGTAAAATTGAAACAAAACAAACAAAACGCATCAACTCGAGTGTGACAAGATAGAAGAGCTGACGAACAAAAGAAAAAATAAGAGAAAAGACTTGAGCCACCAACGAGTAAGGATACCAGAAAAGTAAAAATACCATCCAAAGAAAATCAATAAAAAAAAAGCACAAAGCAAATACTCCTTGAAAAATCCTTGGTTTGTTACGTAACCACCAACCGATCTTTGATTTAGCATTTTTCGATAGCAAAAAAGTTTGCCCTGAAATAGATGTTGAAGCTAACAAAGAATTATTTCTTATAGTTTTGCGCGTAGACTGAGATAGATCAAGCTCCTCCTCTACGAGAAGACTGTGCTTTACACCAGTTGCGGACGTAGCTGCGTGAGACCACTGGTCCCCCTCGTATTCGTAAGCATGGCCGGAGCGCACTGACGTTAAAAAAACAGTAAGAGCCCTATTCAGAGGACGAGTTCGCCAGCGCGAACCACGTCCCCATTCTTGTAAATTCCAATAAGTTAGTGCAAAAAAACCGTTTTCAAGCGGGGGTTGTAAAGGGTCAAGCAACTGGGTGGAAGTTTCTTTTGTTTCACGTTTTTTTTGAAGAGTCTCGTCCGTCGTTTTAACAAGGTCTCCTTCCCTAAACCAGCCCCAACGCTGTGCTCTTGCCTCACGAAAAGGAATTTTGTGCGTTGGGTGATCTCCTAAGCGCCAACGACGGGCACGCAATTTTTTTCTAAGGGTGAAAGGTATGTACGTGGTTCCTTTTTTGAGATAGGTATATTCAAGAGAACTACCGACCCGCAAGTTTATAAAACGTATTGCTCTGTAGTACAAGCCAAATATGTAATTTTGACTCGGAGACGTAACTTTAACTGTTTCAATCCAATGCTGACGGTTCATTTTAAAACGGCGAAAAAAACTTCGGTTTATTAAGTCAAACCATTGTTTAACGCTGTGAGGGTTAGACAAAGACCGTTGTAGACGATAACGCCGGTATCGTAGCTGACGACGACGAAAGTTTGATACCTTTTGTACTATCCGGGTAAACACAAACTCGGTGTGACTCTGGTAAGCGTTTGCTTGATTAGTAGATTCAGCTACCAAACGTTGACGGCGGTAGAGCTGTCGAAGACGTAAGCGAAGCAAATCTAAAATTTCAGGACGATCTTCAGCTACTATTAGCGATCTTCGAAGACCTAACGAAGTTGGTTTAACATTATCTTTCCAAACAAGAAGTAACCGTAGCAAGTCAGACTGCATAGTGCGTTTAAAACCACCACCATACCAACGCGAGCCATATCGACAAGAACGTCGACTACGTGCGCGACAACGCTTTCGCCACTTTTTTTTTTGTGGTCGACGAAACATTTCAACATAGCGAAACGCCGGAGCAAACCCTGAGGCAGAAAGTTGCTGACTTGAGTTGGGTTTTGGCACACGATAACCTCTGAGATAGTCAAGCTTGTTCCACCAAGGTAAAACAAATTCTAACCAACGAAGCTGACCAACCATTGGAACAGCTGTTCCAATCGCGTCTAAAAAAAGATCAAGCGCAAGATAGTCACGCCAGCGGCGTCGTTTCAAACGAGCAGCAATCCCTGCTTGTATATCAAAATAACTTAAAACCATTGGCGAAGAAGCAAGCTGGACTAAACTACGAACGGGGCGACTCCAGTTGTAAGTAAATTTACTACCCCATTCATTCGGACCACGGCGATGTCTTGGTTCATCTGGAGCATGTCGGGGGCTAAATCCTCGATGAAGGTAAGCTGTGAGAAGATTTGAAGAAGTCGCAGTTACGGGTAACCCACCCGTAACAAAACAAGCACTAAACTTGCCCCAGCTAAAACGCGCTTCTTCTACTTTCTTGCGCTTCAGAACGATCATCATGCTTAAGAAGAAAAAATGTCGTTACAACTGCAGCATAGCCAAAAAATACCATACAAAGAAACCAAGAACACAAAACCACCACCAAGCGAACTGAAAAACAGGGCAAACCAGCCACGCCCTCTTTGAACTTCATACCAACGCGATAAACTCCAACGTAACCCACTAGGCCCAACCCACTCGAGTAGACCACGTTCAATATCAACGTACAAAAAATAAGTTTTAATTAAAGCTGCGCGGGCGGCACTAGCGTCAAGAAAATCCCACCACCAACGCTTTGCAAAGAAGTAAACCCCCCAACGAGGCAACCATCTAACAGTTAACTGTTGTTCACCCCAAAGACAAAAAAAAGTAGCTACAAAAGCTAAAAAGAGAGGAAAAACTTTGACTAGTAAGGGGACTTTAAACTCAGCCTCAATATAAGGCGTTTCCCAACTAGACGTGTTACCCCAACCAACAAAAAGATCGCGTGTAACAAAACCGTGAACGAGCGCAAAGAAACCCAGAAAAGAAACAACAGCCAAAGATAACCAGTCAGCTTCGTGTGCTGCGGCGTAAACTGGCTTGTTTCCTTTAGGAACACCAAAAAATACAAGATAAATAGTCCGAAAAGAATAGTAAGCAGTAAAATAAGCCCCAAAGATACATAACCAGTAAGCGTACCAAAGATGTTTTGCATACAAGATTTCTAGAATGTTTTCTTTTGAATAGTAACCCGATAAAAAAGGAAAACCAACGAGAGCAGCACTACCCAAAACAAAGAGAGTGTAAGTTACTGGTAATATGTTAGCTAAACCACCCATTCGGCGGGTATCTTGTTCATTTTGCATTGCATGAATTACTAAACCCGCTAAAAGAAAAAGTAAAGCTTTAAAGTAGGCGTGATTGACCAAATGATATAAAGAAAGTTCTGGGGCTCCTATAGATAACGCCACAACCATATAACCAAGTTGAGCACAAGTGGAATAGGCGATAACTCTTTTAAGGTCATACTGAAACAAAGCAACACTCCCAGCAAAAAAGGTTGTACTTGCTCCCAAGAACAAAAGTAGTGGTTTAACCTCATCAAGAAACCAAAAAGATCGTAACAACAGAAATACCCCCGCCGTGACCATCGTCGCGGCATGAATTAAAGCAGACACTGGGGTAGGCCCTTCCATTGCATCGGGTAACCAAGTGTGTAAGCCTAGTTGGGCCGTCTTTGCGGCTGCGGCGACCACTACCGCAACTTCTAAACCGGCCGGTTTAGCAGTTGCGGTAGTGGTAGAGTCAAGAAAATCAAAAGTTTGATAATAACTAACGTACAAGAAAAGAAAATAAAGAAAAAAGACATCACCTACTCGATTTACGATAAGTGCTTTAAGGGCTGCTTTGTTTGCAGCAACACGTGTAGTCCAAAAATTAACTAAAAGGTAACTCGTCAAACCAACTCCTTCCCAACCTAGAAACAACTGAACGTAGTTTGGGCTAACTAACAAAACAACCATGAAAAACGTAAAAAGAGTTAAATACGTTAAAAACAAACAGAGTCGTGGGTCGTTTCCCATGTAAGCAGTAGAGTAAATATGAACACACAACGATATTAAAAAGACAATCCAAACCATATTTGCGCTGTAGAAGTCTAAATAAACACCGAGCCCCACAGATTCGTAGCCGTGGGCCGTTTCAAAAAGTAAAAAATTGTCAATAAGCGAAACTTGCTTCACTGCTCCACACAGAACAACTTCGTAAAAATTCACACCCGCAACTAAAGTTGCAACAGCCATTCCCCCTGGATAGAGCCAAAGAGCGTTAACTCGAAAAAGTCCAATCAAAAGAGTTAAGAACGGTAAGAAAAGAACACCAACAGAGGTCATGCTTTAACTAGTGGATAAGTAAGGGTTTGAACTTCACCCCGAAGTCTATAGAACTGAACCAAAAGCGCTAATCCCAATGCTGACTCAGCCGCTGCTACTGCAAGAACTATTAGAAGATAAAACTGTCCCTCAAGGTCATCCAATGAAACCCCATAAGTAGCACCGTAAACAGCAACCCCTAAAAAAAGATACTCTAGCGCAACAAAGTTAGTTAAAAGGGTATAAGGACTTACCAAAAAACTAAAAAGACCAAGCGCAAAAACACTAAGGGTTAACGTTTTCATTGAAACTTTTGTGTCCAATCCTTAAAAAGAGAAACTTCAAGAGCTTTTACTGAGATAGGCATAAAACCGTGGTTCACCCCACACAGCTCAGAACACTGACCGTAGAAAAGTCCAGGACGATTGAAAAAAAGATTAACTTGATTCAATCGTCCTGGAATAGCATCCATTTTCACTCCAGCGGAGGGCAACGCCCAAGAGTGAATTACATCGTTAGACGTTGTAAGTACACGCAGACGATGATACACCGGAAGAATTGCTGTGGTATCAGTTTGAAGCAAACGAAAGCCACCTAACACAAGATCAGCATCAGAAGTCATGTAGGAATCAAAACCAAAATATTGATCTACATTGTTAGAGTGCGTAAGGGCATACTGATACTCCCAATACCATTGATGACCAACTGTTTTTAACGTTAGGGAAACATCAGACTTTTCTTCCATCGAGTAGAGTAAACCAAAAGAAGGAATAGCAATTGAAATTAAAATAAAAAGTGGAGTGATCGTCCAAACAAGTTCCAACCAAGTTGAATGAACAACTTTTGCTGCTAAGAGTTTTTCTTTTAGTAGTCTTTTGTAAACATTAAAAAAAAACTCATTAACAGTGAGTCCCATCGCAAAAAGCACGAAAACCACGATCCCGACGAGGTAAAACATGATATGCGTGTGCAAATCAATGATTTCCTCCATGATGGGTGTGCAGGGGTCCTGAAAACTTTTCGGCTGAGGGCGCAGCATATTTATTGTTTCTGGGAAATCAAACGTTGAGGCCGGTGAACAAAACCAAACAAAGCGCTGTTTCTTCGTATTTGGGTGTAATACTCTTGGGTTCGATAGTTTTGGGATTCTACAAAACTTAAACAAATGGCGGCAATCATTGCAACAAATAAAACTCCAGCAACATACAAAGTTGCTTCAACACGGTCAGTTCCGTAAATAGTGTTTCCTACCTCAAAAAGATTACCTTGTAATTCTAGATATGACACCGTATCAATTAGAACAAAGACAGACCCCTTCTGGTAAAAAGACAGAGTGGGAACAACTAAGGTTAGTGTTAGAAAGGCCCAAAGACAAGGAGTGTCCACTAGAATATATGAGTACTGAGTAGCTCGTAAGTTGACCATCATTACTACAAAAATAAATAACACGGTAACCGCGCCGACGTAGACTAGAACAACAACAAAAGACGTAAATTCTAAGCCTTGCCCTAAAAGGTAAGAAGACAACCCTAAACCGACAAGAACTAGAGTTAACACCCCATGCACCGGATTTGTCGAAACAACAAACAACAAACCAGAAACCAAGACAAATAACCCAATCGTGTACATAAAATCATTTCTTGGATATCTACCAAAAAAATTCACTTGTAAGCCAATTTGTCTTAAACACTGCTTACTTGATTCTTTTGTGAGAACACAACTACAGCGTTGTATAAGGTAGCAAGCCTAAACCTGTTAGTAGTTCAAAGCTTTTTTTTTTACAAAACATTAACTTGAACCCTATTAAAGTGCTAGTCTTGCACTAGAGTTTTTTCGTTAAGTAAAACGGTGGTCTTCCCGCTTAGATGACTTCAGCGGTTATACTTGTGTACGTGGCAAACTAGCCGTGCTTCAACATCTAAGTCAAAACAACTAGCACACTATAGGTACAGCTACATCGATCCTCTCGTACTAGATATAGCGCCGTTCTAACGAGAACAACAGTAGATAGGAACCGAACTATCTCAC
>Ga0321338_1000068_pt1 | contig 9320 bp, 5 predicted proteins | sample G5R1MT_2_FD_206156 | JGI IMG/M metagenome (GOLD analysis project Ga0321338, IMG submission 206156) | Metatranscriptome of phyllosphere microbial comminities from switchgrass, GLBRC, Michigan, United States - G5R1_MAIN_12SEP2016_LR1... | ecosystem: Host-associated > Plants > Phyllosphere >...
GGATGTTGGCTCAATCCGAAGGAAATTATGCAGAAGCTTTGCAGAATTATTATGAAGCTATGCGACTAGAAATTGATCCCTATGATCGAAGTTATATACTATATAACATAGGCCTTATACACACAAGCAATGGAGAGCATACAAAGGCTTTGGAATATTATTTCCGGGCGCTAGAACGAAACCCCTTCTTACCGCAAGCTTTTAATAATATGGCCGTGATCTGTCATTACGTGCGACTATCTCCACTATAGAAAGAAGAAAAAAAAAGAAAGGAGGAAATTTTCTAGTAAATACTAGAAAAAAGGGCTTTCTACATAGGGATCGTCAAAACAACGATTTTACCCTATCAGCTGTAGGAAGGAAGGACACTTCACGAGAATTAAAATAGGAAGAAAGTAGAGCCTATACTACTCTATGGATAAAGCTGAAATTGATAGAGAAAACACCGTAAAGATCAATTAGTGAGCAACTGGGTCGATACAACTAGAAAAAACTGCTTCATTATACCACGATATGGGACAAAATTTAGGAATCCGCTTATGTAATAAAGCCGATCCACTAAGGGATTAAGCAGCGGTGTAGTATCAGATCCCAAAGATAGTAAGTTCTTTTTTCTTTTTTATGGGAAAAAGTCTTTTTCGAGGATTCTATAGAAATTTCATATATGAAAGAAACGAAACCGAGATAGTTACCTTTCAGAAAATTGGAACGAAGGATATAGGTCTATCTATGCTTCATTCTTCTGAAGGTGGGAGAAAAGATCAAACTGATTATTGATCAAAATTAGGGTTTGAAACTTAGGTAATTAACTTCTTCTGCTTAACCCAAGAAGAAATTGGATTTATTTTTGAGAAATCGAATTCAGTTAATATAGGGGAAATTAAGATAGCAATTTCTGAGCCGTATGAGGTAGGAAACTCTCAAGTACGGTTCTAGGGGAAGGAACTGCCTATTCCGACCGAGGAGAACAGGCCATTCTACAGGGCGATTCGGAAATTGCGGAAGCTTGGTTTGATCAAGCTGCTGAGTATTGGAAACAAGCTATAGCGCTTACTCCGGGAAATTATATTGAAGCACAGAACTGGTTGAAGATTACGAAGCGCTTTGAATTTGAATAAGACCACTCTCCATTCCCATAAAATGGGTGGTTTGGTTGTTGATCCATTAATCAAATAATTTAGGTAAGAAGATAAAATCAAGAATTTCATTATATCCCTTTCTTCTACCTTCGATTTTATATCATATTTCATAAGGATAAATAATAGGGATAGGCTCTGGAACAGAAGTAATAAAGCACATAAAAGGCGGCAATCTAAATATTCCTACCTAATATATAAGGACGGTCTTATTAATAATTCTAATGAGTTATCTTGGAATTTGGAATCGCATAAAAAAATCTATATTATGCTCACTCAAGGAAAGTAGATGTAAATAGGGGCTTATACCCTCAAAAAAAATACACTAGCTTCTTAAATTAAAACGTAAAGAAAAATATTTTTTTGTTACGTCGGGAAATAATTTTCCAGAAGAATCAATGTCCGTTAGGCACCTAATCCTTATGTCATAATAGATCCGAACACTTGCCTCGGATTGACTTCAATATATAATTGCTCCAGTGAATAACTAAAAAAAAAATAGAAGGACGGTAGATAGTAAAGAAAAGGACTAATCATAATATCTATCTTTCAAAGATTCAATAAAAAGACAGTTGGCGGGTCTCTTTGTATGTCTTGTCCGGAAAGAGGAGGACTTAATGATTATTCGTTCGCCGGAACCAGAAGTTAAAATTGTTGTGGATAGGGATCCTGTAAAAACATCTTTTGAGGAATGGGCCAGACCTGGGCATTTCTCAAGAACAATAGCTAAGGGTCCCGATACTACCACTTGGATCTGGAACCTACATGCTGATGCTCACGATTTCGATAGTCATACCGGTGATTTGGAGGAGATCTCCCGAAAAGTCTTTAGTGCTCATTTCGGTCAACTCTCCATTATCTTTCTTTGGTTGAGTGGCATGTACTTCCACGGTGCCCGTTTTTCCAATTATGAAGCATGGCTAAGCGATCCTACTCACATTGGACCCAGTGCTCAGGTAGTTTGGCCAATAGTAGGGCAAGAAATTTTGAATGGTGATGTAGGCGGGGGTTTCCGAGGAATCCAAATAACCTCTGGGTTTTTTCAGATTTGGCGAGCATCCGGAATAACTAGTGAATTACAACTCTATTGTACCGCAATCGGTGCATTGATTTTTGCATCGTTAATGCTTTTTGCTGGTTGGTTCCATTATCACAAAGCTGCTCCCAAATTGGCCTGGTTCCAAGATGTAGAATCCATGTTGAATCACCACTTAGCGGGGTTATTAGGACTTGGGTCTCTTTCTTGGGCGGGACACCAAATCCATGTATCTTTACCGATTAACCAATTTCTCGACGCTGGGGTTGATCCTAAAGAGATACCACTTCCTCATGAATTTATCTTGAATCGCGATCTTTTGGCTCAACTTTATCCTAGTTTTGCCGAAGGAGCAACCCCCTTTTTCACCTTGAATTGGTCCAAATATGCAGAATTTCTTAGTTTTCGCGGAGGACTAGATCCAATAACTGGTGGTCTATGGTTGAGCGATATTGCACACCATCATTTAGCTATTGCTATTCTTTTCCTGATCGCTGGTCATATGTATAGGACTAACTGGGGTATTGGTCATGGACTTAAAGATATTTTGGAGGCTCATAAGGGCCCATTTACAGGACAAGGCCATAAGGGTCTCTATGAAATCCTAACAACGTCATGGCATGCTCAATTATCTCTTAACCTAGCTATGCTAGGCTCTACAACTATTGTTGTAGCTCATCATATGTACTCTATGCCCCCCTATCCATACCTAGCTACTGACTATGGTACACAACTTTCCTTGTTCACACACCACATGTGGATTGGCGGATTTCTAATAGTCGGTGCTGCTGCACATGCAGCCATTTTTATGGTAAGAGACTATGATCCAACTACTCGATACAACGATCTATTAGATCGCGTCCTTAGACACCGCGATGCAATCATATCCCACCTTAACTGGGTATGTATATTTCTAGGTTTTCACAGTTTTGGCTTGTACATTCATAATGATACCATGAGTGCTTTAGGCCGTCCCCAAGATATGTTTTCGGATACCGCCATACAATTACAACCCATCTTTGCTCAATGGATACAAAATATCCATGCTGGCGCGCCTGGCGTAACAGCTCCTGGTGCAACAACAAGTACCAGCTTAACGTGGGGAGGCGGCGAGTTAGTAGCTGTAGGCGGCAAAGTCGCTTTGTTACCTATTCCATTAGGAACCGCAGATTTTTTAGTCCATCACATTCACGCATTTACCATCCATGTGACTGTATTAATACTTTTGAAAGGCGTTTTATTTGCTCGCAGTTCCCGTCTGATACCTGATAAAGCAAATCTAGGCTTTCGCTTCCCTTGCGACGGGCCTGGGCGAGGGGGAACATGTCAAGTATCCGCCTGGGATCATGTTTTCTTAGGTCTATTCTGGATGTATAATTCGATTTCGGTAGTTATTTTCCATTTCAGTTGGAAAATGCAGTCGGATGTTTGGGGTACTATAAGTGATCAAGGGATAGTAACTCATATCACAGGGGGAAACTTTGCACAGAGTTCCATTACGATTAATGGTTGGCTTCGAGATTTCTTGTGGGCACAGGCATCCCAAGTAATTCAGTCTTATGGTTCTTCATTATCTGCATATGGTCTTTTTTTCTTAGGCGCTCATTTTGTCTGGGCTTTCAGTTTAATGTTTTTATTCAGCGGCCGTGGTTATTGGCAAGAACTCATTGAGTCTATCGTTTGGGCTCATAACAAATTAAAAGTTGCTCCTGCTACTCAGCCTAGAGCCTTGAGCATTATACAAGGACGTGCTGTAGGAGTAACCCATTACCTTCTGGGTGGAATTGCCACAACATGGGCATTCTTCTTAGCGAGAATTATTGCAGTAGGATAGTGGCTAGGAGGATTTTAAAGGCATTATGGAATTAAGATTTCCCAGGTTTAGCCAAGGCTTAGCTCAGGACCCCACTACTCGTCGTATTTGGTTTGGTATTGCTACCGCACATGATTTCGAAAGTCATGATGATATTACTGAGGAACGTCTTTATCAGAACATTTTTGCTTCTCACTTTGGGCAGTTAGCAATAATCTTTCTATGGACGTCCGGAAATCTGTTTCATGTAGCTTGGCAAGGAAATTTTGAATCATGGATACAGGATCCTTTACACGTAAGACCTATTGCTCATGCCATTTGGGATCCTCATTTTGGTCAACCCGCGGTGGAAGCCTTTACTCGAGGAGGTGCTGCCGGTCCAGTAAATATTGCTTATTCTGGGGTTTATCAGTGGTGGTATACAATTGGATTGCGCACCAATGAAGATCTTTATACTGGAGCTCTTTTTCTATTATTTCTTTCTACGCTATCTTTAATAGGGGGTTGGTTACATCTACAACCCAAATGGAAGCCAAGCCTTTCGTGGTTCAAAAATGCGGAATCTCGTCTCAATCATCATTTGTCAGGACTTTTCGGAGTAAGTTCTTTGGCTTGGACAGGACATTTAGTTCATGTTGCTATTCCTGGATCCAGGGGGGAGTACGTTCGATGGAATAATTTCTTAGATGTATTACCTTATCCCCAGGGGTTGGGTCCCCTTCTGACGGGTCAGTGGAATCTTTATGCCCAAAATCCTGATTCGAGTAATCATTTATTTGGTACCACTCAAGGAGCGGGAACTGCCATTCTGACCCTTCTTGGGGGATTCCATCCACAAACACAAAGTTTGTGGCTGACCGATATTGCTCATCATCATTTAGCTATTGCATTTATTTTTCTCATTGCCGGTCATATGTATCGAACTAACTTCGGAATTGGGCACAGTATAAAAGATCTTTTAGAAGCACATACTCCTCCGGGAGGTCGATTAGGACGTGGGCATAAAGGCCTTTATGATACAATTAATAATTCGATTCATTTTCAATTAGGTCTTGCTTTAGCTTCCTTAGGGGTTATTACTTCCTTAGTAGCTCAACATATGTACTCTTTACCTGCTTATGCATTCATAGCACAAGACTTTACTACTCAAGCTGCTTTATATACTCATCACCAATACATTGCAGGGTTCATCATGACAGGGGCTTTTGCTCATGGAGCTATTTTTTTCATTAGGGATTACAATCCGGAACAGAATGAAGATAATGTATTGGCAAGGATGTTAGACCATAAAGAAGCTATCATATCTCATTTAAGTTGGGCTAGCCTCTTCCTAGGATTCCATACCTTAGGCCTTTATGTTCATAACGACGTCATGCTTGCTTTTGGTACTCCAGAAAAGCAAATCTTGATCGAACCTATATTTGCCCAATGGATACAATCTGCTCATGGTAAGACGACATATGGGTTCGATATACTCTTATCTTCAACGAATGGCCCTGCTTTCAATGCAGGTCGAAGCATATGGTTGCCCGGATGGTTGAATGCTGTTAATGAGAATAGTAATTCGCTTTTCTTAACAATAGGACCCGGAGATTTCTTGGTTCACCATGCTATTGCTCTAGGTTTGCATACAACTACATTGATTTTAGTAAAGGGTGCTTTAGATGCACGCGGTTCCAAATTAATGCCGGATAAAAAAGATTTCGGATATAGTTTTCCTTGCGACGGCCCAGGGCGCGGTGGTACTTGTGATATTTCTGCTTGGGACGCGTTTTATTTGGCAGTTTTCTGGATGTTAAATACCATTGGATGGGTTACTTTTTATTGGCATTGGAAACACATCACATTATGGCAGGGCAACGTTTCACAATTTAATGAATCCTCCACTTATTTGATGGGATGGTTAAGAGATTACCTATGGTTAAACTCTTCACAACTTATCAATGGATATAATCCTTTTGGGATGAATAGTTTATCAGTATGGGCTTGGATGTTCTTATTTGGACATCTTGTTTGGGCTACTGGATTTATGTTCTTAATTTCCTGGCGTGGATATTGGCAGGAATTAATTGAGACTTTAGCATGGGCTCATGAACGCACACCTTTGGCTAATTTAATTCGCTGGAGAGATAAGCCCGTGGCTCTTTCCATTGTGCAAGCAAGATTGGTTGGATTAGCCCACTTTTCCGTGGGTTATATATTCACTTATGCAGCTTTCTTGATTGCCTCAACATCAGGCAAGTTTGGTTAATTTAGTTATTTTTTTTTGTTTTTTTGTACTGTATCAGAACCTAGTTCATTACTCTTGATGGAGAGGTAGGATCCGCTTTTTTAGATTTTTTTTCTATTTATTTTTACATCTAGGATTAGAACCATATACTTGGTAATAATAGTAACGGCACATTATGGCAAAAAAAAAGTTTGATTCAGAGGGAGAAGAAGCGGCAGAAATTAGAAAAAAAATATCATTTGATTCGTGGATCCTTAAAAAAAAAGATAAGAAGCAAAGTTTCCCCTTTGAGTTTGAGCGAAAAAACAAAAATGCAAGAAAAATTGCAATCCCTACCACGTAATAGTGCACCTACACGCCTTCATCGACGTTGTTTTTTAACCGGAAGACCTAGAGCTAACTATCGAGACTTTGGGCTATCCGGACACATACTTCGAGAAATGGTTTATGCATGTTTGTTACCGGGTGCAACAAGATCTAGTTGGTAAGGATAAAATACCCTTTCATATTTGTATGGTTTTCCCAAATTGATGATCGTAGAAGAGCCCTCTTTACCATTCTGTATAAATGGACTATTCTATTTGTATAGATATGGTAGAGGGGCCAACCCCCTTTTATCCACAAGTTCCCCGCTCTTTAGTTTAAGAAGGTAGAGCAGTTTGGTAGCTCACAAAGCTCATAACCTTGGGGTTACGGGTTCGATACTCACTACCCGCTCCATTTGTATTCTTTATGATATATCTATCATCCATTTGTATATGGTATATGGATTTTTTTTCTTTCCTAAAAGAGTTTTGGTCTAACACTTTTTTATTTTTTCTCTTGTTCCGAGAATAAAAGTAAAAGAAAGAATAAAATGATAAAGAAAAGCGTCCATTGTCTAATGGATAGGACAGAGGTCTTCTAAACCTTTGGTATAGGTTCAAATCCTATTGGACGCAATCTTTTTTCTATCTATTCTTTAAATAACTATACTAAAAACTAAGAAAATTTTTTTGCATGATTCAAATGCAAAATCTTTCTCAATGATTCCTCTTCTACTAACACGAGTTATACTAATAAGAGTAGACATGCTATATTTATGTTTGTTCCTGAAGGGAAAACCGTTCAAGCTGTTCCTGAATAGCTTCCTTCAAAAGGGTTTCTGCTTGCTCGGTGAATGTCTTGCTAGAAGATATAATTTCTTGGAATTGAGGTTTAGTATCTTTTAGGTGTTTACGTAACTCATCCAGAAATTTCTTTACCTGTTCAATTTCTAACGAATCAAGATATCCTCTCGTTCCGGTATAAATGGTAGCTACTTGCTCTTCCACTGGGAGAGGGTTTGATTGGGATTGTTTAAGCAATTCCCGTAATCGTCGACCCCTTGCCAATTGATTCTGACTTGTTTTATCGAGAGCAGAGGCGAATTGTGCAAAGGCTTGTAACTCCGCGAATTGAGCTAATTCCAATTTTAATTTGCCAGCTACTTGTTTCATGGCTTTAATTTGAGCTGCGGATCCTACTCTGGAAACAGAAATACCCACATTAATAGCAGGTCGAATTCCGGCATTGAATAGATCCGCGGATAAGAATATTTGTCCATCTGTAATTGAGATTACATTCGTAGGAATATAGGCGGAAACGTCTCCAGATTGAGTCTCCACTATTGGTAAAGCGGTCATACTCCCTTCGCCTAAAAGAGAATTTAATTTAGCGGCTCTTTCTAAAAGGCGTGAATGCAAATAAAAAACATCCCCTGGATAAGCTTCGCGGCCGGGGGGTCTTCTTAATAGAAGGGACATTTGGCGATAAGCTTGTGCCTGTTTGGAGAGATCATCATAAATTATTAAGGTATGCCGTTCGCGGTACATAAAATACTCAGCCAGGGCTGCTCCCGTATAAGGAGCGAGATATTGTAATGTAGCGGGTGAATCCGCCATTTCAGCTACTACAATAGTGTATTCCATGGCCCCCTCTTCGTGGAAAGTAGTTACCACTTGAGCCACGGAGGATGCTCTTTGACCGATAGCTACATAAACACATATTACATCTTGCCCTTTTTGATTGAGAATTGTATCTGTGGCTACTGCTGTTTTGCCAGTCTGTCTGTCCCCAATAATTAACTCTCGCTGGCCGCGCCCTATGGGGATCATTGAATCGATAGCAATAAGCCCTGTTTGAAGGGGTTCATATACGGAACGCCTAGAAATTATACCCGGAGCAGGAGATTCAATTAAGCGAGATTCCGAAGCAACAATTTCGCCTCTCCCATCAATAGGTTTAGCGAGAGCATTTATAACACGACCCAAGTAAGCCTCGCTCACGGGTATCTGAGCAATTCTTCCTGTTGCTTTTACAAAACTTCCCTCTTGTATCATCAACCCATCGCCCATTAATACAATTCCAACATTTTTTGATTCCAAATTCAGAGCAATACCTCTCGTCCCTTCTGCAAATTCAACTAATTCACCTGACATTATTTCACCAAGACCTATAATACGAGCAATCCCATCCCCCACTTGAACTACGCGACCGATATTCTCAATCCCTACTTTCCTATTATATTGTTCAATACGTTCGCGGAGAATTTTATTAATTTCGTCGACTCGAAGGGTTGCCATTAGTGTTTCTTGAATCTTTTTTTTTCGGAAGCAAGGGGAAAAATAATGCCTAAATTCTAAACGAAAGTAGAAGTTCAAAATCGAATAAATTTCATTATCTCTTCCATTCTATGGCCCCGAGAATGCCAATATTAGCACGAATCGTACGGAAATGTAACTCGGTATTCAAACAACTATTCAGAGTTCCTAGAGCTCCTTGTACGGCTTGTTGGAAAACCCGTTGTCGAACCTGATTCATGGCCCTTTGTTTTTCAAAAAAAAGGGTTTCGTTTTTAGACTTTTCTAATTGTTCCAAACTAATAGAAGTAGCATTAATCAAATTTGCTTTCTCTCGTTCTATTTCAGAGTATCCATTCATTCGATACTCATCTGCTTCTAGTTCGACTTTCTGTAATCGAATCCGAGCTTTTTCGAGTTGTTCAAGGGTCCCTCTACGCAATTCTTCCGAATTTCGAATAGTACTTAAGATCCTCTGTTTTCGATTATCTAATAAATCTTTTAA
>Ga0321338_1000069_pt1 | contig 9311 bp, 11 predicted proteins | sample G5R1MT_2_FD_206156 | JGI IMG/M metagenome (GOLD analysis project Ga0321338, IMG submission 206156) | Metatranscriptome of phyllosphere microbial comminities from switchgrass, GLBRC, Michigan, United States - G5R1_MAIN_12SEP2016_LR1... | ecosystem: Host-associated > Plants > Phyllosphere >...
CGCGTGGATCAACTTGAACAACACCCCCTACGTGCTTTCGGCAGACGACAACAAAGTCATCGTCCTCGGGTGCCGAAGCATGGCTTACATGCAGAGCAACTCTGTAAGTAACTCCTGCAGCTTTGCCTCCCAATACTGATTTTACAATCGCCTCTGCGGAAGCCAACTCACGGGCGAACCCCCCCACAAAGCCACGCTGACCACCTTCCTCCCTATCTTTCCCCTTCTTCCCCTTCCATTTCTTCCTCCATCCCCGACACCGCCCCCTACACCCTCTGCTCTATGGGAGGCGCGGCGAAGGGGAGGCGCGGCGCGGCGAACGGGACCCGGGACAGTAGGACTGCCTACAGGCACGGAATATTCTAGAATAGGGAGTAGCACATGGGTATGCCTACCTCTTTTTGTATCTACCCGAATAGGAGTAGAACTAGTCAAGAGTCTTGGGAACTAGCCGAACCTCTCGGACTAGAATCCTAGCAGAACGCAGACTAGGATTTCCATGTAACCCTGCTTCCCCGATCATATAAGGGCGAGCAGGGACCCCTCTAAAACATCGAACAATACAAGAGGGAATACAAACCACCACACAGGACGTAGAGTATTACGCTCCGGCGGCCCGAACCTGTCTAAATTCTTGTGTTCCTTGCACCATCGCGTTCTGATCTCGACGAGTCCATACTCATCACCACTCTCTTTGGGGTACCCCCGGAGAACCCGACGGTAAAACACCGACAGCTAGCGCCCACCGTGGGGCCTCTCGCCAACGATCGGCAGAAGAATTCGATGGCTTCTCTCGACGACAATCATGTGCTCGAAGAAGGCACTTCCCTTTGCATCGACTCTTGGATCTTCATCGCCGACGGATCAGGCGGCTTCAAAAGCTGCTCAATCGACCAAGATCCTCCAGAAGTTTCAGAAGCAGCAAAACAATGCGAATTCGACGAATTCATTGATCAACTCGAAAAAGTCGGAGTTTCGGACCTCATCAATGAAGCCCGAATTCGACGCAATCAAAGCCAAAACACTTTCCGAATTGGAAGAGGATTTGAAGGAACTGTTGGAAGATTCCAAGTAGTAAACTTCCACGAACTGAAAGACCACACTTTCCAATTGCATCTGCGTCTCTGAACCAAGTTTACGGAAGAAAAGGTCAAGGATTAGCTTCAAGAAAACTACTCACAAAAAGAAGCAGTCGAAGCACACTTTTTCAAACATCGATGATATCGATGACAAGATCGAGCACTGCCTCCAGAAAGCGAAAGACATACTCAGCATCAATACTACTCTTGAAGAATCCTCCACTCAATGGACTCTCAACTCTGCAGAACTAGAACAAGACCAAGCTTTCATCAAATATCTCGAACAATTGGATGAACCAATTCCCGAAGATGAATTAGCTGATTGGTCACATGACATCGACTTGTTCACGAAAGGATTAAGCAATCCCGACAAGCTTGAAGCTCTCTGGGAGCAGTCCAAAGCAAAAAACCTCTGGGACGATTCACAAAGCAAGTCACCAACTCAATTGGACCAACACTTGTCCGAATCCCGCCCTGAAGGAGACTCTATTTCAATCGAAGATTACATGAATCGCTGGTGCAACGTTGTCCAAACTCCGAGTTCCCCTACCCCGCAAGAGGACCACCGCATGCCGCAGACATCTTCTTCGGAAAAACTGAACAAATTGGATAATTACAACAAATTCATAAACGAACTCTCAGTTCGAGTCGAAGGCGGATGGCACCCAGCGGACCACATCCCGCACGACGAAGATCTTCTGCGACACACACTCGGATTCCCGACCAGAGTCAAGCAAGACAGGAAAGTCTACCTACCTTCGGACATCAAAAGAAACCAACTCGCACCACAAGCTGATTCGGGCAAGAGAACCGAATCCGACAAGAAGTCGACTTCTTCAGTCACTACAAAAGGAGATCGGCAGTCCGTAAATCAAAGGAGACAACAACTCTCAGAAGATGAAGAACTACTGTTTCAACTAGGTCTCCCGCTCAAGGAAGACAACATCAATTCGAAAATCCGCAGCAATAATTGCGAAATTTTCATGGTTTTTCTTTCGGATGCCACAAACCGAAAAAGTGATTCTACAACACTGGAAGACTTGGACTACGACGAATTCCTCTCCGAACCGGAGATAACCGAAGCAGCAGCAGCTAGCCACGAAATCCCTCCACCAGGAATCACAGTCACCGTCCACCTAGACAACAACCCAAAGATGATTCTCAAGACAGAACATCAACAACAACTGGGCAACTCGTTTGACTGCTTCAACAATGACTTGCACAATGTTATCGACATTGGTCACAACGCAAGAATAGTCTTCATCAATAAAAGAGAAGATCACGAGGAAGTCGAATCCTACAGTCCGACATCTAACTACCAGATACCTGATATCTACGGGTATAATTCGCGAAAAAGATGTCGCGACAAGGCAGCACATCCTTCTCAGCCAAAGCAATCGACGACTGATTCTGCCCACCAGAAAATCCATTCAAAATGCTTCCTGCACCCCAAAGGAAAGCACTCGAGCTTCCAATGCAGTACTCTTCGCAAAGCACTCGGAGCACCTCCAATTTCTGCCAACAAAGACAACAAAAAGGAACAATACAACCTTCCAACAAGGAATTCAGCATGCCAGCTACTCAAGAGAGTCATCTATTGGGCTTACCCCCGGTCTTACACCCAATAAAGGCTAGAATGGGTTTGCCCGAGCTCTGACTCGAGTCATCTATTGGGCTTATCCCCGGTCTTATACCCAATAAAGACTATGATGGGTTCGCCCGAGCTCTGACTCAACCACAAAACTACTCGCACTGGCAATAGAGTCATCTATTGGGCTTACACCCGGTCTTACACCCAATAAAGGCTAGGATGGGTTCGCCCGAGCTCTAACTCAGTTCATCACTCGTGTTGATAGAAAGCAAAAACTAAAGAGAGTCATTTATTGGGCTTACCCCCGGTCTTACACCCAATAAAGGCTAGGTTGGGTTCGCCCGAGCTCTGACTCAGTTCCAGAACCACTCGAGTTGGCAGAAAAAAATACTCAAGTCAATCAATGGTCTTACACCCAGAAAAGGCCAAGAAAGAATTCGAGTGCTTTAAAATTGATTAAAAGAAAAGAATTCGTCGCCGGAGACATGAGCTCCCCCCTCCCAAGGGGTTACTTCTTCCAGAGTCGTTACTCCATCAGTTACTCCGAATACCAACCTTTCCTTGTTAATTAAGGTCAAACGCACGGCGAATCGGGTAACTGGGGCTAAGGGACATGTGCCTTGCGGCCCTAGAGACAAGTTCTCTACCATAAGGAGTAAAACCTACGAGACATGAGCTCCCCCTCCCAAGGGGTGGTAACTCCTTCGACTACCTCGAATACCAACCTTTCCTTGTTAAGTTAAGGTCAAAGGCATGGCGAATCGAGTAGTCGGGGCCCACGGCCCTAGAGACAAGATCTCTACTCCCTCGTCCATGAGACGACTACTTGATCGACTACTACGGTACTCGATGGGGCAAGCTCCCCATTTCCCAAGAGGAACTTCTCGTCCATGAGGTGACAAATTATCGACTACTACGGTACTCAATCTCCGGACGGGACAAGTTCCCTATTTTCCTCGTCCATGAGACGACTCATTCGACTACTAAGGTACTCGATCTCCGGATGGGACATGTTCCGTACTTTTCTCGTCCATGAGACGGCTTATTCGACTACTACGGTACTCGATCCCCGGATGGGACATGTTCCCTATTTTCCTCGTCCATGAGACGACCTATTCAACTACTACGGTACTCGATCTCCGGACGGGACATGTTCCCTATTATCCTCGTCCATGAGACGACTCATTCGACTACTAAGGTACTCGATCTCCGGATGGGACATGTTCCCTACTTTTCTCGTCCATGAGACGGCTTATTCGACTACTACGGCACTCGATCCCCGGATGGGACATATTCCCTATTTTCCTCGTCCATGAGACAACCTATTCGACTACTACGGTACTCGATCTCCAGTCTGGACATGTTCCCTATTTTTCTCGTCCATGAGACGATTTATTCGACTACTATGGTACTCGATCTCCGGATGGGACATGTTCCCTATTTTTCTCGACTATGAGATGGCTTATTCGACTACTGCGGTACTCGATCTTCAGATGGGACAAGCTCTCTATTCCCTAAAAAGGATCTCTTCGTCCACGAGACTACAACCGGTCGACTACTCCGGACAAGTTCCCTACCTCCAAGACGGAACTATCACCCACAAAAGACTACTACAGTACTCGAACAACCTCTCCGTTTCCTGCAAAGGAACTACTCGTCCACGAGACGACAATATAATCGATTACTACAATACTCGAAGAAATAATTCAAGACAGCCGATGACAAGCTTCATGAAAAGGCAACCAGCCAACCGGCCGTCAAATAAAAGAAAAAAGTACTATACAACATAATATTAAAAGTATTCAAAGGGACTCGCGTCCACACAAAAGCCAAGAGAATATTACAGACAATTGTTCAGGACTCTGATGCCGGCTCTAAGCCACTGATAACCTTATCGGCGATGGGCTTCATCTCCGCAACATACTCAGAGAATTTCTCCTCTGAGCAGCCAACGGCAACCCCATCACCAATAAAGGACAAGTTCGCAGAACGAAGAAAAGACATGACTAATCCAAGGGCATGAGCTAAGTAGTCCCTAGAGATCTCGGAGAGGAAACTACTAAGTCTCTGAGGAGCTTCACGAAGATGCTCCAACAGACTCTTCTCAGCAGCGCCCTCGTCCTCCACCATGTCGATGACTACTTTCGCTGCCACCTCAAGATCAGCCAACCGCTGGGAGAGCTCTCTGATCTGCTTCACGTCACCGACCATTTGCTTATCTGCATCAGCCTTGACTTTGGTCAGCTTCTCCACAGCATCTGCGTGACGATACATAATATTGGTCAGATCAGTCACATCGTTATCCTTTCGCAACAACAAGCTCTTAAGCTCTGTCAAAGGAAGGAAAACATGAGAACAGAAGACAACCACTCGAGGGATATAGAAGAAAGAAGAAAATACCTTTCTTCTCCTTGGCAGCAGCCTTGACCTTCTCCTGCAGCTTGGAGGCTTTCTCCTTCAGAGCAGAATTGTCCTGCTCCAAAGTCTCCACCGGGCTTCCAGCAGCTTGACCTTCTCTGACTGCTCTCGAGAAGACCTCTCAAGAGCAGCCATCTTTTCAAGCTGAAGAGACTGGTCAGCCGTCAGCTGGATATCCTCCCCATCCCGCCGAAAGAACTCGGCTTGCTCTGCGACTTGTTTGGCCAGATCCTGCCAACAAAACATGATCAACAAAAGTACTCGACAACTCGACAAAAGTACCCGAGTTCAAAAAGGCACTTACAACAAGAGCGGAATGGCAGCCCAGAATCCCCTGGGCAACGCCGGCCGACTCTACAATCGCCTTCTGCTGCGACGTCTCCAACGGGACCAGATCAACAGTAGCAGCAGCTTAAGGACTCGTCGGCTGGTCCTCAGCCTGCTTATCTGAAATATACAAAGACAGTCAGCAAAAGCCCGACGGAAAAACGAATCGACCTCATCAAGACTCTCTCCAGTACCACCAGTAGGAGGTTCCTTAACCTCTTCCTCGACCACGGGACTCCCCACTATACCGACAGCAGAATCACCCAACTGATCACCCTCCTTCGGCAAACTAGGAGGCAGCTGGGCAATGTTCTTAAGGGAATCAAAAATCCCCTTCGCCGACTCATCAATCCCAAGAGCATCAGAATTGCTACAAAGGAAGAAGTACTAGACACTTCAATCACAAAATCAAAAAGGCAAATACAAAACAATTGATCAACAACCACACTTACTGAGAGGAGTGTTTCAGCACGACTTTCTTCGGCTTAACAAACTTCGGGACCACGTTCTGCCCCGAAGCGCTCTGCCCCTTAGCAGAGCCACTGCCACCGGACTCTGCCGGCGCAGAAGGAGTCGAGGCAGCAGGACTCACGATTGAGCTCACCACCTACCTCTAGGAAGGGGAAGGAGGCCTGAGAAAAGGAAAAGCCATCAAGAAAAGGCAACAACTCAGAAGAGTACCAAGCTGTACTCACATGTCGCTACTCGCAGCAGAGGCGGCGCTCCGCTTTCGAGTCCTCATAGACTCGACCGCCGATGCATCCGTCGTCCGCTCCTGTACGTCCGACGCCATCCGACTAGCCGAAGGACCTGCAAACAAAATTCAACTACGATCAAACAAGGATCCAAAGGCAATTTCAAATACAAGGCAAAAGAAGTCAGATGCACACTTGAGTCAGTATGCACCAAGGGCATATCTTCAGGCAGCGGAGGCCTACTCTGATAATTTTTGGGATTAATCTGCACGAAAAATACCGGATCAACTCAACTACTCGACAAAAAGTACTCGAACTACACTACAGTCGACTATAGCACCTCCCGAGGATGCTTGCCAGCACTGAAAGTCCCAGTGACATTGGCCATCCCAGGCACGTTCTTCAGCAACCCCAACACCCGATCCTTCAGCTCATCTTCAGTAATCTTGGACCGGCTATAACAGGAAGGATCCTCCCCCTCATATACTGGAAGCCCAAATGGACCCACCGCTGCAACGGCTGGATCCTCCGCATCGACCAATTTGCAATCACAGAAGCACTGCAAATATGATGATCCGCCTTCAGCTTCTCGATTTCCCTAAGAAGGAAATTAACCTGATCCCTCCCATTCCCCTTGGAATTCCAATTCGACTTCTTCACAGGGGGCCAGGAGTACGAAGAGGAAGAGAAGAAGAAATGTTCCTAACATAAAACCACATTGACTTCCAGTCGATGACCTTATCACTCAATTCGTAGGGGATATATTTATTTTTCCTCCCCTGACGAAACTGCAATCCGGCTCCCCCAACTACATCCACCTTAGATTCGTTGGGATGAGGTTTCAGATGAAAAAAAATACTAAAACAAATCGAAGTGGGGCTCGATCCCCAGAAAGGCTTCACATAAGTGGACAAAGATAGAGATGTGAAGATGGAATTAGGGGTCAAGTGATGCACTTGAACCCCCTCAGTAATGAAGGAGGCCTCGAAAGAAATCAGAAACAGGAAAGCCAAGGCCCCGAAGAACATGAGGAAGAAAAACAACAGATTCGTTTCCCCCTCATGAGGAAAAGACTCCACCACGGATCCACGCCAATGGATCACTTTCCAAGGTTGAAGAAGATGACTCTCAACCAGATTCAAAAGGTGGGAGTCGGCGCACTTACTCGATTTCCACCCATGAACCTCCGCATCACCAACAGCAGCCTCGTCCACCTTCCCCTTCGAGGCAGATCCCTTAGGCGCCATTAGAATGAGTTCTCTCACCTCACGCTCGGGGGCTAGCGGTGGCTAGTTTCTCGCGGCACTCGAGGGCGAGAACAGATGAGTTTCACGGCGGCGGAGAAAGAAGAGGAAGCATGCTAAACCTAGATTTATTCGAACAGTTAAATAAGCACACTCCGTGGCAGTACGGTAAATAACAAGAAGTTCAAAGGTCGTGAACCAAGTTCTCAGAGTTATTTTTACCAGCAACCCCGGGATTCAATACAAAGGATATCCAATTACAAGGATTACATCCCAATACAAGAAATACACATATCTCAATGGCTTCACCACTTGAAACCACTCGATCTCAACTACAAGGAAAACAGCCCAAGGGCTGATACAAAGATACAAAGCTTGTTACTCCCAAAAGGGAGTAATCCAGATACATTCAGGGAGGAAAATACTTGTTGCAAGAAGATATGGATGGATCCAGAACATCGCAAATCCTCTTCTTGCATCTGCTCTTCTCCCTGATATGTTTTGCAACAAAAACAATGCCATATCCCCAAAAGCCACTAAAACTCAGAGAATTACTCCAACAGACCACAAAGGCTTCTGACACGGCTTCCACCATCAACCCACCAGGTGCAAGACAACCAGGATGGCTGCGATGTGAGGAGCAACGGTGGCGGCCTGAGAGATAACAAGTGTTTGTGCTGCTCGCAAACACTCTTCTAACACCTACAAGGACAAGTCGAGTACTCTCATCAGGAGGTCGAGTACTCTCCTTCGAAGAACTCCACTTGTAACTCATGACCAAAACTGCAAGAATGAAGATTCAAGTGCAGCAGACCATGCATAAATAGAAGGAGCAGCAGAGCCACAGCTCAGCCCGTGACATCCAAGGACAGGGGGGCTCACGGGCGAAACAGAAAAGATTCTACACCAGTACTCGCCACGTGAACCCACGGGCAAACAGTACACCGCACTGCTACCTTTTCAGAAGATTCGCTGCAACACTAAAGATCACAGATGACACGATATTATCTCCTAGATCCTTAACCCCAAATTATGGTTTCGAACTCAAGGCTCGGGGGCTGCGGGATACGTGTCATAAATGGCAACTTTTTCGAAAAAAATCCCAAACTTCAAACAGAAGATCAAAAGAACCAGAAGACCGAGTTGATCCTCAGCCAGATTCATCAAATCAAACTAAGACTCAGGGGCTACTCCATATGGTGCGCGAGTACATCGCGCACCATATATATAGATTCGGGGATTGAGCATCTCATAGCCTCGATGCAGCCGAAGAAGCACTCAAAAACTAGTCGAAGCAGTCGGGGGACTCCGAAGATGGGCGACTCACTCCAGTAGCACTCGAAGCACTCGACAAAGGTCTAGATATCCTCGAAGTACCCGACGGACGTCTTCAGAAGCGCTCAATGCCTGCAGAACTCGACTACGAAGAGCTCGGGTGCTTGTCGAACCCGGGACAGTAGGACTGCCTACGAGCACAGAATATTCTAGAATAGGGAGTAGCACATGGGTATGCCTATCTCTTTTTGTGTCTACCCGAATAGGAGTAGAACTAGTTGAGAGTCTCGGGAACTAGCCGAACCTCTCGGACTAGAATCCTAGCAGAACTCGACTAGGATTTCCATGTAACCCTGCTTCCCCCGATCATATAAGGGCGAGCAGGGACCCCTCCAAAACATCGAACAATACAAGAGGGAATACAAACCACCACACAGGGCGTAGGGTATTACGCTCCAGCGGCCCGAACCTGTTTAAATCTTTGTGTTCCTTGCACCATCGCGTTCTGATCTCGGCGAGTCCCTACTCATAACCACTCTCCTTGGGGTACCCCCGGAGAACCCGACGGTAAAACACCGACAACTTCTCTTTCAAATTTTTTCTCTCTTTCAAATTTTTTCTCATCAAATTTTTTCTCTCTCTGAAAAATTTCTCTAAAAAACTTTATTATCAGAAAATGACA
>Ga0321338_1000072_pt1 | contig 9268 bp, 1 predicted proteins | sample G5R1MT_2_FD_206156 | JGI IMG/M metagenome (GOLD analysis project Ga0321338, IMG submission 206156) | Metatranscriptome of phyllosphere microbial comminities from switchgrass, GLBRC, Michigan, United States - G5R1_MAIN_12SEP2016_LR1... | ecosystem: Host-associated > Plants > Phyllosphere >...
AACACACCAACCACCACCAGCATGCCCAACCCAAGCCTCGGGTCACGAAGCCAGCAGTTTCCAGGACTGCCATCCACCTCCACCGCTAAGGATCATCCCCCCAAGTGGACCAGGGATGAATTCATCGAGTCTCGGTTCAAGTTTGAATCGGCGGCGTCGCAGTCGAAGAAGTTGAAGCCGAACCTATCTACCCTCGTTTCATCTCACAGTGGTCTTGCCTTGGAATCTGAGGATAAGAAAGAACACGAATGTCACTTCACATCTGCTTTGCAGACCGCCTCGATCGAAAATCTATCCATCCCATTCAAACGACTCTACAGGACTATCGAACCAATCTCCCGGAGCTTGCCGCTATTGATTTACCATCAAGAACACGTTGTACATGCCTGCTGTGAAGCCCTGATCGTCTCAGACTCGCCTTCTTCCGTCGATCAGCTCGATCAGTCTTCATCAAAAACGAGATTGTCAAACAGAAGTAAGAAATCTCAGTCTTCCGATCTCGAAAAAGAAAGAAAAAGACGCTTGATTCAGGCGAAAGATGCCGTCAATCTTGTCGCAACTACCGTACTGGATTTATTCGTCCCGCTCATTTTGGATCTTTCAACATCATTGCTTACACCCTCAAGCTCAACTGAATACGCTGGTCGATGTCCATTTGATGAACTATTGATTACACTAATTTATTTTATCAACTTGACTGATGTTGAACCCATTGCGTTGTCGAAAGCCTCAGAACTGATTGTTCATCTTTTCAAAACTTTGGCTAAGGACCTCACCCCAACATCACTACCATCTACCGAAACTGAATCTGGGGAGAACTCTCAAAGACTCGCAAATATTTGGAACCTTGTCCGTAACGCCCTGGGTGCGCCTTTGCCGGATGATCAGCAACTCACAAAAGTTGAAGATTTGTCTCCCGACGACAACGAAGTATCAGACTCAGATTCAGATGAGGATGCGAATGAAAATAACGAGCACTTGATGGGTGATTCCTCAAAGTCTCTCGAAGAGCCAATGGAGCCAACAAACGAAGACGCGGATATCGACTTAGCCGAGTTTACTAACCTTGATCAAACCGATGAGGCCGAACCACCGGCAGCGGACACAACAGCCGAGTTTATTCATCTTGATCAAAACGATGAGACGAAACCACCGGCAGCGGGCACGACAAAAACCGACTCGACTCCTCATGCCCCCAACGCTATTAAATTGCAACAGTTACTCCATCAAGTGCTCAAATCAACTACACCATCCAGTCGACGACTCGTAGCAACCTCCTTTGCATACCTGCTTCGCAAGAAAGGCATTTCAGAGCCGTTAATCAAATTGATGCTAAATGATCTAAACACCATTGAAATTAATGAAGTCACGAAACATGGTGCTCTTCTACCCAGAAAACACAAAGTCCAGGTAGCTCGCAAGGGGAATAGTGTACGATCCTTGCTTGGTGAAGAACACGGCGGTGCTCGTGTTTTTGCGGAGGGAATCTGCTGGGCTCTTGGAGAGACCTGTAAATCGGTTGATCATCGTTTACATTCTCGTGCTTCGGCTATTGTCAACTCCACCGATTCGCAAGTGGTCCAAATGAGCCTTTTGGCACTTCAGAATGCTCCTCAGCAACCCCTTTTGATCCACGGCGTTTTGAATTCTCTATTAATCTCAATCATCCATCACACAACTGCCCAACATTTCGACCCTGTTTTGGATTCCATTGCGGCCAAAGCGACAGAACGAGTAGCTTCATTCAAACGCGATTGCGCTTCAAGCGCAACCGAAAAAGGCACGGTGGCACTGGAAACATCCCTCAATTGCTTGGTAACAGTGGCTGGCGTTCGAAATGGTTCAAGGTTATCAGGCAACAAAATGCCCAATATCCTCCACATACTGGGTTCCGTATTGGATCTACTTGCGGATACAAATAATGACAACCCGAGCTCGTTGAGCTCTTCTGCAGCGCTGTTGTCATTGAACTTGTTGAGTTCAATTAAAGATCACTCAGATTTTCTGGGTATTCCGGACAATCGGAAGGTTCTCGACAAGCTCTTTGCCGTTCAAAATCGCCCCCTGTCCATCGAACATATCTATAAGCTCGTATCATCACTTGACCGATTGAATTGGGCATTGTTCGACGACTTTCTTTTGCCACGACTGCTTCCTATTATTCTTGCCCAATTGAAGCCCTCGCATCTCCAATCATCATCAGAATCAACCGCAAGTCTTCTGGCTGGTCTACTCTCAACCAGAAATTCCAAATTATTCAGCAAGCTGTTTGATTCATTACCCAGCAAGATAGAACAAGCGACGAGAATCGTTCTGGACCATCTTTCAAGCTTCCATTTATCATCATCCGATACGCCTCTCGCGCAACTTCCTATACAACCTATGTCGCTCAAGGAATGTTATGATTGGATTTCTATTTCTTTGCTCCTGCCAAGTGAACATATGACATTCAACCGTGATGAAATTGTGGAATGGTTCCAGCGCGTCACCATGCTCCCAACGCCATCTGATAACGACGTGTCCGCGGGCCTTCGAACAAAATACATTTCCGACTATGAGTCCGGTACCCCCATCAACCGGACCATGCTTCTATCAACCATGATAAATGTGGCGTTCCGTCTCTGTAATGCTACAAAATCTCGCCTATGTACCTTGCCTATGGATCGCCTACCGTTTATCGTAAGTGTATGGGGTTGGCATCGAGGCATTTTGACCACTGTCCGCGACATTTGCCAGGACGCACAAAATAGCTCTTCTATGTCTTTATCATTTGAATCTATTTACCAGCCCCTTAAACTTGCCTTACTATCTGAGAGCCATGTTATCCGTCACCTTGCACTTGAAGTCTTGTTGACTACCGCACCACCCACATCAGCCTTGAAAGCCATATTGAAGCAGTGCCTAAAGATTGAAGACACCCCACTTCTGGTCGAGAATGCTCGAATACGCCAGATGCATATTCGCAAATTGGCAACCATGGCACAAGCAAATGGGGAAACCGCATCATCTACTGAAGTCATTGACACAACGCAACGGATTTTAATCGCACAACTGAAAGTACATTTTCAGCCCTTATGGGAAGAATCATTGCAGGCACTTACCGATCTCAACGCGAAGCATCACGCTAACTTCTGGGAATTGGTTTGGGGCCAACTCGATCTGTGTCTTCGAGATTCCTCAGAGATTTACTTTACTCCTCGAGTAAAACTAACCGGTCACACGAGCGATGAGCCAAACCAATTACCCGGCTCGAAGTTCACGGATCAGGCCGAATTCAGGTGTACCCACTTGGATAAAGTGATCGATCTTTTTTCATCTGACTTTCGAAATCTTACCTTGGAAGCTGCACTCGAGCGTCAATCCCTGGACTCTCGTCTTGATATTCAAAACTACGAAGCTCATTTGGTAGATCTTCTATCGCGAAATCGCGTGGTTGCGGAAAGGCACAATAAATTGGTTATTGAGGCCTTTTTCACCTACTGTCAAGCCAACGATGAAGATCTTGAGCAAGGGCATTTACTGGGTCGATCGGCCAGAAGTCGGTTACGCAATTGGCTGCGGATGTTTTCTACTTTCACCAACCCGAAGGCTTTTTATCGTACCCATGATTTGCGGGCCGCGTTTTATGATCTACTCGCTGATCCGGACTCAGATCTACGTCGCTTGTCTTTGGAATGCGTGCTTACCTGGCAAGATAGCAGCCTTGTGCGGCACCAGGATGACTTTCGAAACCTCTTGGACTCCACTCAATTCCGGGACACGCTGTTGAAAATGGCCCACGCTATCGAAGACGATGCTTTCCCGGATAACGAGCGGGAACAAGTGATTCCAATCTTCATTCGCATCCTTTTCGGAAACCTGATTGTTTCCCCTGGACGCTCCTCTTCCTCGCATAGCAAAACTCTCAAAAAACCAGCGATTCTGTCGGCCTTCAAGGGATGTTCCATTCAGGAGATCGATCTACTCGTTGAATTGATGCTTCGGCCGCTACGTACTTCCAGAGACAGCGCAAGCAATTCAACTTCCACCGTTAAAAGGCATCTGGGATTCCTTTCTCTGCTGGGTGACGTGATGAAAACACTGGGCCGCCAGCTTGTGCATCGGTGGGAAGATCTTCTCGATCAAACCATGCAAGTTGTTCTGGAAAGTCAGTCTCGCATGCAGACCTTAGCCAATGACGCCAACCCGCAACGCATTTTTCTGGAGAGTCAGCTGAAGAAGGTCCGAGTCCAAACTTTACATCGTCTCAATGATTTCTTCCAGCTATCGCCTCCCAGTTTCTCGTTTTCGAAGTGGATCAATCCGATCTTCGACGTGCTTATCAGCCCGAAGCTACCTGCGTTCGCTGCAGAAACCGCCCAAGCTCCGTCTGCTCTCTTGGATATCTTTCACACCTGGTCCAGCCGCAAAGATTTGATGTCGATGCTGATTCAACATAACTCACAAGTTCTGACATCTGTTTATCGAACATTAGCAATTGCAAATGTGAAGGCCCCAGTGATCAAAACAGTAGTTGCAATTCTTGAGAACATACTACGCAATCTCGAATTGTATCCTGCTGAGTTCACAGCGGAGCAATACCTCAAGCCGCACTTTGACGTGTTACTGCCTAATCTGGCCGAATTGTTGAAGAAGGCTTCGTATTCAAGCTCCCTGAACGCATCCATCTCGCGCCAGCAAGTTGCTCTCCTGACCATGCTGGCACCGTACATTACTGAGACCACCCATTCGGAACGATTTTGCGAACTTATCTTGCCCCTTCTACTCAAAAATCAGGTCGTAGTCCCGGAGCACATTCAAGCCGATTTACTCCATCTTTTATCCAGCTTTTTATCAACAGCTCCCAGGGTAGCTTCCTCCCCCTCATCCTTTAATACGCTCTCAAAGCTACTGGGAACTGTTATGAGTCGAAAGGGAAGGATTTCACTGGTTGCAGCGATAGATTCGATTTCTCATCACTCGAATCATGCTATCAGTCCTAGAGTCATCGAGCTTTTGCGAGATCTCAATAGCTTTTCCTCTAAACGGATTGACGAACCGGATTTCGAAAGAAGATTGAACGCATTCTCTCAGCTTAACAATTCTAAGGATGATTCCTGCTCGGCACTAACTCCGAAAGAATGGGAACTGCTTATCCAACATTCCTTGTTTCAGATTAAAGACCCTGATGAATTAAGTTTGCGAGGAAGTGCAGCTTCAGCTCTATCCCGCTTCCTGGAGCTCGCAGAATCCAACCGAGATGGTCAAGTTCAAATGACCCTCAAGGTAGTTATGTTGCCCGGCCTAAAGAGAGTGCTGCGCTCAAAGCTCGAAATCATCCGACAAGAAGTCCTTACTGTCTTCGCCTGTGCAGTCGCCAAGCAATACCCCACCATCCCTGAACTCGAAGAGATGCGGTGCTTGCTGGTCGACGGGGACAAAGAAGCAAATTTTTTCCTCAACATCTATCACATCCAAGTTCATCGAAGAATCCGAGCTCTCAGACGGCTGGGCGATGAAACAGAAGCCGGTCACTTGACCAGCAGAAGCTTACTGGATATCTTCCTTCCCCTGCTTGTCCATATCTTCTTACCCACAGAATCCTCCAGAACTGATCCCGACTTGGTCAATGAAGCTATTCGGACAATAGGCCGGATTACCAAAGTTTTGAATTGGTCGGCATACAACGCAGTTCTACAGTTTTATGTCAAACTGATCCACAAGCCTACAGCGGTCAATAAAGTCACAGTGCGAGTAGTGGTTTCGATCATGAAAAGTTTCCATTTTAATCTCCGCGACCAAACGGATGTAGCTGGCACAACAACTCTTACTTCCGCCCCGGAGCACGCGCGCGGCTTTGTTTCGGGTAAATTGATACCTTCGTTGATCAAATTTATGGATCAGCAAAAAGAGGATGGACCGGATGAGAGTCTGAGGATTATGATTGGCGAGGGCGTGGCGTTTGTGGCAACTTTTCTCCCGGAAAGCTCCAGTCAAAACGCGATATCGGGAATTATCTCATGTCTCTCCAATATTCTCAAATCTACTCATCAAGAAACGCGACAATCAGCCCGAGCCACCGTCGGAAACATTGTTGTCCTACTGCCGCCATCCTTTCTTGCGCAAATTCTGAAGGATTTGAAGGCTGTGTTACTTCGGGGCCCTCAGTTACACGTTTTAGCCCATACAGTATATACCATTTTATCTAGGACGAGCGAATCCTCAGCAAAGTTTGAAATAGACTCACACGCTTCCAGTTTGCTAGTGGGTATAATCATTGATGACCTCTTTGGCCAGCCCTCGAGAGACCGACAGTCTAAGGAGCTCAAAGCAAAGACAAAGTTTAACGAAACTAAGACGTCTCGCTCATTAGAAAGTCTTCAAATGATTGTCAGCAAACTGGCCGACTCCAATATTTTGACGGATATCTTGATTTCCTTTCGGAGGGTTTTGGAGACTACGGCGGCAACGAAGGCTCTGAAACAGGTGGACGAATGCTTCCATCGAATTTGTGCAGGCGTCGTGGCGAACAAGGAGAAATTTGATGCATCGAAGATTCTGAATTTGGCACATAGTCTGATTGCGGAAAATGCCGAGTACTTGAAAGGGAAAACTCAAAAGAAGCAATCATACGTCATCAATCCTACCGATCACCGAGTTGTCTTATCGACAAAGTCAAAGAATCTCGATGGCCATTACGCTGCCAATGCTCATCACTTCGTCAGCCTGGGTCTCGATATGTTCAACACAGTCTATCGAAAAGCCACTTTTGACCTACACAGCCCAGAGTATCTTCCAACAATTGACGGAATGGTTAGCGTGGTTGGAAATACCCTCTATACCCACAACACCGAAGTCCTAGCTCGAGGGCTCAAAGTGATGAGCATCCTGATTAAGTTGCCACTCCCTGAGGTAGAGCGATCTGCAACCATCATTGTCCGGCAGATGCTCGCAGTTGTAAATCACATCGGAACCTCACAATCTGAAATTTCTCAGGTGGCACTTAAAGCGTTGGGTACAGTCATCCGAGATTGCAAGAAAGTGGAATTGACGGAAAACCAACTTACGGGCCTGTTGAAGATGATTGTACCCGACCTCGAGGATCCCGATCGCCAAACAACACTGTTTGCACTCTTAAGAGGAATCATGAGCAAGAAATTCATGGCACCTGAACTTTATGATTTGATGGATCAGATTCTGAGGTTATTGGTCACCGCCCAATCCAACCAGGTTCGAGAAATCTGTCGATCCATCTTCCTGCAGTTTCTGTTAGATTATCCTCAAGGTAAAGGCAGACTTTCTAGCTCTCTTCAATTCCTCGTCAAGAATCTCGCCTATCAGCATGAGAGTGGACGACAATCAGTCCTGGAAATTCTCAACGCTATCAACATGAAGTTCAGCAGCGCCCTGGTCTCCCAGAACTCGGATCTGTTCTTTGTGGCCCTGGTAATGAGGGTAGCCAACGAAACTTCTGTCAAGTGCAAGGAGATGGCAATCGAAGTTTTGAAGGTGATTTTGAGACGGATCGAACTCGTCAAGGTCGGCAAGTACTTCGATATGTTGCTGGCTTGGGGTCAAAGCACAGGTGGCCCAGTGGAGTTACGGAGAATGGCTTTGCACCTCATCGGCGTCGCGATCGAAGTCCGGGGAGCTGAAGACAAAACGCGACTTGAAAAAGTACACTCGATGATTTGTGCGACACTTGAAAGGATCGCCGAAGAATTTGTGGAAGAAGAAGGTGATGTTACATCTGACTCGACTGGATTAGATTGGCAAACAGTCTACTATTCTCTCCAAGCGCTTTCGAAAGTTTATACCATCGACGCTAGTTTCGTTTGCTTGCCGACGCCTCAGAACAAGTTCCCCGAATGGGCCGCGATCCAAAAACTTTTGTTATTCCCACATGCTTGGGTTCGTCTCTCCGCAGCCAGGTTAATCGGCACCTTACTCTCCGCTGGTGTAGACCAACAACTTTGGCTATTCCAAACAAGCAACTTGCTCTCGATCGCTCAGAAATCTAGTCTTCAACTTCGTAGTCAACAATTGGATGATCCCCTGGCCCTGCAGATCGTCAAAAACCTGTTCTTCCTTCTGAAAACAATACATGCGCGCCATAAGTCAGAAGCTGCTATCCCACGTGTGGCTTCTGCGCCGGGAGAGTCTTCCTCGGCCGAACAAGCGCAACCCACTTCAATTCCACAGCCCTCCCTCGACATTGACAATGAAGATATCGAAGACGATGGTCAATCCGATTCAGAAGAGGACGAAAATGAAGATGAAAATCAACCTTCCAAAGGCGTCGGAGGTGAATTCATTCGCCTGATTAAGAGGCTGAGTCGCCAAGCAAGTATCGCCCATGCCAAGCGACCTAGTTTATACTCGAGTGATGCAGGCAAATGGTCTCTTGAAGCAGCGTCTGTATTGAGATGCTTTGCTGCCTTGATCAATCATCTCTCGGCTGATGATTTATCCGGACTTCTTCGACCATTGATGATTCCAATGTTCCGAATCATTGAGGACTCCAATACCAAAGATCCTCAAATGCTCGAGCTCCAAAATCTGGCCAAGGAAGTTCAGGAGTTCATGAGAGAGAAAGTCGGGACAAACGCCTTCTCCCATATGTATGGTCAGCTGAGGACGATTGCCATCGAAAAACGACAAGCCCGAAAACGATTAATCGCGTTGAAGGCGGTTAATCAACCCGAGTCAAGTGCTAAAAGGAAAATCTCTAGATCAGAATCTAAACTCAGAAATAAAAAACGTAAACAAGAATCCTTCTCTAAGATTAATTCCATCTATGGTAAATCTTCTTTCAAATCCAACCACTCTTGAGATTCAACTACCTTTTTTTTCTCTACTGCAAGATCGGCAATCCCTTCTTTGGCCTCCACATTTTTCTCGCTCTTTTTTTTTTTTTTTTCTGTTTGTCTGCAAGTTCATTCTCCTGTTCCTGTTCCTTTCTCTCACATACTATTTTTCCTCCGGGCATTACTTGTTCTCATGTACAGCTTTGTTTTTCTTGTTCTTGTTCTTGTTCTTGTTGTTGTTCTTGTTGTTGTTGTTGTTGTTGTTGTTGTGGCCACGTATTACCAGCTTCGCGACCGCCAGGATAACCAAAACCGCCGTTTTGCGGTGGGAAAATTCCTTTTGCGTCAAAACTGGAAGAACCGCCAAACCATCCCCACATGGATGTGGTGGTGTTGAACGCCCATAAATCGTTTAAACAACCTGCTGATACATTATTGTATCCAATACCGCCAAACAACCACAAAGCGCCGTTGTCAGTCCA
>Ga0321338_1000074_pt1 | contig 9185 bp, 14 predicted proteins | sample G5R1MT_2_FD_206156 | JGI IMG/M metagenome (GOLD analysis project Ga0321338, IMG submission 206156) | Metatranscriptome of phyllosphere microbial comminities from switchgrass, GLBRC, Michigan, United States - G5R1_MAIN_12SEP2016_LR1... | ecosystem: Host-associated > Plants > Phyllosphere >...
CTCCACCGCACTTACTACAGCAAACAAATTCATATAAACTAGTGGTAAAGTAGTCCCAACACGAATGTCGAGTTCATCGTCTCGGTATGTACCACTGTACAAATAATCATTTAGTACAGTATCATGAACGATAATGGTATAAGCGGACAACCCATTATTGTATAAAAACAAACCTAGGTAAGCAGAACGTAAACTGTCGCGTAGAATCTTTACGAGCCATCCCGAATCATTAATACGCCTGTAAAAATCAACAAATTTCAACCTACGTTTATGCCCCCCCCCCTGGTGCCGTACACAAATACGACCACTGAAGTTCCTACCGGCAGAGGGGGTATAACCTATACAAAGTTTTTTAGACGTATAACGTCTTATATGAGATTGAAAAGACATCGTTAAGATTTTTTGCGCGACGCGCGGCCTGCGCTGTCGAGTGCTATAGAATCCAACGTTAAACATTTTTTAACGAAGGGTACAAGATTACCTGGTATTCTTTTAGAAACTATTCTATTAACCACAAGTGCTTCGTAATTATGACGTACAGATTCATTCTGTAAACGTGAACCGTTACAAAATAAATTTATTCATCCCAACGTAGCCAATTCATACAACCTGAACAATCTATTATTATAACGGCGATGAGATGTTCATTTATACCGATCACCTAAACTCACAGGTCTAGTTTTGCGAACACGCTGAGCATATTTTTTACTAGATAAATCATTATTTATTTCATTCAAATGATCCGTATCAGAGAATTTGTTCAAAGAACTCATATTATACAAATATCCACCCATAGTGCGTCTATAAGTTAATGTGTTGTGACTGAAACTCGGGCTAAAGCGGCTAAAAAAATTATATTTAGGTACTATTAATATAATATTCTCGACCGGCTTATTTCGGTTCAACAAATCAACACGAAAATCATCATATTGAGGAGATAATTGGCATGACCAACTATTATTTTCGTAATAATTATCACGGAAATAAATACTTTGTATTACAATGAAAACGAACAATAAAATCCCAACCGCTGAAGTCAAAGATCCCACAGTACTTATTGTATTGAAAGAACCATACATATCGGGATAATCAGGAATCCTTCTAGGCATACCCGCTAGTCCCAAAAAATGCATAGGGAAAAATGTTACATTAACACCAACAAATGTTATTCAAAAATGTAATAAACCTAAAGTTCTAGAATACCTATAACCAGTCATCATTTCATACCAATAATAAAATGCGGCAAATAAACCAAAAACTACACCCATACTCAATACGTAATGAAAATGAGCTACTACATAATAAGTATCATGTAATGCTAGATCTAAGCCTCCGTTGGCAAGTACTACACCAGTGAACCCTCCTATTGTGAACAAGAATATAAACCCAATGGCAAAATACATAGGGACAGTCAAATCAAGCATACCCCCTGCCATTGTAGCGAGCCAACTAAATACTTTAATTCCCGTTGGTACCGCTATAATCATTGTAGCTGCGGTAAAATAAATTCTACTATCTATATCCATACCTACGGTGTACATATGATGAGCTCATACGATGAAGCCTAAGACTCCAATAGACCCCATTGCGTAAACCATACCTAAATAGCCAAAAACAGGTTTGTTAGAAAAATCTGAGACAATATGACTAATTATTCCAAAAGCAGGTAAAATCAAAATATATACTTCGGGGTGACCAAAGAATCAGAATAAATGTTGGTAAAGGATAGGATCACCACCTCCTGCTGGATTAAAAAAAGCAGTATTAAAATTCCTATCCGCTAATAACATAGTAATACCTGCTGCAAGTACAGGAAGCGATAATAACAGTAACAGCGCTGTTACTATAACACTCCACACAAAAAGTGGTATGAAATGAAGTTTCATACCCGGCACACGCATATTTATAATAGTAGCAAGAAAATTTATAGCACCCCCTAAGGATGAAATACCTGCTAAGTGCAAACTAAAAATAGCGAAATCTACGGAAGAATCAGATGTTATGGCACTTAAGGGAGGGTATACCGTCCACCCCGTTCCAGCACCTGCTCCTATTGTACAAGAAAGTAATAGTAAAACAAACGACGGCGGCAATAATCAAAAACTAAAACTATTAAGTCTAGGGAAAGCCATATCTGGACTACCGATCATCAAGGGTACTAATCAATTACCGAATCCTCCTATCATAGAAGGCATTACCATGAAAAATATCATTATAAAAGCATGAGCTGTTACTACGACGTTATAGAACTGATAATTACCATCAAAAAAACCACTATTAGGAGCCGCCAATTGCAAACGTATAAGGAGTGAAAAATACGTTCCTATAAGGCCTGCTACAAAACCGAATAATAAATACATTGTCCCAATTTCTTTATGATTAGTAGTAAGGATATAATGGCGTACTATAGAAAAAAATCCTATAAATTTTTTAAATAAATTAGAAGTTATCATTTTCAAAAGTGATTTTATGAATTTATTAAACATATGAAGTTGTTGTAAAACTTAAAATAATATTTTCTTGCCCTTCTTTTCAATCATACTACCTGATAAATACAGACTTGAGAAACCCACATAGGATGTTGTTAAAATCACCCTACATGTTCACCTACCTAGTGGAGGAAAAGGGAACATAAACTGTTATTAAACCTTATTATAGTTGCTAGGTAATTTTACAAACGATAGGTTTAAATAAGACACTTTAGAAAAATTCGGATAGTATAGTATAGGACCTTTGGTGTTGGATACTATAGTAACAGGCCGTTCCTGCATGTTCGAGAAAAAAGTTTTTCCTCATACACTGGTACTTTGTCGCACATCATACAGTTCTGTTGATATTTCGACATCACGAACAATATTATTACTAAATGTGTTATGACTCAACGCAACATCATTTAGATCGTACTCATCCCTAAGCATTTCTGCCTGAGCGTTTTCCACGGAACATTGGTGCCTATACACATCTACAAAATCGTATCTGTGTTCTAATAGATAATCAAAAAATGTCATGTGATGGACTCCATGCCTAACGATGCTTTGCAGCATAGCCATATTATTATCCTCAGCATCTAATCGCTCTAAGTAAGCAGCCTCTCTTTCACGCTTGGCATGTATCCTACTCTTAACGAAATTATATTTACTACGCGCCTTTTTCAAAGCTTTGTAATAACTAAAAGTTTTGTAGTGCATTATGGAAAGCGAAGGATCTATTTTAAGCGGCCGTGGAGGTGTAAATATATCGGCGAAAATTGGCGTAACTTCGTCGAACAGAATAATTAACGATGACTTACGACCCGTGCTGAAGGACAAAGTCCGCCGGCAAGCATTACAAGCGATTAACCAGTTCCTAAACCTAATATGCTTGGGCCACATCTCATCTTTCAAGAGATCATAGTCGTAAACTGTGGTCATGAAAGATTGGACTTCTCAAATGCTCATATCGTTGTGAGCATATAATTTGAGAGTGGAAGGTATTATATCATGCTCCTTAGTGATAGTTTCAGCGAAGTCTAAAAATTGGTCATCCATCATGACCTCCGCGTGATTATCAGTATATCACTGTACCCGATCCATGTGCGTTTCCGCAGTCTCTTCGTCTTCAATATCATCTTCCTCGTCACCAACACATAAATCAATACATGCACAAATGTATGCGTAAACCAATAGAACCGAATTAGAACACAGTGTTATGGAAAGAATGATGAAAAAGGAAGATACACTTTGAAACGATATTAAATTAAACGAGCCGTCTCCACGACGTTCTCGTTTAATTATCATAAAGTTTCATCGTTTGTACAAAAATTATCATAACAACAGGTATTATTTCCATACCCAATAATAGAAATTATCAGTTAGTAAGCTCCGTTTGGAATTTATCAAACGATTTAGTGAAATTTGCTATTAAAAAATTAGCAAGAACTTCATCTAATTTATTATCCTTTTGAGATAATTCACCCTGAAGAGGGTATTTGAAAGGAGATGAATTATAATAAGAATATAATTCGTTCTCATAGTCAGCTATTAAAGTACTTTCTACGCGATCCAAGAATCCTTTAAGTGCTGAGAATAAGAATAATATTTGACTATCCATTAAAATAGGGTCTGACCTTTTTTGTATTAACAACTTTGTCAGTTTTGAACCCCTATTAACTAATTGTTTAGTTGCATCATCCATAGCCAAACCAAATTTGGCAAAAGATTCTACCTCCCTGTATTGAGCCAATTCGAGCTTCAATGAACCCGCCATACCTTTTAGAACTTTATTTTGCGCTGCTGATCCAACACGACTTACAGATAGTCCGGGCGAAACCGCCGGTCGTACCCCTTTAGAGAAAAGTTCAGTTTCTAAAAAAATTTGTCCATCTGTTATTGAAATAACATTCGTGGGAATATAAGCTGATACATCACTCTGAATAGTCTCTACTACAGGAAGTGCTGTAACGGAACCTTTACCTTTAAGATTTGCTGCTCTTTCTAGAAGACGTGAGTGGGCGAAGAAAACATCCCCAGGATAACCTTCGCGTCCCGGAGGTCTCCGTAGAAGTAAAGATAATTGCCTATAAGAAACACCATGTTTTGTCAGATCGTCATAAATGACTAGAACACGTAACCCTCGGTCCATAAAATATTCACCTACAGCAACACCACTGTACGGTGCAAGGAATTGAAAAGCGGCTGAATCAGATGCTGTAGCGGCAACTATGACTGTAGACTTTAAACAATCATGATTCTCCAAAATTTTAGCAATTCTAGCTAAAGAAGATCGCTTTTGACCTATAGCCACATAAATAGATAATGTGTCCTCTTGTCTTTGATTTAATATAGCATCAATTGCAATAGATGTTTTACCCGTTTTACTGTCTCCGATAATAAGTTCACGTTGTCCGTGTCCTATCGGTATCAAACTATCAACTATTTTTAAACCTGTCTCTAGAGGCAAATTCACAGGGGCACGCGATATTATAGAAGGTGCAACTGATTCTACCGACCTAAAAGATCTGGCAGCTATAGATCCTTTATCGTCAACAGGATTACCTAAAGGATCTACTATACGACCTAGAAGGGAATCACCTGCTGGAACACGCATAAGCGTTCTAGTACATGCCGCGTATTGACCCGGTTTTATACCAAAGTCTGAAGTTAACACAACAGCACTAACCTTATTTGACTCTACATTAAGTATTAAACAAGGTATTCTTTCGCTCCCCGTTAATATTTCAATAGTCTCATTATAACCAACCTTTCTTACACCCATAATAGTAACTATACCATCAGAGATTGTTAAAACCAAACCGACGTATTTAAAAAGTTTTGGCAGCCTTAAAGAAGATATAGTTTTCTTTGTTTTCGCTGGGGCCAAAATATCTTAGCTGCGACGCGGGAGAGAATAAGCACCCATCTGGGTGTGATAGTGCAAATTTCATTTTAAAATAATCGCCCCCGCGCGGGCTCACAGGGACGGGTAAAGAATATCCCGCGTAGGGGTACAAAAACCTTGTCGAATATACGGCTACCAACAAATAATTCTACCGTTTAAGCAATCTAACAGGATATTCCTCCATGAGACATGGTGCAGAACAACCTTAACAACTGAAAATAAATATTCAATTCGTATCTAGTGGTACGAAAACCCACCGCGGAAAAAAACCTTTCCACATTACTCCTTTATAGACCTCATACACATTAATCTTTTTTCGGAGATTCACTAGATCCCTACTTTTTTTTCAATTCCTTTAATACGGAATCCGCTAAATTTTCTAGCATGGACGGAGTTAGTGAAGAAACCCCTTTCGATCCCGCTTGCTTTTTACACTGCTCGATGTAGTAATCTCAATATTCTTTTTCAGCGCTATCCTCGCTAGATCAGTCCGGGAAAACTTTTGGGCCGTATGTCGGTAGCGAACCACCTCCGCCTCCTGAAGGTGTTGGTAGCGGACCACCTCCGCCTCCTGAAGGTGTTGGTAGCGGACCACCTCCGTTTGTGGGTCCCAAGAAAAACTCAAAAATTTTAGTGATTATAGTAAGATCGTACTTATACCACACGACGCAAGCCACCACAACTACACATCATCCACCGGCAATTTTCCAATATTTTCACTCGTCAACAGTATTGGCATCAATCAAAGCCTTGCCTTTCTGTATATAATTTTCTCCAACCGAGTGGTAAAGGTCAGCCCTTGTCAACGTTTCTGCATCGACACCAGTTTTCCCATAAACTACATTAGCCGCATCCACAAGAACACCACCTGCGTCTACAAACATACGCCCACCCCTTATGGGTTCAAGAGCACTTATTTGTTGCGCGTGATTATGCAGGGTCAAAGAGCGTATCAATGCATGCTCCAAGAAGCGTGTAATCTCCTCTGCGGTTTCTATGACCTCCAAAGGAGGAATCATACCGATAAAAGATAACCAAAAAAAGCTCGCCCCTTTAATCACAAGTGTCATCATATTAATAATATAATCTATTATCAATAGTATTATAGATGACATAAGCCTTTATAATTATCTTTTTGACCTTTCTCATTATAAACCATTCACCAAACAATAAATAGTCACCACATCGACCAGTACAAGCATGGTTTCCATTTGAGGATCCGATGCACCGAGCAATGTGGTGACATTGATGTATATCAAAGCCATAAGACAGATGGCAACGCCGTCCATCTGTCTTTAGTGGCCTTCTCCATACACCTCGTGCAAATATATAGTCATCAATATAGTGAAAACGTATGCTTGTAGTGCTGAAATTGTGAATTCCAGTAACAGTACAGGTAAGAGTACTAGAAAGCCTGGAATGAAGAATCACAACTTCAGCGTAGTGATCGAGAAAACGGCGAGGGCTATTATATGGACAAGAGTATGCCCTGCGAGTATATTTGCACTTAGCCGTATGGCTAGACTAAACGCTCGTAGAACGTATGAGAACATCTCTATTATCATAAGCATAGGCAACAGTAGTAAAGGTGCTTGAGGAACGAAAAGTTTAAAAAAATTTATACCTTTTTCCTTCAAACCCAATATGAATATAGATAAACATGTCCCCAGAGACAAAAGCAAAGTCACAATAATGTGACTCGTGATTGCGATACCCATTGGCAATAAACTTATGTAATTACAAATAATTATAAAAGTGAAAATTGTTAATACGAGTGGAAATAGCGTATAACCTTCACGTCCTACCTGTTGTTTAACCACCCCCACAACAAAATCTGCAATATGTTCTGTTACATATTGCAGCTTCGTTGGGACCCATTCCGCGGAAGAACGTAGTATGTGTGATAAAACCGTTATAGTAATGATGACTATAACTAAAGGCAACATGATATTAACAAAAGATGAATCTACTAAATTAACCAACGATGTGACTGGAAAAACATTAAACTGTTCTAAAGGTGAAAACATATTTATTTATAATTATTTATAATTCTATCGCACTGTACGTGCCTGTAGGGAATACTATTAGCTGATACCAAGGATATGCTATACTTTGACGGTTTAGCATCACCACCCAAAAGAATTCAATGCTTCCCTTTATCATCAGGATTTTTTGGCACCCTTCGTTTGCGGGGTTTCTTTGGCCCCAGGGGTTCATCAAATTTCTCGGATCTTTTTGGATATAGGGGGTCAACGAAGCTATCTAAATCCTCAGAATCCTGAGATTCATTAACCGGTGGAACTGATAAACGTTTAATGATCGTTTTCATTCTAATACTTTTGGGGACATACATTACAGCTGTTTTCCTTGGCGGCATTGTATGTGGGCTGCCCGGGTGCCTTGTCCGCTCAGTACCGATATAGGACGCAATAGCATTGTTTACTACAAAAATAATTTGCAAGAACCATTTCCGAACAAGAGAGATAAATAATTGTTTGTCACCCGATATTATAGTCATACCTACTAAAGCTTTTAATACACCAAATATTACATTATGCAAATATAGTCTTGTTCTACGTATAAGCATTATGTAATAAGTAAATTTGCTATATACTACAAAATATAAAACAGTGAACAATATAATGAACCAAAAGAGTGTTGGCGTGAAAGATATACTATCTGTTTGAGACATGTAGTAGAATTGAAAAAGTTATAATAGTCATAAACATCGTAAAAGCCAAGACACTATTAGCTAATCATAAATACACAGCAAAATAAACAAGTACTCATATAACATCTACGAAATGTCAATATCAGATAGAGAATAGAAAACCTAAATAATGACGCGTAGTAAAATGTCTTTGTATTATACGAACAGTGTTAACGATTAATCATAAAAGCCCTACGAAAACGTGTGAACCGTGTAATCCTGTTAGCATGTAAAATATTGAAGGATAAGCACCATCGGAAATATTGAACATACAACTCTTGTACTCGTTTATTTGCAGAACCAAAAAAGTTAACCCCAGAGCTATAGTTATTAACAGACCATCTAAAGTCTTTTTGAAGCTACCTAATATTATACCCTTGTGCGCCATAGTCAACGAGAAACTAGACGTAATTAATAGAAAGGTATTGAAGAAGGGGACTCCAAAAAAAGGCACGTTACTTAGTGAAGGACCAGGAATCAAATATCCAACCTGAATCGCGGGTGCTAAGGCGCAGTGAAAAAAAGCCCAAAACAGTCCGAAAAAAAGCATTATTTCAGAAGCTATGAACAGAAAAAAACCGTAAATTAATCCGCGACGAACAACCAGAGTGTGATGGCCTTTAAAAGTAGCTTCGTCTATAATAGCGCGGAATCATCCAATAACACTGGAAAGGAGAAGTGTGAATGAAATTAGCATAAAAAATTTTCCACCTTCTATCGAATTGAAATAGAATAAAAAACTCGTAAGTAAAAAAAAAGCGGCAATACTTGTCAAAAAAGGTCATACACTAGGGAATACAACATGGAAAAGATGAGATTTCCTCCTCAATACTTTATTCAATTTTTCCTTAGACGTGCGCGATTGACTAGTCAAACATGCTTTACGAACCTTTCTCAAACCTGTTGGTTCCATGTTACACAAATCAATATCTTTTTTTTTCAATTCCTCAAACAGTGTTAATAACGCATCCTCGGCGATTTCTTTGCCAGAAGAAATGTTTCTAGCATTTTCCTTAAATAATAGTATAAATTGATTTGTCATTTTGTACGTACTAGAACGCATAGGTGCGAATTTATAATTTATTGAGGTGGGTAAACC
>Ga0321338_1000075_pt1 | contig 9129 bp, 1 predicted proteins | sample G5R1MT_2_FD_206156 | JGI IMG/M metagenome (GOLD analysis project Ga0321338, IMG submission 206156) | Metatranscriptome of phyllosphere microbial comminities from switchgrass, GLBRC, Michigan, United States - G5R1_MAIN_12SEP2016_LR1... | ecosystem: Host-associated > Plants > Phyllosphere >...
CCGAGCACCACCACACCGTGGCAGCCATGTCACGAGGCGCCATCGCTCCATCGGCTTTGAATTCCAAGCCGAGACAGAACAAACAGCTGCGCCCCCCAAAGAAAGTCAAGGGCGGCACCGAATCGACCCGGAACCATGTTTTCAAGGGCTTTTCCCAGCGCATTGTGCAGCTCAAAATCGAACCCGTTCGCCGCGGCCGCAGCACGATTCTCGACGATGCCGAACTCGAAGCGAGCTTCTCATACTTCCGAGACTCGTTCCTCGAGTGGAAAGAGCTCAACATGTCCGAGGCCTTTACCAGCTTCGCCCGCAAAGTTGCGCCGCTATGCGACAGCCTCCCGCAGGTCCTCCACCACAGCGGCAATATTTTCGCGACACTTGTAGAATACATCGAGAAAGGCGAAAAATTTAGCCAAGAGCCGCTCCTCAGCCTCATGTCACACCTCGCCCACGACCTGGGGGAAAAGTTCGAGGAGTACTTTGAGCAAGCCGTCAGGACCGTGTCGCGCCTAGCTGCTACACACACTGACGTTGAGGTGATCGAGTGGAGTTTTGGATGCCTTGCCTGGCTATTCAAATATCTCTCCCGTCTGCTTGTACCGGACCTGCGCCCCGTGTTCGATCTCATGTCGCCTTTATTGGGGAAAGAGCACCAAAAGGCATTCGTTTCACGCTTTGCTGCTGAATCGCTTAGCTTTCTTGTAAGAAAAGCAGGCGCTATGTGGCATCGTGACCAGAAGCCACTACAGCTAATCATCAAACACATCTCAGTGCAGCTCCAGGACTCGGTTGAGTCCCATAGGAGTCATGAGTTCCAACATGGTCTTAAATACCTTTTGACCGATTCTTTAAAAGGGGTACAAAGCGGGTTTCACTCAAGTGCCGCCACCATACTGCGGGCATTGCTCGCAGAAACCTTTCATGAAGATTTTGTCGATCTCCGCCACCCACCCCTCGAAGCGGTCGTTGTCGGGGTTATCACAGCTGCTATACATCACTCAGACGCCGAGAATTTCAAGTCACTTCTCGATGTAGTTTTGGCTCAAGCGGATGCGGTCTCAGACGATACTCGATACATTGGTCTTGCCTCCCGCATGCTACTTGTGGTGTGCGGTGTACGCATCGGTGATCGCGTATCAGATTGGAAGCCTGTCCTTGCATCGATCGGTCGTTTAGTCGAATCTACCTCTACGCTCCCTGACATAGATGCTACCGATGCATGGGAGCTGCTTGCAGTTGTCGCTGTTGCATTCCAGTATTGTACTATGGATGCAGCAATTCCACATGGGAAAGTGCTAGAAAGTGTTTCTAAGGGTCAGTGGGAAAAATTCTTCCTGCCGTTCTGCAATCTATTCGCAGACTTTGGGTCCGAGAGGTTCAGGTCCTTAGTTCTGCCATACTTTAAAAGATTCGTTGCGCAGAAATCACACGAGCATGGTCCCGAACTCTGCGTCATCTTGCCTCATCTCTATCGTAGTGGATCACTCCCGCATCATGCAGTGCAGTTAACGGATCGCTGGCAATCAATGTTTCACGAACCGTTCGATGCTCTTGTCACCTCTCGGGATAGCGACGAGGCTATATGTTCGACGTACCAGTGTAATGCGCTGCTGGAGATAATTGGTACAATTGGCGCGTCGGATGACACCAGCCTCATCATACGGAAGAGTTTGAGAGAACTACTAGCAAACGCGATCAATATCGGCAAAGATCAGCCAGTCCGATCGATGGATATTTTCGCTACAGGTAATGGGTTTCGATTCCTTATTGCGAAGAGCGACGATGCGAGCATAGCTGCCTCTCTGTGGTCTTCTCTTTGTGAAGCATCCGCTGTGTATGGCCATTCTTTGGCGTATTGGCAAGCTATACACATTTTGCTGCAGCAACATAAGGAAGCTGTACCCACTACAGGAACCCATATGGAAACCCTCAAGCGATCACTCATGCAATGCTTGGGTTCACCAGCGCACGAGCTACGGCTCATAGCCATCTTCATTCTCGAAATCGTCGCTGGCGAAACTGAAGAAGTGCGCAACATCATTTCAATCTCCAAGCTGATCGAGCAAACTCCTTTGAATCTTGAGAATCAACGAGCTATTGCTATGCGTATAGGGCAGCTTGCAAGCTTATACTCCAACGTATCTTCCGATGAATGGGTTGGAGAAGCGATACCTATCTTTTGTCTAGGTCTATTACACGTCCGACTTGCCTCAGTTTGGGATGACGCTTGCACGGCACTGAAGGCAATGTGCACAACCAAAGAAGGAGAATTTTTTATCACTAAAACCGCCTTCGAATGGCTGAGCCCTCCGGAGAGCGAGCAGACATCAGCCAAGAGGTCCGACGTCACCTCACCGCGAAGATACGTCGACGAATTTGAGTGCACAAATTTGGTACAGCTGCAGGAGCATGTGGCGGAAATCCAAGCACAGTCGGGTGATACAGAAGAACGTTTACAGGCGATGTTTGAGGAGAAGCATGCTACAGTCCCGTTCTATAACTCCTTCAACCGGAGTCAAGCACTTCGATTATTCAGCTTCTTGCCGCATATCGCAGAGAAGCGTTCCCGTCTTCTTGTTCCTGTTCTCCTTGACTGGGCATTAGATCACCCCACACTAGACGCCGATGTCGCCCAGGATCCTGAGGAGGTTATTCGAAATACTCCGGAGAACCACTGGGCCAGGAAAGACCAGAAAGCAATGCTTTCTGTATTTGCCAAGTTCAACAATCCCAAAGTCCTGTATCGGACGGTTGAGGTACGACGAGCACTACTTGCGTTGTTGAGCAACGGTGATATCGATATTCAAAAGGCTGCACTCAAGACGCTCTTGGCCTGGAAAGACCCGGCAATTCTTACTCATCAGGAACAGCTTCTGAATCTTCTTGATGATGCCCGTTTTAGGGATGAATTGCCACTATTCTTGAGCGATGGTAAACTTCAGGATAAAGATATTGATCAAGTTCTTCCTATCGTCCTGCGACTACTCTATGGCAAAATCGTTTCTGGAAAACGCGGACTTGAATCGAAGAGAAAAGCAGTGTTCGTCTGCTTAAAGAACAGATTCGGAGACGAAGCCATCCATCAATTCCTTGACATCGCATTCGGGCCGCTCAGCCGTATATCAATCTTCAAGGACTCCAAATTCGACGATGACCTCTTCAATAAAAATGTAATGGATACTCGTAAGCAGGTCGGTATGCTGAACCTACTAGATGATCTGCTGGGTACGCTTGAGATCACATTCGCACCGTTCACTTCTACAGTTGTAGACCCTGTTCTGTATTGTGCCATAAAAGCCTCTCGAGATTTAGCGGCAATTTGTGACAAGGAGAAGGAAGGAGATCATGCAATGCAAACGTCGCTGTTAAAGACGGTTCGACAACGTGCCTTGCAAATCCTAGGCAGGCTGTCAACAAACCACCCAGACTTCACGTGGCAACTGTACGCTGAAGCTATTATTAAGGAACTGGTCAGTCCCAGACTTCAACAACTTCCAATCGAGACAGCTCAATCTGTATCTGGAATTCTTCGAATCTTCGCCGCCTGGTCAAAATCCCCTCTCACGGCTTGCTTCTTAGTGGAGTATAATCGAGATATCCTGGTCAAGATCACTGACTGCTTAGATGTTCCATCGGCCAAAGATGAAGTCAGGTGCTTTATTCTGGACGAGATTCTGCGAAGTGTAATTTCCCTCGTCGATCACAGCGCGACTCCTACAATAGAGTTGAAACTCCTCGTCAACCGTGTGCAAACCGAAGTGATCCAACCATATTCGAGCGCTATACTTAATCGAGTTGGTCATCTTCTTCGCCAGAGTCCCAGCAAAGATGTACTGGAATCTGGAGTCCAAATGGTTGCAGACTTGGCTCCTCATGTTGTAGGCTCAGACGAGTCCCGCAGCATGATCGAGATTGCTACGTTTCTCCTTCGGCAACCATCAAAACGGGTCAGCCCCAAGACAAAGTTGGGTCTGTTGAAGATCTTACACGAGTTCATTCAGCGCTGCGACCCCGAAACTCTGGACGAGCTGTTCCATACCATCTTTGACGCCATCTGCCCTATGTTTGCTTTTGTGCACGATCGGACGGCAAGGAACCTCCTCTGCGACATCATCCAAGATTTATCAGATACACAAGAAGATTTGGTGTCTGTCGCCAAGTTGTGTCACGACTTAAACTCGTTTGCAAAAGGTCGTCTAGATGAGCCGGACTTTCAGCGTCGCTCACTCGCATTCGACAAGGTCAACGAAACAACCTATCGCTCATTTTCCATCAAGCAATGGAAACCGCTCGCCTACAACATGTTGTTCTTCATCAAGGATAATGATGAATTGAGCATTCGTGTCAATGCATCCCTATCTCTCCGACGATTGATTGAAGTGTCTATAAGTGACGAATTCAAAGATTTCATTTCCACGGCTATCCTGCCTGGGATTCAGAACGGTATGCGGGAATCATCTGAACTTGTCCGCGTTGAATTTCTTGCCGTCCTTGAGCACCTCGTGAAGATACAGCCTGATTGGGCTCCAATAGCTGATCTACACATTCTTCTGTTGGAAGACGACGAGGCATCATTCTTCAGCAACATCTTGCACCTTCAAGGACATCGCCGACTCAGAGCTCTGCGACGGCTGGCTGCCAGTGCTTCTCGGTTGCGCGGTGGGAATATATATCATATTCTGCTTCCGCTCCTCGAACACTTCGTATTTAATAAAGCCGATGACGAGAGTGCAGACAATCTTTTGGGGGAGACAGTCCGAACATTGACAGCGCTCACAGAAGCGTTGGAGTGGCCGCAGTTCCGCTCCTTACTCAAGAGGTACATTAGCTACCTCGCAAGCAAAGAAGATATGCAAAAGTCTCTGATTAGACTGATTGCAGGCTTGATGGATGGGCTAAACCAAGCAGGTCGCGCCAAAGGCTATGTCGACGCGGTGGATCTCGAACAGAATAATGGAACCATTCCGGAGGTGACTGATGACCCAGAGGCCATGGACGTCGACAAACCCTTGTCAACACTGGCAAGGACGCTTCCACAACAGGAAAAGCTGACCAAAGATCTCATCGATCATTTCTTGCCCGAACTTACCGGCTTTTTGCACAAGAAGGACGAGGCAACCGTCAGTCTACGAGTGCCAATCGCTGTTGCTGTCGCCAAGGTTCTTCTCGTACTACCTCCAGCTGAGATTGAATCACGTCTACCTGCAGTCTTGCTAGACATATGTTACATCCTCAAAAGTCGTGCGCAGGAGAGTCGGGACATGTCAAGAACTACGCTTAGCGATATTGCTGTTCTCATGGGACCAGGCTACCTTGGTTTCATTCTCAAGGCATTGCGCACCGCTCTTCAGCGTGGCTACCAGCTGCATGTCCTCTCCTTTACGTTGCATCATATTTTAGTAAAGATTTCTGGTCAGATGAAGCCCGGTGATCTCGACTATTGCCTGGCAGATATTGTTGATGTTGTCATGGACGACACCTTTGGCATTGCTGGCCAGGAAAAGGACGCTGAAGAGTATATAAGTAAGATGAAGGAAGTGAAGAGTAGCAAGAGCTTCGATTCGATGGATATTGTAGCGCGGTCAGCTACTCCATCGCATATCATCAAGCTCGTTCTGCCCATCAAGTCTCTTTTGATTGAGAAGCTCAATGCAAGAATGGTTCAGAAGATTGATGAACTGCTTCGACGAATAGGCCTAGGTCTTCTCCAAAACCCGACAGTCAATAATCGGGATATCCTAGTATTCTGCTACGAGCTCATCAAAGAGGTATACTATGCAAGCACAACACCTGAAAAGAAGATCAAGATCGACCCGAAGAACAAACGATACCTCATCAACAACAGAGGCGCAGCAAAATCTGGCGCTCGTCTCTCTACATCCTCATACCTTTACAAGATGATCCGATTCGGTATGGATATTCTGCGGACGGTTCTGCGAAAACATGATGAGCTTCAAACTCCTCAAAATTTGGCTGGCTTCTTACCAGTCATTGGCGATGGATTAGTTCAGGATCAAGAAGAGGTGCAAGTGTCCGCTGTCCGACTTCTGACTACCATCATCCGAGTACCAATGGCAGAGTTGGACACAAACTGTCCTGTGTACATTGATGAAGCAATGCGCGCAATCAAGGGCGCAATATCATCCAACACTGAGCTTGTACAAGCATCTTTAAAGCTAATCTCAGCCATTCTGCGCGAGCGACCAAATGTGGACGTTAAAGAACGCGATATTGGGCACCTTTTGAAGCGGATGCTGCCCGACTTGGATGAGCCTGATCGGTCTGGTGTTACATTTGGGTTCCTCAAAGCTGTTATGAATCGACACTTTGATATTCCCGAGATGTATGAAGCTATGGACAAAGTTGCCGAAATGATGATCACCAATCAGACGAAATCAGCACGAGACATTGCTCGAAGTCACTACTTCCAATTCCTAACGTCATATACGCAAAGTGAGAAACGATTCAGGAAGCAAATTGAGTTTCTGCTCAAAAATCTACGATACGAACATGTGGAAGGCAGGCAATCGGTCATGGAGGCCCTGGATTTAATCATTTCGAAAGCGCTACCAAGGTTCCCAGAGAAGGCACAGTACGAGTATCATGGAATGATTTTCCTCCCGTTGATTAACACTGTAGCAAACGATGATTCAAGCAAATGTCGAGAACTGGCCAGTCTTCTTGTTAAGAGACTCTTCCAGCACGCAAATGATAGGCGTCTGCAGAGCTTCACTACAGATCTCAGAGGGTGGCTGGAACAAGACGACAATACAGGGTTAAGACGGCTTGGAATCCAGTGCTGGGGCTTCTACTTCGAAGCTGTTGACCACCATGAATCTAAGGAATTGTCCCATGTGCTGGTCCAGGCCGATTCAATCATCGATCAATGTCTCACGCGACGCAACGAGGACGACTGGGAGCTTCTCTACTACACCTTGACGCTACTCTCTAAGATATGCAAGAAATACACAGACGCCATATTTTCTTCTCAGAAAGATAGCCTGTGGACAGCTATTGGGGCTAGCGCATCCTATCCGCACATGTGGGTGAAACTGAAGGCTGCGGAATTGCTAGGAACATTCTTCGCTCATCTCGGTATATCCAACAAAGACAGCGGCCTAGGTGCACTGCCTCTTGAAGGGTCCGGTGGGTTGCAACTATCAGAGCAAAGCATGACGCAGCTTTGCAACGCCTTCCTTAGAAACCTGTTGATCTCAGAGGTCACTGACCAGCTTTGCATGCAGAGTGTCAAGAACATTGCCTTCTTAGCACGCTGCATGGCTGTGAATGGAGCGAATTGGCGGTGGCAGAAAGCTGATGACGACGAAGAAGATGCGGAACAGTCGAAAGAAAGGACAAATGGGGCTACTGAATTTTCAGATGAAGAGTTCTCTGCACCCGAGGTGACGACGCCGGGGAAGAGCACCGAAGCTCCGCCAACAGCCATCCACCGCCTCATGATTCGCCTTTCAGGGATCGTCCGTAAAGATAAGAGCTCCCTCAACGCCAAAATCGCTATCATGAACCTGTTCGACACCATCGCTGCTAAGTTTCCGCTGGAGCCTCTCGCTTCGTCGCTCCCGCACTTTCTCACAACCCTCAACACGCTAGTCGATCCTGCGACTACCATTCCTCGTGCGTTTACACAAGAGACCTCACTCAATGAGCCCAACGAAGCCTACAAGGCTCTCATTGACAAAGCGCGTGAGATCATGAACTCGCTACAAAAGCGCATGGGTACGCAGGAGTACTTGAAGGTCATGAGCGATGTACAAAAGGCTGTGAGAGAGCGCAGAGACGAACGCAGAAGGAAGAGGAAGGTCGAGGCAGTGGCTGATCCGGAGAAGTGGGGTAAAGAGAAGAAGCGAAGGAATGATGTAAAGAGGGTGAAGCGGAAGGAGAAGAGCCAGGAGAATCGTGGGCGAAGGCGGGGCTGGTAAGGTTTCTTTGTTCATGTGCATTTTGCGGAGTCTTGGGAGTAATAGCGTGTGCATCTATGTAGCCGTTCAGGAGGGGGCACATAGATTGAATCAACCTGGATACCCTTAAGGATTCAGTTCAGCCAGCAGTCGAAATGAAGGTCCAGGGATGCCCAGCACAGAACCTGTGAAGGCTATCGACGACGACTTGGATGATGGTACGGCAGTGTCTCAGGTGCGCCTGCTCTAGGAGAACATGGCAGACTTGTGGTATCCTGTTGATCGTACTATTATAGCATGGTTCGGTTGATGGGGCAAAGCAAAGCAAACAGCATGCAGGTCCCAGCCCTACGGTCATATGTGCGCACATTGTATACTAACTAGCACGCCCTTTCCTCACCTTGCGACAGCCTACCCAGCTTCACACAACAATTGCCCGTCGTCCTGCATACCAAGCCAAGATCTGCAACCTCAACGGGAACGCGTGCGTCAACATGAAGTCGGAAGCCGTTGATGCGCACACAGCGCAGACAATGCGGCCCACGGCCCTCGATGCAGCGACGACGCAGAATTCCGAAGAAGAAGCAAGGCCAGAGGAGAGTCCCAAGTCTCCAGCGTCCACAAAGCCTTCGCCGACCGCACCCGCCGAAGACAAGACACACGCAAGCCCCTCGGTGGGCCATGTCGTCGACGGCGTCGTGAGCGGAGTAAAGGCGGCGATCGATGGCGTGCTCACATGGGCCGAAGATAAAGTCGAGGAACTGGGAGCAGAGCCAGAGGACACGGGACCCTACTCTTCTCCAGCGTTGTGCGCGCCATCGGACTTGGATCCGATTGCGAGCGGGGTCTTGCCGGCCATGCCCTCTAGGAATGCAGTGGAACGCTGTCAGGGCCCGGATCAAGGTCCTGGACTGGATAGGAACGGCAAGAAGCCCGATAAAGCATGAGGTGGGACGAACATCGTGGGCGATCCTACTATACGGTAATGTAGGAGCAAGGGGGTGAGTTGCGAAGGGCAATTCGGTCCGCTCAACCAGGCTCTGAGCTGCGAAAGCCTTCCCACGTAGCGCTTCGATACTGGATATGGACATCATCCAATAGCCTCAGGAAAAGAATTGCCCCTGGTCTTGCGCATCCAGTCTACCATGCAAGAAGGACACGACATACTAGAAGCAGAGCAGAAGCGCTTCCCGTGGGGGGAAACCATGCC